>Ga0194133_10009541_pt1 | contig 11098 bp, 7 predicted proteins | sample TA2KigOf40mmetaG_FD_155448 | JGI IMG/M metagenome (GOLD analysis project Ga0194133, IMG submission 155448) | Freshwater microbial communities from Lake Tanganyika, Tanzania - TA2015055 Kigoma Offshore 40m | ecosystem: Environmental > Aquatic > Freshwater > Lake | place: Tanzania: Lake Tanganyika...
GAAAGCCTCGTGAGAAAAGCTCACGAAATCACTTTAAAGAGAGGCGCAAGAACTCTGACGCCCTCTCACATGTATGTTTGTTTTTCCTGGAGGTTAGCGAAGGCTTATTAAAGTCTAATTTGGTTTTTTATCCTTTGTAGTAAACTGTGTGTACAATCTGAGGCCAAGTTTGACTTCTTGAAAGATCTTGTCGTAGGCATTCAAGATTTGCAAGGGGATTCAGATGAACAGGTAATGGACTTGGGGGGGGGGGGACGTGCATAAGCTTGATTCTGATTGAATGAAAATCTTTACCAGCCTCAAGCTCCACTCGCCTCTTCTCGTGATAATTTACTCCGGTCGAATTGCACTGCTAGCGAAGCTTCTGGAAAGCCTCACGTGCTCCCTAGACAGATCAGCACTTTTAAATCGAGGTGAGGCTTTTCCTTCGGGATAACTTGTAAAATTCACTTACTTTTCTTTTATCAAAGGACTTTCAACGTCGTTCAAAAATCTTAAAACCAATTGAAACCATAATCTCAAAGCTCATGCTTATTGTCCTTTTCCTGGATAGATATTTATGTTTTCTTTTGCTACTATAGTTGTGAAACTGTTCAATTTATCTGTTTTAGAACACTGAAGCGGCTCTTTGATGCTCAATCAAAGGATTGCGACTCGGTGAGCTTGAATCCTGAAAATGGAGGACTGAAGGTTGGGAAAAAACGTGGACGAAAGAAAAAAGAGAAGCTTACCAAGTTTGTGGATGACTTTGAATTTGTTGAGCAACAAGTGTTGAACGGTAAGGAAGAACCCCTTGCAAATTTTTTAAGATATCAGCTGGTTAAATTTGACATTTTACTGTTAAAGGAAACACCCACAACATCTTACCAGGCGTAGATAACAATAAATTGTCAAACGGGTCGAACATTCCTCAAAGTGATCCAAGACTTGACCACTCGTCTCTGTCGGTATGTAAATTGTTCAGCAACCTAAAACTTTGTCTGACAAGATTGTTTTTGTTTATTTTTTGAGCCCTTTTACAATAAAGTATATTTCCACTAGGACAACCTCAACTTGTCATCAAACTTTATTAAAAAACCGCCAGTGCTGGCTGCTCCTAGGCCTAATCACATTCCACCTTGCATAGCCACTGCTACAGCTGTAGCTGCTTTGAAACCTTCAGTTGCAAGAGGAAACGGTTCAACAATTGGGCAAAGATCTGACCAGGTCAAAAATATAGGTAAAGAGTCAAATGTTTTGTTGAATTGCCCAAGAGAATGTCAAATTAAAAATGCATGACTTTGTAGGAAGTGTAAGCTTTTCTTTATCTTACACACTTCCTTCAGCAACCTCTTCACAAATTCCGAGCGTAAACACGATAATTTCTACGTCTCTATCAGCATCTAACCCATCCTCATCCTATGGGTCAAATTTTTCAATAATTAATGAAGATAAAACCAGCTTGAATGAAAAGCTTGCAAATACTACCTCGTGGTAAGATTGCATTTGTTTGGAAATCTTCGAGATTTTAGAACTTATTCTTGATTTAATGATTTTAGGTCGTTTGACGAGAACCTTGACGAAGATTACGACTCATAGTTAAGGCTGATAATTCTAATCAAAAGGTTAAATCAGCCTAAGCTTAAAAGAATTTCTCAGTATTTGGCTTTTGGTTTTGTATAACTTTTGAGCCAGTCAAATTATTTAAAGTTCTTAATCACGTTTTGAAAATTGTCAGCTAGGAATGATAGAATAGAATTCAATTCAGAATGCACTTGTCTCGTAAGCAGACAAATATTCGACTTTTGATTTCTGTAGCTTAAATAGCTATGCCAAAAATTATGAAAATTATGCTACCTGACACGTATGAGTTTGCTCGACATTAATCCTCACCCTCCTGTCCGCCCATATCAGGCTTTCTGTAACTTCTAAAACCATCATTTTTGTCACGTATTTAGATTGTCAGGTGATCTGGGCTCAATCTACCAAATTTGTACCCCGTCTCGTTCAAATCAAGTTCTTTGAATCCCCACCCCCAATACGATGAGCATTATTTTCTTACACTTAATCAAATGGAAAAAATGAATAGTTTCTTGCGTCCAGAAAATAAAATCTTTTATGGCACCAGTTTTTCAGAGGACCAAATAAATTGCCAAGACTTTTTAAAGAGTTTCCTTTTTATTTCCTGTCACGAAAATCAAGAGATGAAAATATTTTATGGCACCAGTTTTTCAGAGGACCAAATAAATTGCCAAGACTTTTTAAAGAGTTTCCTTTTTATTTCCTGTCACGAAAATCAAGAGATGAAAATATTTTATGGCAAAAATTGGGTTAGGAGAAATAAATATTGCACGAGTTATTTAAAGACCATTATTACATATTTAGCTTAAAAAAAAATGTCCCAAAAATAGGCGATTGGTGTTGACAGATGACGATTTTTCTCACCGGAATCCATTTTCAACGTCCAGCCTTGTAGATTTGGCCATCTGAAAAAATACAATGAACTATCTTATAAACCATGAAGCATTGATTTTCCATCGGGTTTCATTTTTTCTCTGCCCCCAAGGCTTAATTTACATGTAGGAATTGCATTTTAGAAGATGAATGTCTTTCCAGCAAATGCCGTTACTTTAGTTTCATATAAATATTGGCTAAAATTGTTTTACCTTTTTTTCATATTATTTGCTCTGTGTCAGTTATTCTCACTCACACTATATTTTTCACTAGCTAACCAGGGCTGGGAAAAATTTTATGGACTTTTTTTTGTAAAGCAAAGTGTTTTCTCCAGTGATCTGTTTAGGTTTTGGAGTTTGGATATCCTGGAGTCAGGGGGTCGGGTTGGCAGGGTCAGACTTGTGTTAAGAATCTTCCCCGAGTTGGTGTGGAGGCTTGTGCAAAATTTGTTGGAGATTGGTCTGACGGTTCGAGGCACATAGGTAGGTATAAACAGTCCTTTATTATACTAGCCAACCGGGCCCCAGCGCTGCCAGGGAAATTAACTAAACAGTAAAAGGGTACCAATCTAGACATTTTACATAACACAAAGTTTTCTCTCCCATGACCCATTTGGGTTTTGGAGTTTGGGGTACACCCAGTCCAGGGGTTGGGTTGGTGGGATCATGGTTGTGTTAAGAACCTTTCTAGAGTCAGTACAGAGGTCTGTGCAAAATTTGGTGGAGATTGGTTCGGCGTTCGGGCGTGAAAAGGGGACATAGGTAGGTACATAGGTTCAAACAGTCTCTTTTATATATATAGACATGGTAAAAAAAATCTTCCATTTTCTATTTCCCCGCATTTCACAGTACATAATTTTATGATTTTCAGATGAAATCTTCCTTTTTCTACTTTTTTTTTACATTGGGTGATAATGTGGGGACATAGAAAATAAAGGAAAATAGTTGAAAACGGAAGATTTTTTTACTGTGTATAGATAGATGGAAATGTTCAGTTTATTGACACCTCTCTTAAAAGTCATTTTCAGGCTATCTTTCAATTCCCACACTTGATTTCCACCCTTAAAACAATTTCCTACTAACAGCAGATGCAACCAAAGATCATAATAATCGTACTGCTCCCAGTCCATCAATAAAGAGTTCCATTATCCCTCTCGAGCGAAGCGAGGGAGGAGGTAGAAATTCTCATAGCGTTTGCGGGAAAATGAGCGTGACGTCCCACGTCCGTCTGTCACCTCTATCTCCTCCTACACCTTTGGTCCTTGAAATTTGGCAGGAATAATTCTCTTAGGGATGGCTCAAAATCTGTGGTCTTAGATTTTTGAAATTTTGCTTAGAAGCTGAGATATTTAAGTTCAAAGATATATAGTGAATCTAAGCTTTCAAATATGGATGATTATTGAGGATTATTCCTGTCAAATTTCATCCTTCTGGGACCAAAGGTGCAGGAGGAGATAGAGGTGACAGACCAGTTGGGAGAATAAAACCACCGTTTTCTTTATTGTTTTAAATTCAACATTGATCAAGGATAAAACCGCCTTTTAACTAATTTTGAACCTCTTGATCTGGCATATTCATATTTAAGAAGATTATTATTCATGATCTTAATGAGAGATGAAAGATTATTTCCAGCGATCTTAATGGTTTTGTGATTAAAAGATCATATTCAATGACCTTAATGAGAGGTCATAGATTTTCTCCAGTAATTTTAAAGGTTAAGAGATTAATAAAACTATTTTCCATGATCTTACTGAGTTACATATGAGGAGGAAACCTGCTTTGGGGGGTTGGTTGGGTCAGGTTAGGTTAGTAATAAACTCCTTTCTGGTAATATAATGTTGTTGATTTGGGGTTAGAGGGGGAAGGGTCGCTTGGGAGGGTTAGGTATTTTTCCCCGCACAAAAAATACCCATCTACCTGGTTATTGTTTTTTTTATAAATTTGTTACAAACTAAGCACTTGCTTCTATGGAGCTCACGTAATTTTTATGTGGTGACTATAGCCAATTATTTGCTTTACATTACTTGTAATTATGTTCTCAAATTTTGTGTTTTACGTAATATGCTACAAGACTTTCCAAGACCAAGTTGTAGTCATCTGATTTCATTTCACTTGACGTTCACGATTTCTGATATGTATATCAAATAGTATACGACTCACTGTTTCATAGTTATCCATTGGTAATTTCAGTCAGTACCATTTTTTAGTCTCAATTTTTAAGAACAACATTTTGAATACTACTCTCAGCAGGTTGTCACTTTTAATGTTTATCCAGTCAAAGTTGATTTCTGTCGCTCCTTTCATTTTGCATCATTGAAGAAGATTGCTCTCCCAGGTATTCTCTCATTTATATATGCTCTTTCTTTGAGTTCTAATGCCATTGATGTTTACCATTATTGAATATTTTGATGGGAATACTGGCGGTACTATATTTGGCCCACGGAATTGGGATGTCTCTGCTTGCAATTAACGTCCTTAACTTCATTCTCTTCCAGTCCCCAACTGCAGCTCTACTGGCCCTATAGAGTTGTGTGAATAGTCTTTCCCAGGCTATATACGGAAGAGATTCTTTCAACCAGACTGCGCTGTTGTAATATGCATAGCTGAAATATTTGTACGTCACAGCTTTAAGGCACTCATCAGTTGTGAGCCATCTCCTTAGATGATTGATTAGCTTGATGGTATACGAAGTTGTTAACCTGCTCTTTCCATTTGAAATAACTAGAAAATGTAAGTCCCATAGAGCTTTCATTTTATGAATGGTTATCATTGTAGCTGATTCTCAGATGTTTTAAACTGCAACTGTTGTTATGATAAAACAAGCAGTTTAGGAGCAACTAAGCTACCCCCTCTTTATTTCAAAAAGCATGATGTAATGTCACACAACAGCGATGATGAAGTATCACTATACCTTGTCGATTAGTCTAATGATTTTTCGGATAACGGACGTTTTGCCTACGATGGTTTACCTTAATGTCGTTTCGCCTAACCTAACCTAAGTAGACAAACCAATATTATGCAAACCATCGTATGCAAAATGACATTAGGTGAGCCGTCATTAGACAAATCGATGTTTTCCCCATATATCACTAAAAGCAAACACTACATGATAAGCTAACATGGGACTCATATTAGGCCAAACTCTCAATTTCAAAAAATCATCACTCGTCCATTCTTCGGCCATATCATTTGTAAGTCAATCGATACAAAATAGACTCAAATTTGCGGATGACATTAATGATGAATGGATCAGAATTTTAACTTCAGACAATGCTCGAAGGAGAATCTTGAAGAAATCCCTCTTTGAATACCTGACAAATCAGTTTCTATACAATCTCTTTCAATTGCACAAATCTCTTATAAGGCTGTGATGTACTTCATTAGTGCCTGAGAATAACACTATGAAAGAAAGAGTACATCAGCTGTGACAAATATGACAACTATATACAAATTTTTTCATCATTATAAGATGCAAAGTTGATGTGGTTACTTCAAACATGACATTGGATTTAAAGTTTTAGAAAGTGTTTTTCAATAACAAAAAGAGATAAAATGTTCAAATGCTGTTCAGTTTCACACTTTTACTCTCTTGGGCAGACCCATTAACACTTGAAGGTACATTAAGCAATATTGGGTTGGGTTAAACTATTGCTTTTTGTGTCAGTCAAGTTGTAGTAAGCAAAAATGGCCAGGTGGCTCTTATCAAGTAGGGAGGTGAAATCACATCACTAAATGGAACTTTTGTCTCAAAAAAAAGACAAAAAGAAAGAGAAATTCAGCAACATTATTTTTAGAAATGGTAATTCACAAGACATGATAAAAATGCTAAATGTTTCTCTAACTTCATCAACAATTTCTCAGCTGAAAAGTGCAAATTTAATGAAACATTTTCATCTTTGTTATACTAGCTTTCAATCCAATATTGGACTTGTCATTGTAGATTTCAAACCAGCTTTGATGTTTTCATCTTTCTGGCTATAAATAAACAGATTCTCCTACCATATAATTTATTCAGTTAGGAAATGGACTCAAACCAAATTAGCTTGTGCAAACAGCAAAAGCTTTCTGGGCAAATCTTTGATTTAACTACTCATAATAGTCCTGAGCATTTGGATGGGTTGGGCAACAACAAGGGATAGTAATAGACTGTCATCCTGTCTAAATGAAGCATTGAGTTTGCATTGCTAAATCCAAATCTAACGTAGAAGTTTGTACACAAGCGAATATTAGATCATTCAAGTCACATAGAATGCTGTACGATGCAAAAATGTTACTTAAACTAGTTACACAAATACATAATTATTGCCTCAACACGAGGCTGACTTCCCAATCTTTGTTTTTTTTGAGATTTCCAGGTCGCATATCCTTGACAGATAAGAGCCGGAAAAGAGTAGGACGTAACAGCTTTATCAACAGAGCCAAATTGATGTGCGAAACTATACCAATTGAGTGGCTTGACATGACTCCTGGTACATTTGGTTTGAACCTCAAGTAAAGAATTCCAGTTTCTATTCAACCTTCAACTAATTCTAGAATTGTAATGCTCTTTAAGCTGATCAATATGGCGGTAGTTTTTCCCCATGGTGGGGCCTATTATTCTACTTTAGTCTTGACTCAGAATAAAATTAAGTAAACAGGCTTTTTTTGCTATGGGGAAAAAATCCCAAAACTATGAGCGAGCGATGATTAGTGACTGGCCATCAGCTGACGTCTTTAGAAACAAACGAACAATTATGTGTTAATTTTGTTTTTTGTTACCGTCATTTTTGTATCTTTGACATCAAATATCTCATGTTCTAGACAAATATCAAAATTCTGGTAGTAAACTTTATAGCCAAGTGTTCAAGCTATCTTCATGCCAAATTTCAGCTTTCTAGCTTTAAACTGAGGCAGGAGTTTAGGTGAACAGACAGACGGACATCGAAAAATAATTCAACTTTTGTCTTTAATAGCTCCCTCAATTTAAAGCTAGAGGAAAGTTTATAGAATAAAATTAATAGTCCACTCATTTAGCTACAAATATTATTTATAAACTTTACTCTAACTTTAAAATTGTGGGAGCTATTAAAGGCGTAAGATGAAAGTCAAGTTATTTTTTTCACAACCTTTTGCCATATTTCTAACGCACTCGCTTCGCTCATGGATAAAACACTGTGTTTTTCTACCATTCGAACAAACCATGTTGATAAGTCAAAGTTATCATGATAGGCTTTTAACAATTGCTCCAAAAAAAGGCTTTTTTTGTCTCATCAAATATTTTATTATTTTTCTACCAACTGTCATTCAAACTATTGATAGAGTCCGGATGTAAAAATGCATCATTTCAATGAAAAAAAAAATTTAGTTTGTTCAATTTCCAGGAAATCTGATAGTTTATCCAGGCCAAATGCTTTGTAAATTTAAACACAAAAATTGCTAACCTAATTAGCTTTTATATGACTCTGGCATTTTTTTGTCCAACTTTGTAGGAAGAAAAATTGGCAAGATACAAATAAGGGTTGTAAATTTAGCCAGATAAAAAGATTTCCACTTGAAAAATAATAATGTACAACACTGAAGAGGTCATTGTGGGTCTTCCTAAGGTTTATTGGTGTGAAAACTACATTGATCAGGATTACAAAACACCATAAAGGGGGGATAATAAGAGGGCTTTGGTAGTACAACAAACAGACTGAAATGATCCTTGCAACAGAAAACAGGGAATCTGATACTATTTTGGGAAACCCTATACTTGGATATTTATGTCACAAAATATTAAAAAAGTGCATGTTTCAGCAAATTTCATCATGTAGAGAGAGGTTTTGTAATGCAAGTATAAAACTACTCCAATCAGGGTTTCAAATACCCTCTCTATCCCTAATCTTAGTTTTATCCTTTCTTCAGCAAGTAAGAATTAATAGACAAAAATAAAAAATACTTTAATATCAAGTCCTGATGTATGTAAACAACTTGAGACACTACGTCGCAGCTTTAGTTTGTGTTTGTGACGCTACATCATTGCTTTTTTTGTGACGCTTTGTCACAAAAAAGAAAAAGTGGTGTCATAATAAAGAAGCACAAAAAGAAGAAGCAGGGACAAGTGAGCATTGATGAGAGATACCACTTAGCAATACTTTGACTCTGGGGTAATTGAAAGAGTAATTATAAAAAAGTACTTTAATATCATGTCATATAATATTTATAAGCAACTTGTGACACTACCAGTAATTATAAAATAAAAAATACTAAATAGGTGTCAGGGTGGTCAAGTGGTAAGAAGCTGGAATTCTATCCCAGCAACCCGGGTTTGACTCCCACCCGGATACAACCACAAAAAAGGATCAAAAACCACCTAGTGTGCCTTTAATGACTTCATTATCATCATGTCATATAATATACTTAAACAACTTGTGATGCTAAGTCACAGCCTTTGTTTGTGATTGTGACGCTTTGTCATAAAAATGAATAAATGGTAGAGAGGGTGCGGCTTCGCTGCACCAAGACTACTAAAGTCAAAATTCAGAATCACAAAAAGAAGAAACAAGGCTAAGTGAGTATTTATGAGAGAAACCACATGGCGATACTGTGACTCTCGGGCAATGAAAGAGTATGTTCTCTGAGAGGATTGTTGCATTACCTTTTTCAAAGAGTAAACCTTCAGGCATGCACTTTAGCTGTTTTAAGCCCTTTTTTGTTTGTGTTACCTGCAAAAAAAAGGATAGAAGGTTAGGGTAGATATTGATGGTCAATGGCCTTGAGGCAGTATATAAAAATAGTAAATTCTTTAACATCATGTCAAAATAAGTAGCACGAAAAGAAGCAACAAGGGATAGTGAGCATTGGTGAGAGATACCACATAGCGATACCACGGATCTCGGGTAATGAATGAGTAATTCTAAGGGTCAGGTTGGTCACTGAGAGGGCTGCTATGATTCATTAGGCCTTGAACCTGATGTAAAGATTCCAACAAAATCCTGCTTAACCACCCAGAGCCAATGAAATTAGATTGAATTGTGGAGGGGCTAGGAGAATCAAATTCTCTGGGAATTTGATGTTCCAAAAACAATTGCTAGTTGACAAACTATAAGGACTTTATTTGGGAAAACAATCATCCATTATTTGTCACATTCCATACAAAACCATCTTCAGGCAGCAATGAATAACTAGCTGACAACTTTTTCAAAAAAAAAAATCACGAACAAAAGGTTTTTAATTTTGCTGATTTTGTGACTAACTTTATAAGATCCTTTTTTTCTGTAACAAAAGAGGACCCTTGAAAGAAGAAGACTTCTTGAAACACCACACAGTTCATTTGAAAGTCCAATTGAAGATATATGTGGCTAATCAGAAACATGAAGACAAAATGAGTGAAAATGGAAAAAAAAATTAAGAGACTTTTTTTTCTATCTATCCTGCTTTGAAAACTAAACTTTATATCTTTATCTGTTGGCACATTCAATGAAAAAAAAAGACTTTGTCAATAACATCATCAACAAAAGGGTGGAAAAGAAAAAGCATCCTTTTCTCAGCTTCTCTCTATTTCATTCATCATTTTCTGATTGAAAAAAAAGCAAGGTGAAAATATCATCTTATTGTGGAAAAAAAGCTTTTTTTTCCTCAGTAGTTGAATTTCAAAGTGTAGATTAAACCTTAGTTCATTGGTCTACAAATCTTAACTATCTTCAAAAGGATTCAAGTTTCAGTAGGGCACAAGAGACACTTTGGCCAATTTCAAGATTTCATTTGCCAACAAAAAAGTTGTTTGTGTTTTGAAAAAAAAAACCCAAACACCTAATCCATTGAGATTAGAAATTTTCACTGAAAGATTAAAACTTTTCTTCTTCTTCTTTTTATTAAGAAAAAAAATTCACATTTGAAAAAGGGGCATAAATAAAACATGTTTTCTTTTAGGGTTGATGGTGGCTGGGATCCTTCCTCAACCACAAAAAAAAGGTAAAATATTTTCTTTTGTGTGGAAACTTTCAGATCGAGAGGTTGATGCAGAGTCTCTTCGAATAGAACTGTCATTGGGATTACACACATCAGTAGAGACATTCTATTACTTTTATGAATTTCTAGAAATACTGGCCCAGATTTTTTTATAAAAGATTGAACTTTGGAAATTCAAGATTTCCTCTTCTCAAAGTGGTTTTTGAAAAAAAAATTACAAATAATTCTAGAAAGTTTTAGAACTGGAAAGCAGTTTTTAAGAAATAGGAATGAGTGCAGATCTTTGACAGAGCAAGATAGCATAATCCCCAGAGTGAGGGATGACCTCAATGGAGAGTGAGTGGAAACCCAGCAATGACCCTCCCAATCAAGAAAAGAATCAATACTGATCTGTTAAATGAGGACTGGGAACAGTACAGAAAGGGTAACAATTTCTAAAGAGGCACCAGAGGGATTGCTGTCACTATACAAAGCTGCCAGTAATTAAAGCTGACTGGATTGACACGGAAATGTCCAAGGATTGATTATGGATGCTGCTAAAAAGGACCTTTTTCCATTATCTGACGACAACCTCGACGATGTCATGATGACAGAATTATAAATTGTTTTACTTATTGTTTATTGACGTCATTTGTAAGTCAAGTCATCATGACATGACGCCACTCTTAAAAAGTTTGTAATCTGTTTATAAATGTAGGAGTGTCAAACTGTGACAATAATAATAATAATTCCATAAC
>Ga0194133_10009542_pt1 | contig 11096 bp, 5 predicted proteins | sample TA2KigOf40mmetaG_FD_155448 | JGI IMG/M metagenome (GOLD analysis project Ga0194133, IMG submission 155448) | Freshwater microbial communities from Lake Tanganyika, Tanzania - TA2015055 Kigoma Offshore 40m | ecosystem: Environmental > Aquatic > Freshwater > Lake | place: Tanzania: Lake Tanganyika...
TACTAGGGTTCAAAAGTTTGATCAGGTCAGGAGGCCCATCTCTAGCTAGAAACGATGAAGAACATTTGCAGATCTGATATTTTATAAAGAAATGTAACAAAAAAGAGAAGAAATTTCAGCTAGTTGTGGGATTTTTTTGACTTGAGTGTCCAGCGAAATAAATCACAATAGGCGCTTTAAATCCTGACAGGAAATTTTTTTTGTAAATTTTGTGGCTACTCAGGGTCAAAGGTTGCTGGAGTTGCCAGGGTTTGAAACCACAACCCTCAGATCCCCAGCCAAAGTTCATGACCATTCAGCCACAGTGGCCCTTAAAAAAAGATATTTTACAAATTACTTTACAGTTTTACCATTGTTTTTTAGGTTCAACCTGCATGGGTAAACTCTAAAATTTATGAAATAATGTTGTTTTGTAGTGGTTTCAAATAAATATTTGTCCTTAAAAACAAAAATATCCTGATTTTATCTTATTGACCATTTTGCTTTTGTTGTTTTGAAAGCATATACAAAACCAAAATATTATTTCAAATATATAGTTGTGAAAAGAACTAACAATGTAATTCATTATAACATGGAAAAGTATTTGCACAAATGGCAAAAAAGATGCATCCTTGTAAAATGGATGCCAACTGTCATTTGTTGTTACAGCTCACTTGCATGAATAGTTGGTTGAGAATTGAAGACCCTGGGTTCAGAACCCAAACCTTATCCATGCCTTTCACAATTGATTTGATTTAATTTTGTAAGATAATATCATGCAATGACTCTGGTAAAAATGTTTTTATTGACAGAGTTCATTGAGACCAAAATGTTTTTGATATTATCAAAAAGAATAAGGAATGATTAAACGTACTGTCATAATAATATCAAAACCCTTAAAAACTAGCCTGTCATGCCCTTCAAATGAACGGGATTAAAATACTAAAGTTTCTTTTAGTTTTCATTTTTTATAAATTAAATGTATTTTACTTGTACGTAGTTTTATTCTCATTTCTATCTGTCCTTTAAAAGCCATGGCACCAATCTTCTTTGTTCTTTGTTAATGGACTGTTTGGAGATGGCGATTCTCAGTCTAGTCCTCTATGTACTCATGATGCCTGATAGTCTAGACCTCATGTCATTTTCATGGAGCCTGTGAGTCTATGAACACCTGCAAATTCTTCCCTGCTTAGCTACCAGGGAAGGGCCTCTTGCCTGCCCATCACCATTGCTCATGGGACCTATATATTTGTGTAACTTTCATAGAATAAATCAGCCTGCATTCAAAGGTCTTTGAAGTGGGTACCTGTGGATCTTGGATCTATTAAATTTATACTATACACTGTCAATTTTGGGAAAGGAAATCTTTTCAACAAATGATCTAATGAGCAGTGATAAGAATAGCTTAAGTGAGCAAATATGGGTTCTCTTAGCAGAATATTGATTTTCTAGAGCAACAAATATAATGTAAATGCCAGACAATTACACTACTGAGAAGTCATAGGCACCTGACTGAGAACCGAGATCTAAGGCTATAGGTTCAATTCCCAGCCCATGCCGACAATTTTTCAACCCAGAATTGCAAAAAAGGCAACGTCAGTCAGTGTAAAAGTAATCAGAAGTAACCATAGACTTCTATGATGGGACTCTTTTAAAGGTGGTGATTGCGCATAAACATCGGATGAGTCTATACTCCACAAGATTATTTTTATTAATTTGCCGTTTTTCCCATTTTGGGTATGATGAGATGAAAAAAGCATCCCATATATCAGTGATGGCGTCACGTCACCAGCTGCTCTATATCCTGACCGAAAATAAGGCAGCTTATTCACTTATAATTTTATTAATTAAAAAAATGTGTATTCACAGGTATTATGGTGATTTAGGACAAAAAAAGATGGTGTAGACACGTGTAAAACCTCATTTACACGTGTATGTACGTGTAAATCCTTGAAATTTTTTCCAGAAAGGCTGCAAGGTGAAAAACAAATTTGGAAAATTTTTAATAAGAATCTGCTTGTAGAAAAAAAGTTAGATTTAAATACATAAAAAGATATTATTATGCAACTTTCTCTGACAAGATTTTAATCTGAATATGATTTTATCAATTTAGTTATGAATGAAGTCATAGGCAATAAATTTAAAACTTAAATAATGTTGAAAAAAGTACCAATTTTTAATGGATATCTAAAAATGGAGAGTTCTTTCTTAAAATTTTATGAAGCTGAATTGAATTATTGATTATGTTTGACCAAAATTTCAAAAGGTCAAGTAACTTTTTTGTTTGCTTATACATTTATTTTACTTTGAATTATTCAATAATTCCATTCATTCCTAGGGCACAGCATTAATTTTACCTGTTGGTTAGATTGACCTGAAAGTTGGCACATTCTCTATTGAATGCAAACCAAATAATCTAACCATCAATTAAGTAAAAACTGTTGCGGAAAACTAGACTATTTTCTTTTAGGTCAAAGTTGAAAAGTCCAAGTGGTGCTTCAACTGCTGGAGCCATTGGAGGAACGGTAGGGGGTCCAGCAGCTTTAGGGGGAGCTGTTGGAAAAACTTCAAATGAGTCATGGGTCTGTCCTGATGACCGGCAACTTGCACTCAGAGCAAAGTGAGTAAAAATATGTTCAAATTAATTTTTTATCCTGTTTATTGCCATCTCAAGTTAAACGTTGCTATCCCATGGGATCAAATCTTGTAGCTTATAATTACCTCCAGCTGCTACAATTTATTTTAGGCTATAATGTTTAATTTCCTCTTCCAAAAATCATAGGTTACAAAGATCTGTGTCAAATAAGCCAAATAGTTTGCATCATTACAGTAAAAGTACTTTGTCATCTGTAACTATATTTTAAATTAAGGTTTTATTTTACTTAAAATATTTTCACAATCAACTGAATGACCTTCTTAATGATCTTTTGAGCACTAAATCCTTTTGTTTATCAACAACTTTAATCTGGTATTATTCTTCGATAATACCGCTTACAATTCCCATCTGATACTAGCCACATTCCTTCCAATCTAACATTAAATGTTACTACAAAGATTTGACTACCAGACCTTGACAACTTCCAAAATCACGGATCCACATTTAATCTATATTTAAACCTTCCTATTCCTCTAATAAACAGTTAGTATATCATTTGTCTCAGTTCTTGACAATCAATCTCCTCACCATGATTTATCACATCATAAATTTGCTAATCATCATCAAATGTAAATTGTTTAAGGCTTTAATGCGAGTGTCATCAAAACAAGATTCCTCTGCTAATTTCATATAATTATGTGAAAGATTTCACAAATGGCAAAATACTTTTTGCAGTTCAGTATTAAAAATTGGGATCAACAAAGTTTTTTATACGTTAGCAAATTAAATAGGTTGAAATCTGGATGGTCCATCAAGACTGCCAACTTAAATCAGTGGAAGCAGCGGGATCCTCTCTCAGAGGAAGAACACCAAGTATGACCCCCTAAAGGAAAAAGTAATTTATATACATTTCCTTTGAAGTAGCTTTCTCTGGAAATGCAATGTTGTTGAAATAAATTTCTAAGCACCTCAGGTGAAAATATATTTTTCTTTGTTTGTTGTTCACAATTCAGAAATTATTGGGGGTCATAAGCCAGGCGGAGCAGCATGAAAAGGCTGAACAGGAGAGAGTTGGGTAAGATCCCCTTGACCTCATTCATTTTGTTTAGGCTATGATATTGACTAATCTTTACAATTCTGAGATATATCAAAAGAAAAATTATAAGTCATAAACTATTTGAAGTGTGTATTTTTTCTTCATTTTTACAGTTTTTTCGTTATTATATATCTTTACAAAGCATCAAACTTTGCTCAATTGGTTTGGTTTCATGGACATTGGCTACTTTAATTTAAGAGATGTTTGCTTTTAGTCCATTTGAAAAACTAAAATCTTTTGCCATTATTGGCCATTTAAGCATTGCATTTTTTATTGAGAACTTTGATGTGCTTTCAAATGTAAACAAACGGATCAATGCTTTGAAAAATATCAAGTTTTTTTTAAGTTGTGCTGTGCAATATTTTCAACAAATCTGAATTAAATTTCTCAGTTTAAAACTTGTAAGATGACCCTCATCAAAAAATCATTCATTGCAGTGAATTGATGATCTTTTCATTCTCATGAAATCATCAAAAGATAAGGATTTCAATTTTTATTTTTTCCCATCAAGCTTATATTTTTTATACAGCAAAAAACTGTATTGCCAAATATTCCCTTCCCAATCTGGATGAAAAAAACCACTTTAGAAGAAACCATATAAAAAGTTTAGAAAGTTAGGAAAGTTCAAAATTAAACAATTTTAAAATTTTCTTATAGCCATCTAATTGACCGCCTGGAGTGCCTCCGACAATCGAGACTTGGCAATGGTGACACCGACTGCATCCTTTGTGGAGAGGTGTTCAGCTTCTTCATAAGATCCCAAAGACGATGTGTTGAGTGTGCAAAATTAACCTGTTCCAAGTGTGGTCTCGAAACAAAGGCACTTCCAGGACCAGGACAATCCAAGCCAATGGGAAATGGGGTAACCATTATGCTTTATTAGAATGAAGTTAAATCATGTTTGATAATCAATCATTTTCAAATTAATCAAATTTGTAAAAATCAATATACCATGCAGGGAATTTTATTTTTGCCACATTTTGACAGTTTTCATATGAACAAAGTCTAAGCTTTTTTTTGCTTTCAAAATTTTTATAACTCCTTCAAATATTCAATATTTAAAATTTGTCATTTGAACAGATCAAATCTTAATTAAATAACTCAGTTTGGAATTAAAAGCACTTAAAACCTACAGTCAAGAAGCAATTTAGAAATTATCAATTAAAGTTTTACTTTTATTAAATTTCTTTTCTCACTGTATTTTTAGGGTGGAGGACAGACACTTCAGCATAAGTCTTCTTCTGTGACGTCTTTGTTGTCAGCAGTTGTTGGAGTCAGTAATACAGCCAATGTAGAACTTATTTGGCTTTGCAAAATTTGCCACGAGCAAAGGGAAATATGGAAGAAATCTGGAGCATGGTTTTTCAAAGTAAGTCTATCTTGCCTCCCTTTTTAGAGCTATTTGAAAATCATCCCTATTCCAAAACTTTGAAATATATGTTTTACTTTATGAGGCTTTGAAAATGGCTTTCTTTTAACTGAATGTAATGACAGGTTTCATCTTATCTTACCTTTCATGAATCAAAAAAGCATTATGTAGTTAAAAAAACTTAAGTGATCTTTACATCTTGATCAAAGTTCATTCATAAATGGATCATTATAGGGATTAAGCTCACTAATGAAGAAAAGAAAAGGTCATCCATTCATAAGTAGATCATCAAGTCATTATTTGATATCTTACATTTCTGAGACTGAATGATGGATTAATTTGATCATATATTCTTTTCTTTGATGTGAGTTTTCCTTAATTAAGACTAGGAGTTTTTTAAGTGAGATGTTGCAAGATGGTAGAAATGAAAAATATCAGTTGGTTTTTAAAAAGCTACTTTTGTGGGGAGAGATTTCCAACTAGTGCAGCTTAAACATAGTAATTATTTAAAGGTTGGTTTTCCCTACCAATAAAAGTATAAATTCATCTGGGCAAAGTTATGAATTATTCGTAGACATATGAACCAAAAAGGAAGAACGTAATATGCCTCTTCTGTCTGAAAATAAACTTTGTGATTGTTTTTTAGAGCATGCCTAAATATGTGTTGCCTGAAGGCTCAAGATGTCAAAGCTACACAAGATTCTCCCAGTTTACTGCAGGTTAAAGCAAATTATGAATGATGAATTTGAAAAAAATTATCATAGGAACCTTGGGTCAAGGCCCAGCATCTCTAATAACTGCTGTGATTGGGTTGAAATATACCATTTTCAAACCAGGAAAAAGCATCATTAATCATAGACTGTTGCTCAACAATTAAAAGTGAAAGCAAAGACTTCATATACCCTTTCAGATTCTTCATCTCAATCCATTGATAATCTTGGCTCCGTTTCAGCAAAAGAAGACGGAGAAGTTCCATCTGAGGAAGAAGGTCAACTTGCAAATAGCTTTTTCAGAAAAAGGCTTCAGAGGAAGCATATCTGCTGTTTCAGGTGATGAATTTCTTTTGTACCTAAATAATTACTACGTTGGCTTTGTAATGGTTCAAACAAAGGTTTGATTATTTAATGATCACATGTTAAGTTTTTCATTTCAAGCTTTAGGAAACTTGATTAAAGAGAGGGTAATTTTTGAGAAAATGAAAACATAATAATTACTTTTAACATATTTTTCTGGCCTTAGGTTTCCGTGACATAAGTTGAACAAAAAAATAAAAAGACCATACGAGTGTAAAAAACATTAGTGAAATGTGTCACTAAAATATTAGAAAAACATGTTGTGTTTTTTGTCTCCATTTTTTATATGCAACTTTGTTTTAAGCAGGTATAATATTAAACATAGTAAACACCTATGGGTCAAATGGATGGGCCAGTTTATGGTTTCAAACCTTATTACATATTCAGATTTATCAAAGAAGCACACACAAAAATAATTACCTTAAGCTTAGACTTGTTTTGCAATTGAAACATTGAAGTTATTTTTATATCTGCTTGCCAGCTATTTTTTTCTTTTTCAAGTCTTTTACATTTTATAGTTCTTTGACAAAAAACAAAATGTTTTTGCTCAAGCCTTTGGCAAATACATCGAAAAGCAAACAAATTTTATCAATGTTCTAAGTGAATTACAAATCTCAATTTTGAAGCTACGGTTAAAAGGTCTCTACTTTACCAAAGAAAATCTAACATCAAAGAATTTTGCTACCAAAAACAAAGAGTTTGCTATTATTTCAAATTTTTTCGGCTTCAAGCAAAAAGCAGGAATAAAGTTTTTCTCTCTAAGTGCACTTTTGAACTTTTATCAAGAAAGAAAATGACAATCTCAGATATTTAAATTTAAAACAATATGATTCTCCCTTGTTGTCCCTTGTAAATATTCTTTATAGGATTTGATCCATTGTTTTTTGGTCAATTGACCACACTTGCTGCATAAATAAATGCAGTTTTTTACATTTCAGGGGTCTTTGCCAACTCAATAAAAAAGAGGGCCAGTTATGGTAGTGAGGACTTACCTTCAGAGGATGACTGCAGCTTGGCTAGCACAACAATTTCATTACCACCAAATATTGATTATAAGTAAGGATGAATTGATTTTTCCTTATATATATTCCAACAATCGTGGCTTTATAACAAGTCCTATCACTAATTTTCAAAAAAACAATTCAGTTGATAATAGAATGTGAAGTCTCAAAGAGGTCAAAATGGCTGCATAACCACATTGGTATCTGATTGAGGTTGTAACTTGAAACCCTCACATCTCATAGTAATCTTTTGTTGTCATAAAAATATATAAAGTTGTTCCAACCACAAGCATCATAATATTTTTTTCCAAAAGTTAATTATATGAAGAAAGTAATTTTTACATTTTTGTAAATTGGAAAACTTTCCTGGCGAAATAATTACGAATTCAATATTTTCAGTCAGGTTGAACACAAAGTTTCTTCAAAGCTTGATTGATTGGTTCATTGAATCAAACTCTTATGAAACAAAAGTTGAGAATTCTCAACTAAAATGTTAAAGGTTTGTTGATTTTATGAAATATTAAGATATAATGAAATTTAATCCGACCTTAATTGAAATGTTCCATGTCATTTTTTATACAGCCAATCTTCCCTTTTAATATTCATTATTATCGACCCCCCATCAACCTTTTTTCAATAACTAATTTCAAAGTCTTTGTGGCACATGGACTATCGGGGAGTACAAGGAATATGCAGCCATTTCACTCAAATGCACATCAGTATATCTATCATTTTAATATGTCGACCTTTCATTTATCATAATGAAGTTTTCGTTTCCAAATGTAATGTGATGACTGATTGATTGATTGACAGCTTTTTGTTAAGGAACTGATTATTCTAACACCTAGTGGTGTTGACTTTACAACAATTCCTGGCACTGAAAGTTGTGTCGTACAGTTACTTGATTGTATTTGATAATTATGAGTCAAAGTTAAGACACAATTAATTATTAGTCAAGTTTTCTGCACAACAATCAATCCTGACTGAGATAATCATCTACTTTAAATGATCAATTAAGGCATTAAATACAGGGGTCAAAGATTTTGCCCTGACTGGGGATTGAACCCCAGTCTCCCAGTTCTCAGTCAGATGCTCTATAACCATTAGGCCACAACGACCCCTGATGTTACTTAAACCGTTCAAAACCAATAGAAACATGAAAAAGTGGCATTACGACTACGACATGAATAGTTCTAATTTCGGCTCTAAATTTATCTAAAATCAAAACCTCTATAGAATCACTCAAAGTTTCTGTCCATGCCCATGAAAAATTTCAATTTCAGCCAAGTTTTTAAGATCAACAAACTTCATTTATTAGATGGGGGAATAATTTCTTTTTGAACAAAGCAGATTTTTCAAATTTTTGAAATTCCTGATAGCAATGATCCTGATGGCAGTCAAAGTTCGAGGTCGAGACCTTTATATCATGACTATCCTTTGTATGAGGAGGTTCGCTCATCAAGTGTTCCACCTGTACTAATGAACAAACATCATGGATCAACAAATGGACATTCAAGGCAAGATTTTTGTTCCGAATCTTCGTTTCAAAAGGGGAAAAATTCTTTTAAGAAAAAATAATAAGACAGAGTCCTTTAGCAAAGGTCAAATTAGACAAAAAAAACCTGAAAATGATGGCAAAAGGCCAGCTTGCTAATTTTATGAAAGAAGTTTCAATTAAATATAATGGGACTGGGAACTTTAAATCTTGAAATTTTCTTTTTTTGAGATACTATTCTTAATTTAATGTTTACTTATTTTTTTAAATGTGCAACAAACTAAAAAATCCTGCAATCTCAAAAATTTTAAGTTTAATATTTCAAGTCTTTATGAAATGTATTGATGTTGTTTAGAACTGAAAGTCCACATTGTTACCGTATTGGACGGACTCCAAATCCTTCTGGAGTTCCCAGACCTCCACATTGGCAACCTAGGCCACTCAGTTCAAGATTCTGTCGTCCTCCCATGGGTGAAATTGACATGGATTACTTTGAAAATCTTAAATTCTGTTTCTCTACTTTCACCTTTTTTGACAGGTTTCCCAACTCAAGGTCCCAATCCAAGTTGCTCTCCCTCCAACCCTCAGCAGCCATGGAGTTATCCATTTCCAACCCAACCGCCATTCAGATCCCCTAATATGAAGAGTGGGATGAGGTTTAGAAGACCACCCCAATGTCCACCAAGATTCAGACATCCTTATCCATCTCAAACACTGTCGAGTACATATCACTCTACCCTGCAGTCTCCTGTCATGTCTAAAAAGTTTACAGAACAGGTAGAAAGAGAGGCTTTTACAAAAATTCTAAACTCAAATTTACTTTTCACTTCTTTACCATCTTAAAGGAGATTCATTCTGGATTTGTACCTCAAACTGTGAGTGATCTTGAATACACCCCCAATTCAGAAGAGATCTTTCAAGGATCTATCTTATACAATGATGAAATGTACTCGGTCAGAATAACTCAGTCACCCTCTTCTCATCAAGATAATCTTGCTTTGGGACAAGCTGAGGTTGGAGATGAAGCTATCCTTAGCAAGAGCCTACCAGGTCACCAACTTGTAGAGTCTGATGAAGATAAAAATTCTCCAGATGACAGAGATGAGGAAAGGGAACTTCCAAAGGCCTTCCAAAAGGCCAAACCATTTGGGGAGCGCAAAGAGAACAAATTTACTTCTACATTACGACGCCTCAGCACTATTCGCAGGAAGAGCAAAAACAAGAGGAAAGAGATCAAAGATAAGACAGACAATCATGAAAATTCATCAGCAGAGTTCTCCAGCACTCCACCTCTACCCTTTATGCACCTTTCAGATGTGGTAAGAAAAACACCTAGTACAACCTCAAGAGACAGCGAGGGAGAGGCTCTCACATCAGGATACTTTAGGTAATGTTTAACTGTTTCAAATTTCAGAGTAACAAACTTAAAATATCAATTTTCCTTTTTCAGTAGACAAGAATCACAGAGTCATGGATCAGATGAAACATTGAGCCCACCTCGTTCTCCAGAAGGTAATGAATTATTTTTAATGCTTCAACAGTACCTTTTTCCACTAAGAAAATCAGCTTGTAGGTGTTCCTGCAAAATGTCATTACAAATATAAAAAAGGTTTCAATTACTTCAGACAAGCTGGGAAAAACCAAAGCTGAAAACAAAAGAAAGTTGTCTGGAAAGCTAAAAAATATCTAAAAGACAAGAAACCAAAAATGAATTAAAAGCCTTTTAAAGATTTGATTTAAGAGGTTTTCTTTTGATGAAATCACAATTGCAAATGGCAGATAATTTATATTTTGAAAAAGTGTTATTCGATGTAATTTTTAGTAAAATGTGATTATCATCAAAGTTCTAACTTATTTACTTCAAATATGAACGTTGCATAGGCATAATGAAAGTTTCATAATTTATTGATAAAAGACTTTGATAGTGAGAATAATGGCTACTTAATGTGCCAGAAGTAAAAAGTTTTGCTTCTGTCAATGACAAAATGAATAGGATAGGAATAATGAAACTCATAATTGATGTATTGAAGTGGTATAATTTATTTTTTAGAAATATAAGATTAAAGGGAAAGTAAAAAATATCCATCTACAGACAAATCAGAGAAGATATAGTAAAATTGTAAAGATAGTAAATTATGAGAAGAAATTCAAATTTTAAACTATTCCACAAACTTTTTTCAGGTTCTCATGGTCTCATTGAATTTTCATTGGTCTATAATGAAGTAGAGGAACATCTTATGGTGAATGTGATCAAAGCAAAGGTTAAAATATTTCTTTTGAACCTTTCAAAAAGTTGAAAAAGCTAAAAAATGTCCAGTCATATTTAGAATAACTCAAATTCACACGAAGCAACAAAAACTTTCAAAAAACTTCAGTCATTTATTTGTTGCATTTTTAAAAGAGTTACAGAATTTACAGGAGTTTCCTTTTTAGCACAATTGTGCAATCTTATTCTAAAAGTATTTAATTTTGCTTTATAAACAGAAA
>Ga0194133_10009543_pt1 | contig 11095 bp, 9 predicted proteins | sample TA2KigOf40mmetaG_FD_155448 | JGI IMG/M metagenome (GOLD analysis project Ga0194133, IMG submission 155448) | Freshwater microbial communities from Lake Tanganyika, Tanzania - TA2015055 Kigoma Offshore 40m | ecosystem: Environmental > Aquatic > Freshwater > Lake | place: Tanzania: Lake Tanganyika...
CGAAGTATTTTTATTGCTACAATAATTTTTTTTCCATCGTCATTGGTTATTTTTGCAAAATGAACCTGTGCAATTGAAGCGGCTGCAATTGGACTTGAGAAATCTGAAATTTTTTTAAATTTATTTTCTCCAAGTTCATTTAATAGAGTTTTTTTTGCAATTTCTGTATCAAATGGTTTCATTTCATCTTGTAATTTTTGTAGTTCTTTAGCAAATGTTTCACCTACAATGTCGGGTCTTGTAGCGAGAAATTGACCAAGTTTAATAAACGCAGGACCCAATTTAGAAAGTGCATCAGTTAACCTTTCCCCTGGACTAAATCGACTATATTTCTTTTTTAAAAAACTAAATCCAATAACTTTAAAAAAAACTTTAATAAGAATTGGTGGATTATAAATCTCTTCAAAAAATTTTAGTGTATCTGTTTTTCCTAAGGTTCTAAAAGTTTTAAATATAATTAATAAACTTGATAGCATTTTTAAATTTTCCAACCTGAATGGATAGCTGCTATTCCAGACATTAAGTTTCTGTATCTAACGTTTTGAAAACCAGAATTTTTAAGAATATTCAATAAATTATTTTGATTATAAAACTGATCAATACTTTTTACTAAATATCTGTAAGGTTTATCCTCTCCTAAGATTAATTTACCTAAATGTGGTAAAAGTTTTGAATATTTTCCATATAATTTTTTTACATAAAAATTTTCAATTTTTGAAAATTCCAAACATAGAAATCTTCCATTGTATTTTAAAACACGAAATGCTTCAGATATAGATTTTTTAATATCTGTAACATTTCTAATACCAAAACTAATTGTATAGTAATCAAATGTATTATCAGGAAAAGGAATATTTTCAGCAGAGGAACATATTCTAAAAAATTTTTCACTATTATTTATTTTAGAATTTGTTTTAGAAATCATATTAATATTTTGATCAATTAAATAAGCCTCTGACTGATATTTTGTTCTCTCAAGAAAAAGTTTTGAAACATCACCAGTCCCTCCAGCCATATCGATTAGTTTTGTATTTTCTTTTGGCATCAACCAGTCTATTAAATTTTTTTTCCATAATCGATGAACTCCAAATGACATTAAGTCATTCATTAAATCATAACGCTGGAATACTGAATCAAAAACCTTATCCACTGTTTTCTTTTTTATTTCATTTAATCGATTATTTTCCATAATTTAGATATAAATTATTTATCTTATTGAGTCATATGGTTAATGCCTGAATTACCTGAAGTAGAAGTAACAAAAAGAACTTTAGAAAAAAGAATATTATCAAAAAAAATAATAAAAATTAATATCAATAATGCTAACTTACGTTACAAAGTCAATCCTAGATTAAAAAATCTTAAGGGTTTATTTATAAAAAAAATTATAAGAAGATCAAAATTTTTGCTTTTATTTTTTAATAAAGATTTTGTTTTATTAGTACACCTAGGTATGACTGGGAAATTTTTAATTAAAAAAAATAATAAAAGTTTATTTTCTAAGCACTATCATTCAGATGTATTACACAGTAAACACAATCATATTGAATTTTTATTTTCTGATAAAACTCTATTAATTTATAATGATGTGAGACGATTTGGTTTTTTTATTTTAGAAAATACAAAAAACATTTATAATAATAAGTTCTTAAAGAATTTAGGTCCTGAACCTTTTTCAAATAAATTAACGGTTAATATAATTAAAAATAAAATAAATAAATCTAGCAGAAATATTAAAAGTTTTTTAATGGACCAGAAGTTTATAGCAGGTATTGGAAATATCTATGCTAATGAAATTTTATTCAAGTCAAAAATTCATCCAACAATGACAGCAAAAAGTATAAGTAGCGTTCAAATAAAAAAATTAATTAAATTTATAAAAGAAGTTTTATATTCTGCAATTAAAGATGGGGGTTCAACTATTAGAAATTTTATGTTTAACGAAAATAATAAAGGTAATTTTCAAAACAAATTCAATGTTTATGATAGATATGGATTAGAATGTCATATTTGTAAAAATAAAATTCAAAAATTAATTATTAATCTTAGATCTTCTTACTTTTGTTCTAATTGTCAGAGGAAAAACTAATTGACCCTGTGATTCTGTGCTTATATAAAACCCTAAAATTTTATGGCGAATACAACTTCTGCGGAAAAAGCAATTAAACAAATCAAAAAGAGAACAACAATTAATCGTATTAGATTAGGTAAGTATAAATCTGCAGTTAAAACAATTGAAGAAGCTATATTTTCAAAAGATAAAAATAAAGCATTGAAATTATTTTCAAATTTTCAATCCCAAGTTATGAAAGCTTCCAAAACAGGGTCTTTAAAAAGAAAAACTATTTCAAGAAAAGTTTCTAGAATAGCAAAAAGAATTTCTAACTTATAACTGTCAATCAATTTCTAGTTGATAATTTTTTTATCAACCTTCGCGGTTATCACTTTGGGTTGAAAAAATTTTTTTTTTTCTATCTTTACATTATGAAAAAAAAGAATGATGTAGCATTTTTTAATGTCTTATAAAGCCCAACAAAATCAACTAGAAAAAAATCAAGTAAGCGTTTGGCAGAATGTTCAAAAGCAATTTTTGGAAGTGTATGGTCAAGACGTTTATAGAAGTTGGATACAAAATATTATTTTTTTAAAAACAACTTTCAATACACTAGTTTTAAGCGTTCAAACTAGGTTTATAAGGGATTGGATAGTTGCGCATTATGCAGATAAAATTCTTAACTTATATAAAAAATTTGATATTAAAATATCAAGAATTGAATTTATAATTTCAGAAAAAACAGAAATCAAACCTATCAAAAACAACATTATTAATCTTGATAAAAAGAATTATTCCCTTTCTGGTAATTATGGACTTTCAAAAATAGATGAGAAATTAAACTTTAATAATTTTGTAATTGGTAAAAGTAATGAATTAGCTTTCACAGCAGCAAAAAAAGTAATTGAAAATCTAAATAAATATAATCCGTTGTACATATACGGTGGTGTTGGACTTGGAAAAACCCACCTTTTGAATGCTGTTGGTAATAAATTGCAAAGCACAATTGATAAAGTAATTTACGTGTCAGCAGAACGTTTTATGTATCAATTTGTAAGATCAATAAAAAATAATGATGTAGTAAAATTTAAAGATATTTTTAGAAGTGCTAAAGTACTACTGATAGATGATATTCAATTTGTTAGTGGAAAGGACGTAACTCAAGAGGAATTTTTTCATACGTTTAATGCTCTTATAGAGTCAAACTCACAAATAATAATTTCGTGTGATAGGGCTCCCAATGATTTAGATCGAATTCAAGACAGAATAAAATCAAGATTATCGGGTGGTTTAGTTGTAGATATTCAAAGTCCTGACTATGAGCAAAGAGTACAAATAATAAAACAAAGGTGTCTAAAAGATCTGCATAGTTTTGATAAAAATCATTTTATAGAGGAAGAGATAGTTCATTTTTTAGCTGCTGAAAGCAAGTTAACAGTGAGAGAAATGTTAGGTTCGTTTAATAGACTAGTAGCTCATGCTTCAATTAATCAAAAAAAAATTACAACTATAGAGGCAAGACACGTACTTAAGGACTATTTAAACAAAATTCAAACAAATTTGACAATAGAAGATATTCAGAAAACTGTAGTATCATATTACGATATTTCGATGCATGACTTTATGTCATCTAGAAGGTCAAGAATGGTAGCAAGGCCAAGACAAATTGCCATGTATTTAGCAAAGAAACTCACAACTAAATCTCTACCTGAGATTGGCAGGAAATTTTCTGGAAGAGACCATACAACAGTTATTCATGCCATTAAAAAGATTGAAGAGCTGATTTCAAAAGATAAAATTTTTGAAAATGAAATAAGAGATTTAAACAGTAAATTGATTTATCAAAACAACAATGGAGCTTGAGTTTAGTAGAGATACTCTTCTTAAGAGTCTTTCGCATATTCAGGGTATAGTAGAAAAAAAAAATACAATACCTATTTTGTCGAATGTTTTGATTGAAGCAAATGCTGGAAAAATTTCTATTTCTGCAACTGATTTAGATATAATTATTGTAGAAGTTGTTAAGGGTGAAATAATTAAAGAAGGTTCTACAACAACTACTGCTCAGGTTTTTTATGATATTATTCGAAAATTACCTCAAGGTTCGCAAGTAATACTTACGCAAATTAATGAAGGACAAATTTCTTTAATTTCAGGAAAATCTGATTTTAAATTAAAATGCTTACCACCAAAAGATTTTCCTCAGACCCAAGATGATGTAGAAGCAGAAAGTTTAGGAATAGACTCCACTTTATTTTTAAGATTACTAAATAAAACAAAATTTGCGATTTCAAATGATGAGACAAGACATTATTTGAATGGAATATATTTACATACCAGTGAAGAAAATAATCAAAGCTATTTAAATTCTGTTGCAACAGATGGTCACCGCTTATCTAAAAGTAGAGTTTTGATTGAAAATAAAATGGTTTTTGAACCAGTTATACTTCCTAAAAAAACTTTATTTGAGTTAGTAAATATTCTTCAAGAGGAAAAAGTGATCTTAAAAATCTTATCAACTAAATCAAAAATAAAATTTTTGTTAAATGATATAATATTAATTTCAAAAGTTATTGATGGAAGGTTTCCAGAGTATTCAAAAGTTATACCTGCAGAAAATATTTTTAAATTAAACATTAATCTTTCGTCCTTTATAACTGCGATCGATAGGATTAATTCATTATCTCTTGATCGAAAAGGGGCTCTCAAAATACTTGTAAATAAGGGGTTATTAAAACTTTTAGTTAATGATCCAAGTGGGGGTGATGGTATAGAGGAAATAAATGTTGATTATAGCGGGCCAGAACAACAGATAGGTTTTAATTCGAGGTATTTGATAGATGTTGGCAGTGTTATAGAAGATAAAAATTTACTTCTACATCTTAAAGACCCATCTTCCCCAGTTTTAATTAATGATCCTTCTGATATAAATAGTCTTCACGTCATAATGCCCATGAGAGTAGCATGACTGATGTTTCAAATAAAAAATTTAAAATTAGAAAATTTTCGTTTACATAAAAATTTTTTTTTAGAAATTAATAATAATATTATTTGTGTTACAGGTAGAAATGGCTCAGGAAAAACAAGTATATTAGAAGCAATTTCTTTTTTTTCAAAACAAACTGGCTTTAAAAAAGCAAAGTTTGAAGATATTCCAAACAAAAAATCTTCGGAAATTTGTTTTATTCAAGCAGATATAGAGCATCAAAATAAATTATTTGTAAGTAAAATAATTTTTGAAAAGAAGAACGATAAGTTTCAAAAAAAATTATTTATTGAAAATAAAAAAATTTTTGATTTTAAAGAATATTTTAATAATACTGGTTTTTTGTGGCTTACTCCAAGTATGGACAATATTATGTATTTAGGCAAAAGTGAAAGAAGACGATTTTTAGACAAAATTTTTTCGGAATTCGACAATTCGTATAGAGAAAATTTAAAGAATATTAATAAATTATTAGAAGAAAGAATAATTTTATTAAAAGAAAATAAAGAAGATAAATGGATAGAAATTCTAGAAAAAAAAATTTGTGATTTATTACGGGAGATTTATTTAGTAAGAAGGGATATAATTTTAGATTTAAATAAAATTTTAAAAAAAAAAATAAAAAAATATTCTGATGTGATAATATTTCTTAAAAATAAATATGAAAACTTTGATTATAGAGATAATAATAAATTTTTAGATTTTTATTTAGAAAAAATATTTTCTAAGAGGGAAATTGACAAAATTTTATATAAAAACTCGGTAAGTCCTAACCTGGACGAATTTTATTTTATTAATAATTCAACCAAATCTGACTCAGAACAGTCTTCTACTGGTGAACAAAAAAAAATTTTATCATCATTGGTACTTTCTTTTGTCTATTATTTTGAATTGAAAGGGCTAGATCTGCTAATCTTACTAGACGAATTACCATCTCATTTTGATAGTGAAAATTTGTCGATTTTTTTGGAAGAAATAGCTAGCTTAAAATTTCAAATATGGATTACTGGAACTGATAAAAAATCGTTTGAAAGTATTGAAAATAAAGCATTTTTTGTAAATTTAGACTAAATCTTAGGTCCATTTTTAGTCTTAAAAATGATATAATATCTCCTTTTAAAATTTCCTATGGTTACTAAAAATCTTGTAAAAAAAATAAAAAACTCCGAATACAAAGCAACGTCTATTAAAGTTTTAAAAGGTTTGGATGCCGTTAGAAAGCGTCCTGGGATGTATATCGGTGATACAGATGATGGCACCGGTTTGCACCACATGGTTTTTGAAGTTTTAGACAATTCTATCGATGAAGCATTAGCAGGTTTTTGTTCAAAAATTGAAGTTATATTAAATAAAGACGGGAGCGTAACAGTTGAAGATAATGGTAGAGGAATACCAGTTGATATTCACAAAGAGGAAGGGGTATCTGCGGCAGAGGTAATAATGACTCAACTACATTCGGGAGGAAAATTCGACGATGACTCTTATAAAATTTCAGGGGGACTGCATGGCGTTGGAGTTTCTGTTGTTAATGCATTATCTGCAATATTAAATTTAAAAATATTTAGGGACAATAAGGAATATAATGCCCAATTCAAAGATGGAGTTACAGTTAATAAATTAGAGGAAATTGGACCAAGTACGAAGAATAGTGGAACGTTAGTAAATTTTTTTCCATCCGAAAAAATTTTTTCTAAAACTAATTTTGAATTAGATGTTTTAAAAAAAAGAATTAAAGAATTAGCATACTTAAACAAAGGTATTAAAATTAAATTAGAAGATCGAAGATTAGATAAAATAAAAGTTTTTGAATATAAATTTGATGGAGGAATTAGTGAATTTGCCCAAAATCTTGATAAGTCGAAAGAAAAAATTAAAAACGATCAGGAAGAAAATATTTTTAAGGATCCTATTTATATTAAAGCAAAAAAAAATGACATTGATGTTGAAATTTCTTTACTTTGGAATGCAGACTTCCAAGAGCAAGTGCTATGCTTTACAAATAATATCCCTCAAAAAGATGGAGGGACACATTTATTAGGTTTTCGAAATGCCTTGACACGAATAATAAATAAATTTGCTTTTGATAATGCAATTTTAAAAAAAGAAAAGTTAGCTATAACTGGAGATGACGTAAGAGAAGGCTTAACTTCAATAATTTCAATTAAATTAAAAGATCCTAAATTTTCTTCTCAAACAAAAGAAAAATTAGTTTCCTCAGAAGTTAGGCCAGTTATAGAAGGAATTTTAAATGAAAAGTTAGAAGTTTGGTTTGATCAAAATAATAAAATTACGAAGATCTTAATTAATAAAATTTCTCAAGCTGCATTTGCTAGAGAGTTAGCAAGAAAAGCTAGAGAGAGTGTAAGACGAAAAAGTGCTCTAGATATTTCAGGATTACCAGGAAAGCTTGCTGATTGTCAGACGAAAGATAAGGAAAAAGCAGAATTATTTATTGTTGAAGGAGACTCTGCGGGAGGTTCAGCAAAACAAGCAAGAAATAGAGAATTTCAAGCAGTTTTGCCCCTTAGAGGAAAAATCCTAAATACTTATGTCGAAGCAACTAATGGCTCAGAAAAGCTTTCTCCTAGTGAAGTAAAAAAAGTTTACTCAAAAATGCTGTCCTCTAGCGAAATAATTACTTTAATTAATGCAATTGGAACCGGGTTTGATGATTTTGATATTAATAAATTAAGATATGGAAAGGTTGTAATAATGACAGATGCTGACGTCGATGGCTCTCATATCAGAACTCTATTGTTAACTTTTTTCAATAACAAGCCTTTTAATGAACTTATCAAACAGGGAAAAATTTATATTGCCCAGCCTCCACTGTATAAAATTAAATCTGGACAAAAAATTTCATACGTCAAAGATCATGATCAATTTATTTCTATTTGTATTGATGAGGCAAAAAATAGTTTGAAATTTTTCGAAAAAAAATCACCATCTGTTCTTTTAAATATTAGTGATTATGCAAAAGAATGTAAAAATTTTGATAATAAACTTAAAAATATTTCAACAAGTTATGATAAAGAAATAATTTTTGGATTGACTATTGTAGGAGCCTTTTTCATTAAAAATAATAAGCTTTTAATTCTTGATGACAAAAATAATGAAAAAAAATTAGACGCAATTAAAGAAGCAACAAAGTATTTAAATTCTTTAGAAGATGATAAAGATCAAAATCTATGGGAAGGGTCACTAGATGATAAAAGTTTTATAATCCAAAAAAAATATTATGATCAGTCCATTAAGAAGAGATTAAGTTTTAATTTCCTTGAAGAAAAAATAATAGATGAATTAAGTAATTTTTATCAAAAGTTGAAAATTTTTAATAATGCATGCATCCTTCAAAATTCAAAAGGTGAGAAGTTAGAAATTAGATCTCCATTAGTGTTTTTAAGGATTATCCAAGAAGAAGGAAAAAAATCTTTCTCTATTCAGCGTTTTAAAGGTTTAGGTGAAATGAACCCAGATGAACTATGGGAAACAACGCTTAATCCTAAAAATAACACTTTATTGAAAGTTAAATACTCAAATAACGGGGAGGCCAATGTCACAAAACCAAATGAAAATGATCACGAAATATTCAAAATATTGATGGGTGACGATGTTTTACCGAGAAAAGAATTTATTATGAAAAATGCAATAAGAGTAAGCAATATTGATGTTTAAATATTATGGGAAAATTAAGTTCAGAAGGTATTCATGAAAATCAAATTAAGCTTTCAATACTAATTAAAATTAGATGGATTGCTATAGTTGGGCAGTTAGCAACTATTTTAGTTGTTTATTTTTTTTTTAATTTTGAATTCCCCTTTTTCTATTGCTGTATGCTTGTTTTAATCTCAGCTTTTTTAAATATAATATTACAGGTTAGATCGAAAAAAACAGACCTCCTAACAAATTCCCAGGCTACTCGGAATATTTTTTTTGATTTGATGCAGTTATTTTGTTTACTTTTTTTAACAGGTGGGATCACAAATCCTTTTTCAATATTAATTGCAGCTCCAATTACAATTGCATCTGGATTTTTAAGTTTAAGAAGTACAGTTTCTATTGGAATAGTATCAGTTATATTGATAGTTTTTTTATCTTTTTTTTATTTAAAACTTCCAGGTTTACTTGAAATAAACTTTTTTCCAAATTTTTATATAGGAGGTCTAACTTTCGCACTTTGTACAGCAATAATATTCTTCGCTGTTTATTTACAAGGTATAAAAACAGAAAATATAAGAAGAAGCATGGCCATAAATGAGCTCGAACAAACATTCTTAAGAGAAAAGGAATTAAAGTCTTTAAGTGGATTTGCAGCTGCAGCTGCCCATGAATTCGCCACACCTTTGAACACAATTTCCCTTGTCGCAAAGGAATTAAAAAAAGATAAAAATTTGTATTCAAAATTTAATGCAGATATAGATCTTTTGATATCTCAAACTCAACGGTGTAGTGAAATTTTAAAGCAAATAACATCCGATCCTTACAAACAAGATTTATTTCTGGAAAATGCCTCATGTAAATTAATAATTGAAGAGATAAAAAATGCATCGCAGTTTTTAAATAAAAAAATTTTTTTATTAGATATTAACAATTACAATAAAGATTATTTGTTGAAAAAAAAGATCGAACTTATTTATGGGATAAAAAATTTAGTTGATAATGCATTTAAGTTTTGTTTAACAACAGTCAAAGTTTCAATTAGATCTACTGAAAGTTACCTGCAAATTGTGATTGAAGATGATGGTCCAGGGTTTTCAAGCGAGATAAAAAATATTTTAGGTGATCCATATATAAAATCGAGATCAAGTTTAATTTCAAAAAACCAAGGGTTAGGTCTTGGTTTTTTTATATCTAAAACATTTTTAGAACGTCTGGAAGCAAAAATAAATTTTTATAATAATAAAAAAAGCGGCGCTGTAGTAGATATTTTCTGGTCTTACAGTGATTTAAAACAAGCTGAACTTATATGAAGGGTTCTTGTTGTGTCATGCAATGAATTGCACCAAATCCCCAGATAAGATCTAGGCAATTAATAGGAATAATTTTTCTATTTTTTATCTTTTTTTCAAAAACTGCTATTGCTTTATCATCCATTTTGTTCTCAAAAATTGGAACTAAAAGTATTTTATTTGCAAAATAAAAATTTAAATAACTTGCAGGAACTCTTGTATTTTCAATAAATATAGGGTCAGGCATAGGTAATTCAAAAATTTTAAATTTTTTCCCATAAATATTTTTCGATTTTTGTAGAATTTTTAAATTTTCTTTTAAAACTGAATAATTTTTATCTTTTTTATTTTTTTCTACTGCAGTGAAGATTTTATTTGTATCAAAAAATCGAGTGATATCGTCAATATGGCCATGAGTGTCATCGCCTATAATTCCTTTGTTCAACCAAATAAAATTTTTAACAGCTAAAGTTTCATATAAACATTTTTCTAAACGTATTTTATTTAAAGTTGGATTTCTTTGTTGAATTTTGCTTAAAAGACATTCTTTTGTAAGAAGAATAGATCCAATTCCATTTACATCTATAGCACCTCCTTCGAGAACGATTTTTTTATTTTTTTGCATAATATCAATTATTTCAATTTGTTTCATTTCTGAAATTTTAATCTTAACTTGGTTATCATTTCTGAAATTAGTATATTTTCCCCAGGCATTAAATTGAAAATTAGGTATTATTTTTTTTTTTAAATTATTATTTACTAAAAAGCTTGGAGCAAAGTCTCTAGTCCAAGCTCTATCTGTTCTAACTTTATGCATAAAAATATTTCTTATTTGCGATTGTTCTTTTGCTAAGATTTCTAGTATTTCTTTTTTATTTGCAGATGGTTGAATAAGAACATCTACTTTTTGAACTTTTGATATTTCGGATATTATTTTTGCAAATGTTTTTGGGATATTTTTAAACCTATTCGGCCAGTCATACTTATTATGAGGCCAAGCAATCCATGTTGAGCTTTGTTTTTCCCACTCTGCAGGCATTCGGTAGCCAAGGGAAGCTAAATGCTCACTCATTATGAGAGTTTTTTAATAATTCCTTATAAAAATCT
>Ga0194133_10009544_pt1 | contig 11095 bp, 5 predicted proteins | sample TA2KigOf40mmetaG_FD_155448 | JGI IMG/M metagenome (GOLD analysis project Ga0194133, IMG submission 155448) | Freshwater microbial communities from Lake Tanganyika, Tanzania - TA2015055 Kigoma Offshore 40m | ecosystem: Environmental > Aquatic > Freshwater > Lake | place: Tanzania: Lake Tanganyika...
CCCGGACAAAAAAATACCCAATTGCTTAATTTTCTGCTGTGGAAGAGAATTCTATTCTAATTGTTTCAGGCTGTGAAAACCATTTGTGCTTTTAAGAAACAAATACAAGCATGTCAACTGCACCTGAGTAATGGGTACAGGAAAGAACCAAATGATAATGGAGGACCAGACTTGGAAACAAAAATTCATGATTTGACGGTTATAATTCAATCAAAAATTCAATTGAAAAGAGTAACTAAATTGGATTCTTTAGGTATCAATACGCCATGCTGAGGTTGAAAAGGCCAAGGCTGAAGCCCGGATAGAAAAGCTTCGTGAAGGTGGAATTGTTGTTGAACAGTATATAGATCCAATGCTACAAAATGTTGAAAAAGTAAAGACACAAGATATTTTGAACATACTTTTGTCAACATTTAATGAATTTAGGAAACAAGATCAAAAGAAAATTGGTTAAGCCCTAATCATGTTGATGAACTTCCTTTCGATCCTGATGAAGCACAAAAAATAGTCAAAGATGAAGAAGAAAAAACAAAAGTAAGATTAATAAATGTAATTTCAAAGAATATTAACCTTATTTTTGAACTAATATTAACATTGCCATAAGCAAAAAACATATTTGGATTCCTTTTTTTATCATTCATAAAAAATACTATTTGCTTCCATCTCAGATTTCTGATGAAAACAGTTTGCAGGGAGGTGAAAGAAATTATGTTGAACCTATAACAAGTTCAAAAGAAACAGGTTGGATAAATCAAATGGTCAGACAAAACCTTTTTTGCTTTATTAATTGTTTTTTTTAAGACTTGCAAATTTCATCATCCAATTTACCAATTGTTCATGAAAAGATTAGTAGTGAAGACATCTCTTCATTGATTCATCAAGGCCAAGTATAAAAAAAGATTGATAATTTATGTTGAGAATATCGATTTACAATTATATTTAATCTATGAAAGGTGATTAGAGATAAAGATTCCTGTGCAAATGGAGAAAAATCTACGAAAGAGTCGATTGGATATGCAAAAGCTTTTGTCTTATATGATTTTACGTCTCAAAACCATGATGAACTTAAAGTAGTTGAGGGTGAAGAATTGAAAATACTTTTGGGTGGTTGTGATGAAGATGGGTGGGTGATGGCCATCAACTTAAAGGGAGAAAAAGGTAAAATAAAGTTCGAGATTTTTATGTTTAAAGCTGAGATGGTGACTTTAATTAGATTGAGAAAATTCGATTTTTTAAGGTTATGTCCCGGAAAACTATGTCAGAATTGAATCCATCCAAGATTTGACGTTAGACCAGTCTGATTCTGAAAGGTTTCCATTTAATCTTTCCTTCATGTTACATAATTTTTTTTTCATTATTTAGATTCTTTTCAGATTTTGTTATGGGCTAGGCAGTTTTTCCAGAGTACAAATTCCAGGTAATTCTCAACCCTTCATAATTTAAAATTCTAGTGATTCTGATGATGCAATATCCACCAGCATGCGAAGCGAGCGGCGAGTTTAGAAATTTCACTTAGGCTAGCGGGTTTTTAATGGATGTCTGTGATGTCCATATTTGGGCTCAGAGGTGTAAACTTTGAATTCCATCTCCTCCCTCATTTTTTGTGCTATTTGGAATATTTTTAGGTTTTTAGATAGAGTATTTAATTGTCTAAAACTGAAGGATTTTTTTTGAAATTTTGTCCAGTGGGCTAGCTATAAATTTTCCCCTTTCCTGCTTGAATTTTAATGCTAGAAAGCATATTTTTAGATTTTTGGAAAGATAAATTCATTGTGCATATTTTATAAGTTTTTGATATTATGTCTAGAAGTTGAGGTAATTAAAAGGCTACTCTACCTCTTAATGAACTGGCGGCACCAAAAAAACTGCAAAAAATGACTAAAACAGCAAAAAAATGACTAAAACGGCAAAAAATGGCCTTCAACTTTCAGCTTTAATAGCTTCTACAATTTTAGAGCTAGAAAAAAGTTTATAAAATATAATTTTTTTGTTCAAACATTAAGCTAAAAATGTTGTTTTATAAACTTTTCTCTAGGTTTTAATTTGAATTACCTAGCTATGCCTAATATCTTTCACTTTATGATATTTTAAGGTTAATGTTCAATTCCCAGTACATTCTCATTAAATTCATTTTGAAACAGGCTTCCGCTCGTGTTTCTCGTTCCCGCCTACTCCAGGTCATTTCAAAACAGACTGCCAATATGGTTTCTCATCCCCACCGAGTATTGTTATTTGGCGCCTACAATTTTAGCCTCTTTTCTCAACTCCATATTTTTACAAGCACCCTTTTGTATATAAAGTGCTGCCGTTTTATCAATAAACAGTTCAGTATTGATTCTTCTCTTGATTGGGATTAAGCTCACCTTTGGGTTTGCATTTCGCTCTCTTCAGACCACAGCAACAGACTAATTACTTAATTTATCATTTTAAATTGGCTCAAATAAAATACTAAAACTCAATCCTTTCTGAATTCCAGATGGTGTCACTACAACCAGTTTGGAAGTTCTTCACGAATTAGACTTGAATATTCCTCAAAGTAATATTATAAAGATCAAAAGTTGATTTACTGAAGAAGTTTTTAATGACATTTTATTTCAAGGTACGATTTATCCCCGTCCCACTTTTCTGACACATTCCATTCGTAAAAAATCATTTGATGGAAGTTTGTCCAGCGTGGCAAGTGATTTTTGCAAAGCAATCTACGATTTCGAGGGTAAAGAAGAATCCTGCCAGCTTACTTTCGAAGCTGGAGATATTATCCAAATTATGAATCGTGATCCAAATGAATCTTGCGATGGATGGTGGCTTGGAGAAATAAGAACTGGACGACATCATGGTTCATCCGGACTCTTTCCTTCAGTTATTGTCAAAGACTATTTCGAAGGGGGAGGAGATGATTCTGCCAATGATTTGTCAGCCTCTTCGCCCATGAGCAACATTGCACCTCCAACATTTTCACCACCCCAAATACCCTCTTCACCTGGCAAGAAAATTGAAATGAAAAGTCAAGAAATGCCTGATGAGAATCCGGTGGACAGAAACCTTTCTAAACCCCCAGTTGTGCCAAGTCTACATTTTGATCTTGTGCCTGATCAGAAGTTGTCTGATGATGATGATGATGATGAACCAAAAAAGCCTGAAGATTTAAGCATGACTTTAGATATGGAGATAGTTGTAACTTCTCCAACTCCATTAATCCAGTCACCTGTTAGCGATGATGATGAGGCATTTCCAAAGGATCAAAAAGATGAAAAATTATCAAGGAATCAACCAGCTGAAGTATAATCTATTTATAGATTATTTTATCATATAATATGCACAATTACAGCTACTTTATATTTTCTCTTATTGCATTTTTTTAACATTCTTAGTTCTATCACATTTTCATTTATCTCATTTCAAGATTAAGATGAACTCAATATCAAATTCCCAGACTTTTTAACAAACAGTTTTTTCATCTCATAAATCTTCTTGAAGTAAGAAATACAGGGTTGGCAATATATCAATAAACAGTTTGGTATTGATTCTTTTCTTGACTGGAAAAATTAGGAAACCTTACCTTCATTAAAGCTCTTTACCTTTTTTGGACAATTTTCTAATTTAAAAGGCCACATACTAAAATCCATTTTCAAAATTATTTGCCCTCCCGAACGAAGTGAGTGGGGAGTTTAGAAATTTTGTCTAGGAATGGGGAGTGACGTCAGGTGTAAGTATTTCACCTCATTGTCCTCCCACACCAGTGAAGCAAGAGACCTGAAAATTGGCATGCATAATCTTTATATAGGTGGCTCAAAAGTTACCTCCCAGATTTTTGATATTTTGCCTAGAAGTAGAGATATTCAAGTTCAAAGTTTTATATTTACATCTTCAATAGCTCCCATAATTTTAAAGCTATAAAAAAGTTTGTAAATAACATTTTTGTTCAAAAATTTAGCTGTAAATGTTATTTATAAAACTTTTCTTTAGCTTTAAAATTGACGGAGCTATGAATTTTTTAAGTAGGCAGGTTCCTTGGGAGGATAAGGTATTTTTCCCCTGCACAAAAAATACCCATCTACTAAATTTCATTAGTTGAAATGCTTAAACAATAAACATCAATTTAAAATGGTTAAAAATTTATTTTATTAAAACAATTTTCCACTTGCCCCATTGCTCCTGCCTTTCATATTTAATCAATTTTTTTGGTTATTTGCTATTATAATTTATTAAACAAGGATTATTTTATGTCTTTTTACTTATCTGAATATAATAGAGGGTCACAGTTGGATGTTGAAAACTTGAATTTGAAGTCGATTGTACTCAGCCATAGACATTAGATCCAAGTATCAAACTACTGGTTTGATCCAAGATCATGCCAAGAATAGATGCTTGTCAGCCCCTTAGAAAAATATTGCCTTTGCTACAATGATTGTTTTTGACATCAATTATTTTTCTTAATTAAGCAGTGTGAAGATTATGTATCTGATGTTTCACCAACTTTAACACTTGTTGAAGATGTAAATGATTCTTCAGATAGAGAAATTTCAGGTAAAAAGTTTTTTATTGATAACTGAATGATATTTTTGTTTTGAAATCACAATTGTTTGTTGTTTTCAATAAGATCAACATTGTGAAATGCCAAACCAAACTATAGATATGGACCAATTAAAAGGAAACTGTCCAGTTGATTTACCTCCAGAGGAATTAGAAACGAGACACTTAAAAAAGCTGGAATCAATCAAAGAATCTCCAGCTTAGAATGGAACCGTAGTCCGTCTCAAGACTCACTCAAAGAGGTTGATCCAGATTCCAAGTTTTATGGAATTTTTTCTTTCAATTGAGATCATTTTCAAGATTTCAATATTTTGACGATAAAAGTATATATGATATCACAATTGATGTTGCCATTTACTAATTTTTGTTGCTAAAATAAACTCAGCAAATTTTTGAGACAGCATTTTTGCTTGTTTAAAATGTCAATCTTTCGATTGATTTCAAGTGACAATGAGAACAGATCAAATGAATAACCTTGTTTGATTGATTGATTGACAGCTTTTATTAGAAACTAGCCAACCCGGCCCTGGCGCTGCCCAGGAAAAATTTGATGAGCTTGCGTCACCCATCTGGAGATTTTACGTTGCGCAAAGTTTTCTCTTCCGTGACCCATTTGGGTTTGGAAGTTTGGGGTACCCAGGGGGCCATGAGTCAGGTTGGCGGGATCATTCTTGTGTTAAGAACCTTCCCTGAGTTGGTGGGGAGGTCGGTGCAAAATTTGGTGGAGATTGGTTTGGTGGTTCGGGCGTTAAAAGGGGGCATAGGAACAAAAGTGCAAACAGTCACTTTTACATATAGAGATAGATACTAGTTATTCAAATATTGTGAACAGTATTGACTTTACAATAGTTCCATTAAATGCAACAATGAAATAAGAATTAAGAATAATGAAATGAAATAATTAATTGATAAAAGGAATATTGAAATATGAAAAATTATTCTAAAGTAGGAAATTCACTACTTTCGATATGCAAAATAAGTGTATTTTAGTACAATTCTGATTGATCCATTGGACATATTTGCATTATTCCAGGGCTGGTTGAAGAGTCGGATATGATCCCATCAAAACTGAATTGATTGGTTGCCAGCTTTTGTTTTAGATTTGTCAAAAAAATTTCCTAAGCCAGTCTTTCTATGTTCCACTAAGTGGCTAGATCGCAGCAAAGAAGTAAGTCTACTGCGATATAATGTTTACGATGTTGACAGAATAATAGAATGACCATTTATCTGGGTTTGCTCTTTGGCATATTTTTGCAAGATAATCACGCGAGAATTCATGGTAGTAGTCACAGCATGCAGTTCTAAGTATAATCTAAAATGAAGAGAACGGAGTTTATTTTTGTAGGATACTTTCATGTTGTCGTACCAAACACTGCATGCATAAAATACCGTCCCATAGAAATGAGCTGAAACTGCTTTTAAGAACTGAGACTCGGTGAGATATTTTTGTAAGAATTTGAAACTCGAAAGTAACTTTGCCCCTTTTTTAATTGCTATTTTTGCCTGCATTAATCAGGAAAGAATCTGAAGAATAAGAACAAATAGACGTTCTGGAGGACTGTATCCAAGTGAAGTTTTCAGCAGCATTTGGACCCCAAGTCTCAATCATCCTAGGCCTGGGGAGCTAAACCTCCATTTAACAAAGGAAGCATTCTTTACTAAACAAAAAATCGTCTGAAGGAGTTTTTATTATTAAATGACTCATTTCCTTTGGTTAAAACATCAAAATTAAAGAGTATTTAATATTTTGTATGTGTAATAAATTTTTTAAGAGATATTTCTGTATTTTGAACTTCATATATTGTCGAAAGTGTGTTCAATATTATTTGATAAGAAACTTTAAGGCTTTTTTTAGACATTCCTATCTTGATCTTTGTTAAAAATAGTTTCCTCAACAATTTATTCCCTCTTTGTAATTTGAAAAAGAAAGAACTTAATCAAAGCTTTTTTTAGTACAATTGTGTTTTCTTTAATTAATGAGATTTTGTCAAAGATCTAAGGTAGTTATAAATTTAATTGCAGCATTAATTTTATTCAATCAAAAACTCATCTGGCTCTAAGATAAGAAATTTGTGATCCGGATTATGCTCCTTTCCAAATAAAGGGCTTAAAGAGACTGAACTATTTACTGATAACAAACGATCTCTTTTATATGTTTTGTCCAAAAGCCAATTCATAGTTAATCATATATTCAAACGTGCTTACAAATGGAAAGGACCATACATGCACATTCAAAATATTGTCTCTTACTCACAATACAGCGTAGAGATATATAGATTTTACTTCAGCAAAACAATGGCTATAATGGAATTGTTCTGGAGGATAACAGTCATTGGGCAAAGGTTAAATTGATTGATCACTGGCTAGAGGTGGATTTCACCTTGCTATTACTCCGAAATGAATTGAAATTATTAAATTCATGGAATCTTTTGGGGGATCTGTTGTCAAAAAGGTCATCTCATTACCCATAATAGTCTTGTGCAGTCCAGACTCCTGTTGGCGTGCAATCAACACCTTTGTAGGAGTCCCGCCATAGAAGTTTAGGGTTGCTGCAGATTCCTATTCACTTGTCTGCGAGAATGCTTTTGCAATCCCAGATTAAAAAATTGGTGGTATGGCTGCGTATTGAACACACATAACTTATGATCTTAGTTCATAGACTGGTGCTTCTGACCACTCAGCCATAGCAACCATTTTCAGACTTATTTATATCAGATCATTAGGAAAAATTTGTCTTTATTTATCAGTGAATGATCTCAAGTTATTTTTCAGATTCATGTCAGAAATAAATTAACTTATTTTTCATTATGGGAGATTACCATCAAATAAATCATTCTGAGTGGTGACCATTCACTTTTATACCTTGATTATTGTTTTTGGGTGAAACAAATTACCCAAATACAAAAAAAAGATTAGGTTTGATGTCCCACAGAATATTTCCTTGAAGAGTGGATGATGATATTGATTGTGGGTGTGTTCATATGTCAAACGAGAGTTTTGTTGTTAACTCCAAAGAAGATGGCAACAAGGCCAGGGAGACCAAAAGATATATAGAAATGTGGTAAAGAGGAAAAGTCATCATGATTGCCGGGACGTACCACAGAGTTCAAAATCAGATGGAAAAGTAACACATAAAGAAATTTATTCTAAATTTTAATGTCTCTTCTTGTCGTGTACAACAGGGAAATAAGTTGTAAGAATTTTCTTCCAGACTGAAAGGGAATTGGATAAATGTTTAAGAAGAGACAGAGATATGTTGTACGTCCGTGGGAGGGAAGACCAATGCTGGAAAGAAAGTTGGAGAGCACTTTGTGAGATAGAATAGAAAGGGGCTAGAGGGGCTTGAAAGAGAGGACCCGCAGGCGGACACACTTTGTAACAGTTCACAACAACGCCTTGGCAGCGCAGTTTGTCTTCCAAAACGGCCTCCGTCGTCCTCGCCGTCAGTCTTACAGATAAAGTGCATTTTAATCAATTAGGATTCTCATGAGTTGAGTGAGAGTGCCAAAGATCAGAGAAAAGACAAAAATTAGGGATTGTTGTTGCACAAAAACACCCATCCAGAGATCAATTGGAGTGTGAAATAATATTCGACATTTTTACAGCATCAGTAAAATGTCATTTTTCATTGGAAACAACACTAATGTCCCACAAATGATGGGAAGATCAGGACGGATGGGTGATGCAACAGAAAAGCAGGTAAGAAACTATTCAGTTTTGGTAATGGAAAAAAAAGATGTCCAAGTGTTTTTTTTCGCTTTGCTTTTTTATCCTTTCTCTCATTTCATGCTTCTAACAGTAAACAAACAATTTCTCCAATTGGCTGACTTCATTCAAACTTTTCAGCCTTGATCGGCTGACATGTAAAAAGATAATTAACAGAACAATCTTTTTTGTTAGTCCAGAGAAAAATTATTAATCAAAGGGAGAAAAAAATTGGTGGAAAAGATCTAATGGTGTCTTTTGATGTAAAAAAAGAACCTATAAAGATATACCTTGAATCTATTTTTAAATGAATATATATGCTGCAGAAGGAAAAAACTGTTGTCAAAATGAAGCTGATTGGAAGAAATATGAGCAATTTTAGAAGTGTGTATTTTTCTTAAAGAAAATCTTTCTCCAAGGTTGGTTTTTCTCTTTGTTAAGTAGGGTCAATTAGATTCTTGTTTTGAAGCAGGCGTTCTGTTTGTCAACGAGTCATAAACATGAAGGTGTTCTCCATTCTAAAGGAAAAAAAGCTAATATTGAAATTAGGGCACTCTTGATTCTTTCCAAAATAGCTCCTTTATTTTATAATAATTATATACAAATGAATTATGGGTAGGACTGGGAAAATTTACTGATCAGAGGACCTGTAAGCTTAACTTTTCCTAAACTTAAAAATTGCAATAATCATAGTTGCACAAAGCCTAATTATTAAAAATGCTCAGCAGATTGCTAAAGTTAAGAAACAACACGAATAGAAAAAGCAAATCATGTTCAAGAATGGAGAGAGGTTACCAAAGTGAAAAAGAGTCTTGAATATTTGTCAGAAAGGGTGGAGTGTCTCTACCTCTCACCCTTCAAAATGAAAGGGGTTTGTCACATTCTTGAATTACATGTAGGGGTAACAATTTGGTCTTCTAAGGGCAAACTAGAAAAAGGTTTAAGATATTTGATAATTAATGCATTTTGCATGCTCAACTTATTGTGTTAGTTACATTCATTTCTTATCAATGTTTGCACAATTTTTTAGAATATTGGCTTGACTAAAAAACCATGAAAGCTGCTTTTTCTACCTTGTATAAACATTTGTGTAGGTTTTTTGTCAAGCACATTGAAAGAGGCACCTAAACAGAATCTTAGTTTCCCCTTTCACTGCCTAATAAACTATCTTGACAAATTTTTATCCCGAAATCTCAAGTCTAATTTTTTGTTCAGTCAAGTGTCCATATGTTGAAAAAACTATTCATCATTTAAAAAATCTAATAAACTTAGTTCTTTGTCCAGTGAAAAAATAAAATCCTTTGGAAATTTGCATTTGTTCCAGACACTGATTTTATGGATAGAAATTCAATTTTTTCAAAGTATTTCCAGAATTGTGACCTGAATAAATAAAAGATGTCATAAAATGGTTTTCTCGGATGGGAGAAATTCCTATTATCTTCTTTTCCAACACTAAATCCAAGACACTTCGTCTGTTAATCTTCTGCTCATTCCTACATTGTTTTAATTAAGAGTAAGTCCTTGATTTGAGGAGGACATTGTTAACTGATTTGAATTGTTTTTCAGAATATTTTTTTGCTTTTAGACTATCTTTTTCAAATTTTTTGAGGTCAATTTTTGCCTGTTTTTTAAGATATTACAGTTTTACACTTTTTGAGGATTGAAAGTCCAGACATGCAGTTTGAGACCATAAAAGAACCCAAACAAATATATAGACTCATCATCATTCAAAATTGAATTAAAAAAGTTATAATATTCACAGCCAATATACATATTGTACAGACTGATGTTATTTGCAAGATGGACTGAAAGATTGCTCTTTTAATAGGGGACTGGAATTTTTATCTAACTTTTCATTTAGTTATATGCCACTAGTGAAGGTTCATGGCAATTGTGGCTCAGTTTTTATGCTTCCTGAATGCAGTTCTGGCCTATTTTGTTAGAGTAAAGCATATTTTATTCTCCTGGAACGTGTCTTTATTGTAGATTATTCACAGCATTCTTCATAGCTCAAATAGATTTCCCAAAGTTTTTTCAATCCATAAAATATTGCCCATTTTTCTTAATTGACATTCAATTTGAGAATTGATTTTAATAAAGATAAACATGCAATTGACAAGGATTTAATAAAATTCAAATTAAATAAAGAAGACTCTTTTGCTTGTTTTTTCTGGCTTTATTAGGGATTACATCTTTAACCTTTTTGGTGCAAATCTTGGTCAAGGCGACCCAAGGTTATTTGGTTGGCACTTATGAGATTAAATGCTAAATTGTTAACCAATATTTATCAATTTAAGATCTCCCTTTGCTTAATTTATGAGATTGCGAATTAATTTTGCCATCAACCTTTTAACTTCTCGTCCTACCTAACTTGAAGATTAGCAGCCTTTCTATTTCAAAGAAAACATCAATTGTTACAATGTTTTCTGCCCACACAACCATTTACTAGTTCGATAATTAGCCTCGACTTTCAATTTTCTAAAAAGGGTTCTAAGGGAAGATCTCACTATTTTTCTCATCATTAGACGTGGAAGAAATCTCACATCATTAACAAAGTCTGAAAGAAGCTTAAGTTTAAGACAAGGGGTAATTAAAGGTTTTTCGTTACAAAACCAAGGTTAGACTAAAGCCATATTTGAAAAATTTAATGGTGAAAAGAGAAATATAAATCACATCTTTTTGAAAAAGAAGATTGTCAAGAAAATAAAAGAAAATTATTTTCTTTTTGAGTGCATATATGTAAAAAAAAGTTTAATCTTTGACATTAATTTTTTACTGTACACATTTTTTCCACCATTCAAAGTTGAAAGAATTTAGATGTTTTGGTTGGCTTAAGTTCCTTTTGAAAAAATGTTAG
>Ga0194133_10009549_pt1 | contig 11091 bp, 5 predicted proteins | sample TA2KigOf40mmetaG_FD_155448 | JGI IMG/M metagenome (GOLD analysis project Ga0194133, IMG submission 155448) | Freshwater microbial communities from Lake Tanganyika, Tanzania - TA2015055 Kigoma Offshore 40m | ecosystem: Environmental > Aquatic > Freshwater > Lake | place: Tanzania: Lake Tanganyika...
GAAAATTTTTTCAGTGAGGGCACGCTTCTAGGATGAGAATTTATGTTGTTGTGGTGACCTAGGGTCAAAGGTTTCCCTGAGGCTGGAACCCCGACCCTCTGATTCCCAGCCCCCAGCCTTTTGCTATAACCACCTGGCCACGTCGAGCCCATTTAATTTTTTAATTTTTGACCTTATTAGGACTAAGTTGTATTTGGTATGAAACTTTCTTCCTCTGCCAAGGAGAACATAATTCAAAGAACATCATTGAGCAACCACTTTAAGAGCAGACACAACTGTATATGATTATTATCAAGTTACTTAAATATTTAATGTAATAGAAACCATTGTGATTAATATTTTGATAAAAGACTTTAATAATATCTTTGGAAAATATTAGCAATCATTTAAAGTTTAAACATGTTCTTACAACTGTGTTTTGGGTGGGTACGTCACATGCCCAACCCTTAGGACCTAAGGACCAACAAACAAAAAGGTTTAGAGACTAACTCTAGATTGAATTTTTTAGACTCTCAAAATAACCAATTTTAGTAATCATTTATTGGCTTCAAACCCTTAAGTATAAAATTGTATTTGTACTCAAAAGGTACTTAAACATTTCATTAGTGGCAAAAGTGCATGATGAATCCTTATATTTTGCTAGCTTTTTCAATTAAAGGTATTAACCTTTCAGTTATGAAAGGTCGATCATTGCTCAGGCTTGCAAGCATTAGAGGGATAATCAACTTTTTTTGGTTTAAGCAAATCGTTTAGAAAATTTTCAATGAAGTTCAATTCTATTAATGCTAGTTAAAGCGCAACATTTGTGGCAACAACAGCATTGCAAAGTGTGCTGATAAATTTTGAGAGAAATTTTTGTAATCTACTTGCCCTCCACCTTTCAAGTTAAATGACAAAGTGAAATTTACTGCTCAATCAAAGCCTGGGAATTCCAATGTTTTAATGAGAAGGCAGAGGGTGCATACGAGAGTTTATTTTATCATTGATAATGAATCTTTCAACCATCTAATAAAAAATGCAACCTGGAACCTGTTTTTCAAAGCAGGATTCTTTTGTAACTCGCTTCACAATCGTTGAGTATTTGGATTTATCACATACTATACACTTATATTGAAAAAAATACCCTAAAGTATCTCATTACTTTAATTAATATTTGGAGAGAGCAAAGGTTAATTGTAAAGAGTCTGTTTTGTAAGCTTATTTGAAAAATTCTGTATATAATTATCAAGAACTTCAAACTAATTTTCCTCTCATTGAGCTTAAATAATTTAAAATGTACAAACTAACTGAGTGTAAAATAAACATTTTAAAAGTAATTTTGATAACCCAATTTAAGAGTACGTACTTATGCCATTTTTGAAAGAAAGAAAAGATTAGGAATATTTGATATACAAAGGATTCCATGAATAAGGAAAATATGCCAATAAACAAGTATTTTCAAAGTTGTGGCTTTGAAAAGTATTTCAAGATTACCTTATATATTTACCTTATGTTTACAATACTTATTTGGATCTTCTCAGACAGTTGATTGACATTGACATAATAGTAAATGATAACTTTTTTCCTTCAATGTGTAATAGTTTTTTCCCTCTTTGACTGATAGATTGACAACTTTTATTAGACCTGATTATTCAACAAAGCAAGGCACTTACTTTACAGCAAAACAACAATCCTATAATAATATTTTGAATTCAAGGGATTGAAAAGAGATTTCTTCATCAACATTACCAGATGATTGTCACAGAGGAATTTTTAATAAATCAAGGAAGGTGTGAATTCGGGGTGACCTTAAGACTATGAGGGTGATCCAGTGATGATCTACCTTTCCAATCAAGAAAAGAAGTAACACTGAATTGTTCATTGATGAGACCCCTTCAATAGGAAGAACAATAAAGGAAGTGTTTTTGTTGGCATCTTCGTAGCTCATTGATTTGGCAACTGGGCGAGAACTGGGAGACTTAAGGTTCCTTCCCCGGTATACAAGCAAACTTTTTTATCTCTGGATTTGCCAAGTGAAAGCACAATTTTAGTCAAAAATAAACTGATATAAAATCGATAATATTCTCATTTACTTAATTCAGTGTTAGAAAGATCAGTTCTCAAAATAAGCTCTTATGTATGCAAAAAGATGGATCTTTGGTTGTTTTATGAGGATAGCTGGGCAGAAAAGCTTGAAATTACTCTGAATGGAAATGTGAATAAACTGAAAGTTTTCATTAAAAACTAAAATAGAGGAAATATGTCAATTATTTGACTGAAGAATAAAATCACTCAATTATTGTTTCGTCCGGAGGATTGTGAAGGACATAACCCAATCCCAAATACGTAGAACTCTTTGGGATTTGTCAGCTTCTGGCCAGTTCATCAACCTCTCAACTCTATCCATAACTTTCCACTGCATTAGACATTTAATAATGAGGCAAACTGCACTCAAAAGCTTAAAGAAAATTACAAAGTCACAAGGCTTGACTTTTCAATTGAACTTCTTTAAACTTAGAAATAGTTATAATTTATGCTTTAAAATCGAACTTTAAGTAAAGATCAAACTAAAATTTCACTCTCTTGGCCTTAACAATTTTATTTTGCAAATTTACTGACTTCATCATTTTTTTGAACAAATACTGAGTTTAAAGTTGAAAAATCTCACTTTGCAAGTGAAGAAATTTTTGTATCTATACTGGCATTTTAAAAGTAAGAAAGTAGCTTGGTTTGTAATAGTAAAAGTAAAGAAAACAACATATTTTACCTTTGTTTGAGGAATGAACTTTAATCGCTGGTCTGAAAACTTTTATTTTTCAGATCCTTTGTTGTGTTAGAGCAATCAATATTAATGATGGTTTGGATATCTGCCAAGCAAAAGGTGACTGGGAAGTAACTTTCACCAAACTAAGAGACCAATATTTTTGTGAGAAGAGAGAAACCATTTGATCCCTCTCTTCTTGTCTTTTACTCAAAAGAAAGGGAAATTTTGACAACAATACATGATAAAATTACTTGACTAATTGAAGCAATCTATATTGAAAATGTAGTACTAGTAGAGATAAATTTATTGGTCCTTAAATTTTGAGCTATTTCCGCTGTATGCTGAAAATGTTAACAGCAAAAAGTTCAATTTTTCAGGTTTTGACAACAAAATTTACTTTGAAAAGGAAATGAAAAGTATGTGAAACTTTTCAACCTGACCAAAAAATACTAAAAATTAGAACTTTTTTGGTCGGGGAAACAAATCCTTTTATCCGCATGTTTGTGTCATAACAAGGAAAACTTGCCAATAGGCCGATGTGTGTCTGGATCAATCATCATGATGATTTATTATCAGACAAGCTAGTCTGTGAAGTAGTGATGGGTCCAGATCAAAAATTTTTGACCTGGGCCAGCTCAATTTTTAGCTGCTTGGGTTGTGTCAGTCATCTGTTGTTTGGGTTTGGAAAATTTACCCTAGAAATCCCAGATTTTTCATTTTTTTCTCTTTGGGTCAGGTCAAAAAGTACCCAAGTCAAAGACGGGTTGGCTTCTTATTTACTGTGGGTCAAAGGTATGCTCGGGTTGGGTTAGGGCCCATCTCTACTTTGGAGGTTGAGTCTTATCTGCCCATCATGATAACATGTAAACTTTTTTTTGAACATATATGCACTGTATATTTTAGCAAGCCAAACGTTAAATTACAGTTTAGGGCATCTTTTTAAAAGCTTGAGGCACCAGATTCACCAAGTGATTTTGGGGCTAAAATATGCATCAAAGGCTATAGAAAATACAAAAAAAATTCACTGTCCATTCATCGTTTTACAGTTGATCCTGCTTTGCAATTTCATGTAAGGAAGAAATTCAAAGTTTCTGTACCTTTCAAAAAACACCAGACCCTATCAACACTGCTAGCCAAAGGCGATTCGAACTTTTTTCATCATTTTTCAGACGGTTCTCTCAAGGAGGAAATGTTTGCAATTTTCAACTCAGAAAATTGGCGACTTTACTTCCATTTCTCTTTTGAAAAATCAATATCTATAGGGACAATTATAGATTGATAAGAATATGCTTAAACTATCTTAGAAAAATAAAATCAATACAAAGACAAAATAATTATTGTTTCTATTAAATAAGGTCTACATGAATCTTGGATCGAACTTTTTTTACTGTCTTTTCAGTAAAAAAAAAGTTTAGTTAAAGTTAATTTCAACTACAATCAGCACGAAAACACGAATCTCAGAAAGTTTTTTTTTAGCTTTATTTATTTGAGTCGACTCACCAATTGAGGCCTGTAAAAACCTTGTATTGAGTTAATTGAATCAAAGATTACGTTATGTTCAATATGAAATGAGTCAAAGTTGTACACTTAAAAACAAATGAAAGGTTCAATTTGAATTGAAAGCATGAAGCAACACTTGAATTTAGGATTTTAGGTATCTGATAAAAAACAAGAGAAATAACCTTTTCATCGTGATTCTAATTTCATCATCAAGGTTAATTATTTATCATTGGTTCTGGGAAGCAACACCTTTCAAATGGCAAATTTTTATTTGATTCAAAGTCAGTTCTTAAAAGTTGTCTCAACTCATTTATATAGCACTGTTTTTATGCTTCTAGCATTTGATAGTAAAACATGAAGAAATGCTTTAAGAATAAGCTTCGTTCACTTCATTTCAGACCGATGCGAAGATATTATGTGAAGTCGCCAAATACAAACTCGGCGATCCCAACTCGCCAAATCACAACTCGTCTGACGGGCAAATGTGCCGAACCCCAACTTTCCAAATACTACCTAACCTAACCCCTTCCTAACCCTGCGGGGCAGGTTTCCCTCATATTTATTTCAACCAACCTGCCGAATCCCAATATCAGCGAGTTAGTCTGTTCAACGAGTTGGATTCAGCGAGTTGGGATTCACAGAGTTCAGATTCGGCAACATCAACATCTCGTATTCCCTACTTTGTAGAACTTTGGAAAGCATGCTTAGAAAACTTATTAACTCTTCTCTCAAGGTTGGGAAACAATCTCTGAACTGTAGACTTATGCATTTTCAACTCCAACCTTGGAGCATGCCAAGAACTGTCAAATGATTCAATTTGCATTTTTTTTTAAGTACGCCTTGCGACTTCTTTTAGTCATTATTAAAGGCACACTGGGCGGCTTTTGATGGTTTTTTTTGTGGTAGGTACCCGGGCGGGAGTCGAACCCGGGTTGCTGGGATAGAAATCCAGCTCCCTACCACTTTGCCACCCTGACTCTCTATTTATAGAGAGAAAATTTTATTATCTCATGTTCCAATCAATATGGAATAAGATGAAGTTTCCATTTTCATCCAAACATTTATGTGAGTGCAGTGATATAAAATTTTCTTAAATGGCTTTCACAGTTTTGTTGTTTAATCCAAGCTCTGGAACTGCTAATTAAGTCCTTGTTTATGGTCAGAGTGGGATAAGTGTAACTACTCAAAATTGCATTCTTCAATAAAGTTCTTAGCAAAATAGGTCACACAGCATTTTTCTGTTCTTGATCTACTTGTACAAAAAATGCAAGTTTTCTTGACTCATAACATTATAAAATATTACTAAACTTATATAATGTCTTAATTCTAGTTAAACAGCTAGAGCTTGAAAATGGGCTTTTATTTCAAAAATGATGCACTATATGTAAGTCAACTTCCAGATTTCTTTTGAAATTAGATTTATTTTCGAAAGTTTACAGTTCAACTTTGTAGCAGCAGGCTTTTGAAAAGTTCAGAATTTTTTAAAGACATTTGACTGAATAAAGAATGCAACTTGAAATCTTAAATATAGCCTGTTCTTAAACTTAAACCCCCATTTGGACATATCAAGTGCCAAGATGTACTCAAAACTCTAAGAAATATTTTTTTCAAATCTTTAATATTAAATATTAAAAAATTAAGTATATAAAACATTTTTGATACTTGAAATTACCTTCTTATTTGATTAAAGCTAACTTATATATCAATAAGTTTGAAATTCCTCAAATCTTCACCTCTGTTTCTCTGAAAGTAATCTTTAGCCAATATTTGAAATTCTATAAATTCTTCTAACAGGAATCAGTTCAAATTTAAAAGTTGTAATTCAAGATAAAAAACACTTTGTTGTATGTACTTCAATTCTTATGCAGGAATCTTTCAACTGAATTCAATCCATTTATCCTTTGAAATAGCTTTTCTAGAGAAAATGGAATAAAGGATTCAAACAAATTCTTGAATCTTATTTGAAATTTATTTTCTCTTGTACCCTGATTTTGAGGAGCAAAATTACCTGGTAAATAATTTGAATTTATTTTCTCCTCTGGAGATAATAACAACAATTGTTTCACTTTTATGCTTATAAAAATTACTGCGGCATTTCCGATGCTATCAAAATATGATTTTTTGTACTTCATTAATGTGAATTACTCTAAGACCCATTGCTGATTTTTGATTGACAGCCTGAAACTTACATTTGATGTATCTCAATTTAATGAGGTACTATTTATACACTACCACTTCATGAGCAGATTAGCTGCCCCCTGGCTTCAGTGCCATGCCCCATTTGGAGTTTAGCAAAAATCAGTAATACACTTTTTGTCAGCCTATCCCTATATGGGGTTATGAGAAATTTTGCAATTTTAAAGTACGTCCCTTCTTCATCCTCTATCTCCTCACTCAGTTTTAAAGCTAGAGGGCTAAAATTTATCATATGCAGACTCCTCACATGGCAAAAAAAGTTACTTACCTGAATTTTTGTCATGAAGCTGAGATATGGTTGAAAAATTGCTGAAATTTTATTAATGATAGCCGACTTTCATTCTTTTTCTTTAATAGCTCCCACAATATTAAAGCTAGAGAGCTGATACTTTGCATGAACACAGTTTGAACTAATATATGAATATAACTAGTTTTACACTTTTCTCTAAAATTAAGTGCAAAGCCAGCATGTTTTTTTTTGCTTTATAGGGTTTGGCATTTTTCCCTTTAGCAAAAAATGCCAGTATACTTAATTTTTATTCCAATTGATATTTCTTGTGACAAGTTTACTAACTTTTATCAATTCTTAATATTGCCATTAAAAGGGGATTGCAACTGATACGTATTTTGAGGTCAGGTCACGAATAGTCCATCTTTGTAAATTTCAGAATTATGTTGTATGTTGGGATTAAAATTTTCTTTTACTTCACATTTGTTGATAGTTACATGTTCAATATCTTAGAGAGAAAAAATACCACAAAGGATGGATAGCGAATTGGTACTTAAGGGTTATTAGAGCAAAAAAATGTTATCTGAATTGTAAGAAATTGTCCACTTTTCATGACAATTTTTTCAAATGAGCATTTGAAAAAGTTTTAAACTACAGGAACAGGTATGATATTAACAAGATTAGTGCCAATTAGATTTGTTATGAAACAGCGCCTAGCAACAAATCTAATTTCTTTTTTTGAAAAGCGAAAACTTGCAATACAAAAAGGCCTCTTTGCTCAATTTTCATATCTTTAACTTAAGGGAAATTAAATTCTTCCAAAGAACACAAGGTTTTTATACACAAAAAGTTGAAAAGAATTCCCCCTTCTATCTAATTATGATGCAATACTGCCTTAAAAAGTGAGTTAATTGGGATTTTTTTTACAATAATGTACAACTTTCAAGCAAAAAGTTTTCACATATCTTCAAAGTTTTTTAATTTAGAGACTCTGATTGTTGGAATAAGAGCAGCAATTGTGTCAATACAGCAGATTAATAGTCCTTAGTTTAAACTTTAGCATATTTCCTCATAGAAATCTTTCTGTTTCTGATTTGTACTTGTATTTTATTGAACTCATCATGCATTTCAAATTGCAATGAATGTGTGAAACTTCCCAAGAATTATAAAATGCAGGTTGCAAGACCTTGCATGAGTGTGCCAGCCTTGAAATATGCGGTTACCAAGGTGGTCGCTTTGATGAGGAAAACTGGGATTTGTGATTCTTGTTGGCGATGCCCCACCCAGGGGAAAAACCTCATCTCCTTGGTAGACAGACTGTATGGATCAGTACGCTTGTCAAGGCTTCTATCACGGATGATCCATTCGTCAGGATACTTGTTATAACTAAAAAATAAAAAAATAGCTGCTCATCAGAAGAATCTTTTAAGCTGATTGAGAACCTTGTTTAATTCATTTCTGATGTGTTCAACAGGAATAAAATTAAAGATGTCTTTAAAATATGCTTATACACAACAAAGTTTCGAGTTCAAAAGTCTCTTTTTTTGAGACTGTTATTTTAAACAAAGATTTTGAGTTACATACGAACATAAAGTACAAATAGATCAACTAATTTCAAAAAGTTATTTCTTCCGTTTCTTTGATGATAAATCTTCATGTCATTTCTCTGTTTGATTTATTGTAAGGGCTTAGATTGAAAGATTTTAGTCGATTGATTTAGCGGTTTTCTCTTTCAATCTTTTATCAAGTACAGTCATTTTTAGTAAATTCCCGACCGACGAAATTTCAAATTTTGTCCGTTTTTTATCTGGATAATGACATTAGTGTCGGACGAAACTTGAACTCTTTTTTTTGGTCAGGTTACTGAGGATTGAGTCGTTTGAACCCAAAGTTAGCCTTAATTAATTATTCTTTTTGCATTGTCTTTTATTTAAATTAATGAGTAATTTGGTTCAAAACACTAGCTAATTAGAACTGTTGAGGAAGATCAAAAAGGGAATGCATACCCAACTGGAAAAGTGAGACACGAATTTGGCAAAAATTGTGCAATTGGTAAATATTTTGAGACACACGTAAAAAATTGTGCAATTGTGACGTGAAAAAACATTAACTGCTTCATAAAATTGTATTTTTTGTGTATATGTCCCAATTCATTTAACAACTTTTAAACAACTTTTTTTAAGTGTGTCATCTGGTACCTAAGAGACAAACAACAATTAAAGGTCGAGATCCTGTAATTAACCCTACTATTCAAAATTTAAAAAACAAAAAATCAAGGTACTATAAAAATTGGACAATTGCTCCAACTCTTGAAAATTACATGCAAGTAAAAATGACATCACGTCTTCTAAACGCAGCAATCAAGCGCGAAAAAAGGCTACAAATTTCAAAAAAACTATCTTCCACCCCTAAAGATTATTGGGACATAATTAATAAGATGTTAGGCAAAAAATTAGAAGATAAGATCACTCTAGATAACGCTGGCATTTCTACCAGCAACCATGAGGCCTGCGCAAACTTGTTTGCTGACTTCTTTGAGCGCAAAGTTAAGGATATCATCTTAGCGCAAGAAACAGATCATTTTGTGGTGCCGAGTCTCTGGAGGGAGGGGGAAGTGGTTAATGACAATTTTTTCTTCACAGAACAAGATATCGAATGTGGCCTGAACACCATCAAAAACAGCAAAGCACAAGGCTTTGATGAAATACCAGGGAAGGTCCTAAAAGACCTCAGCGCAGTTCTGACCAGACCGCTAACCTGGCTCTTCAACAACATTCTCCTCACAGGCAAGATTCCTAGAGCATGGAAGGTATCACGTATTGTACCATTGCACAAAAAAGGTGACAAAAAATTAGTTAATAACTATCGTCCTATCTGTAACATCTCTTCACTTAGTAAGTTATTTGAAAAATGTCTAACCAGAAAACTAACATCAATTTTTACATTTGACCAATTAATGGGCACTCACCAACACGCTTATCGAGAAGGTTGTTGATGCCTCACTATTCAGGACACAGTCTCATGCCATCTTGATAACAAACAGAAGGTTTTAATGTATTCTACAGACCTAACATCAGCGTTTGATCTTTTAAGACCCGCACTACTTATTAAAAACCTACTAGATCTGAATATGCCACTACTTTTCATTCGGGTCATTTCTGATAACCTTTCTAATCGTTGCTCATTTGTAGATATCAATGGCACCCACAGCCACATAAAGGCCATGCCCTTTGGCTGCGTACAAGGTAGCTCCCTCGGCCCATTTTTGTTCAACATCTACTGTCGTGACCTAAACAGAATTATAACATCAACACTACCAACTGCTTCCGTAGTAACGTATGCAGACGATGCCTACGTTATGATCCCCGACACAAACAACAACACCCTACACACAGTAGAACTCGCGGAGAACCTGTTCACAAAACACTCTGACTGGCTTAAATCAATAGGCATGGAATGTAACATAGACAAAACAGACGTAATCATTTTTGGGAACAACACACAACACATCAACATAAACCTGCAAGGAAACTTAATCCCCACAAAAAATAATATCAAAGTTCTAGGCCTCACATTTGAAAAAACCTCCGATGGGGCACCCATGTCAGTAAGTTAATTAAAAAGACAAATTCAATGTCATACTCATTTAGAATCCTCAACCGTATGTTACCCCGTCCCCTAAATAAGCTAGTCTTACACGCGCATCTTCTCAGCCCTCTTCTCTATGCGGCCCCAGTTTGGGCATACTGCATAAGTTCAGTTGATGCCAGAAGGCTTGACTCTGTCATATACAGAGCTTTAAGGCAACATTGTTTCGATTTTAATAGAACTTTATCAAATCAAGAGCTATGTCAACGCACAGGAATAAGGTCTTTCAAATCTCTCAGAGTACTAGCTGACACCCACATGTTACACAATCTCTGCACACTACAACACAACACCGTCTTACTCACAAGATTACTCACGCAATCATACACACTACAAAGATTTCCAAATCGTGTCCAGTTTTTTGATTTCAGTTCAAGGCGCATAGGCAAATCGCCATTCATCAATAGAGCAAAATTCATCTCAGAGCTCATACCCTTTTGTTGGATTGACCTTGCGACTGTGAAATTCAAAATGAAAATGAAAATTGCCACTCCAATCTACATGAGAGCATAACCCAGAACCTGATCGATGCAAGAACAAGCCAAACTCCTTTTAATCTTTTAGCCTAGATTATACTACTACTGGCCGGTCAGCACAGAAAGAGTGGTTTTTCCCCCGGGTGGGGTAAACCTGTATTTCTTAGGCAGTAAGGCAGTAGATGTAATTTTTTCTAGAAATCCCGGTTTTCCACTTACGAGCAAGCTGTGCTGATAAATCCTCAGGCCCATAAGCAGGGACCTTAGAGTAGAATATATGATTTATTGTATCATTGTTA
>Ga0194133_10009555_pt1 | contig 11088 bp, 11 predicted proteins | sample TA2KigOf40mmetaG_FD_155448 | JGI IMG/M metagenome (GOLD analysis project Ga0194133, IMG submission 155448) | Freshwater microbial communities from Lake Tanganyika, Tanzania - TA2015055 Kigoma Offshore 40m | ecosystem: Environmental > Aquatic > Freshwater > Lake | place: Tanzania: Lake...
TAACCCATCCTGGTCTGTAGAGTGACTGCCAGTTAAGCTTTGTTTAGATCTAAATTCTGCCTGAAAGGAGACAGCCATCTTGGAGTCGAAGGATCTAAAGGAACTCACCAGAGTCCACTGGTGTCAGACTAGGTCCTACACCATAGGATGACGATCCAACCCCAAGCTATGCGACTGAGGCTAGAGTAAGAAAAGATAAGAATAGCTTTACTAAAAGTTGTGCCTCATAGTTACTTGATTTTTAATTGAGGATGTGAATAAATTAATATAATGGTATACGCACTATATAAGAGATAATTCTAATCAAGTAGCTGCACAAACAATCAATCTTGATTGAGATAATCATTTCATGAAAATGATTAACAAAGGCTAATTCAGGGGTCAAAGATTTTTTCTCAGACCAGGGATGGAATCCCAGTCTCCCAGTTATCAACCAGTTGGCATAACAATGAGCCACAACGACCCACTTTGGCACTCGTTCGTTCACTGATGTCTTAATTTATGATGAGACACAAATAAGTCTAGATTGAGCGACTCAGTTGGAAGCACACACTCTGATAAAGTCATTATCATTTGTTTGATGTTAGAATAATGAGCTGCAATAAAAGTAAACGCTATTTTCATTCACTTGATTTGGTGTTAGAATAGATAGATAGAATTTTTATTTCAGGCAGATACATCAACAAAATGTTAGAGTTTTGCATTAATGAAATATAGGCATCAGGCAACCTAAGGGAGTGGTGGGGGGGCCAACGGAGACTTCTATCAACAATGACCACTGCTTAGGAGGGAAAAACTGAGTTTTTTTGATTCTACAGTACAATGTTAATGCTCCACCCAGCGGAAAAACCTCACAATCACTGTTGTCTGACAATTTTTGGTTTAGGCTGGGTTATAATAATCTGTTCTTAACACAAGCTCTCTTCTTCTTCAGATTTGTTAATAAGTTTTAGCCATTAAAACCTTTTTTTCTATAATTTTTAAGAGTTTTTTGGTATAATGGTATGCCATTTATCTGAGTTAATGAGTCTAATAAAAAAGGATTGGCTTTAAAAAAATTTTATTACACACCAATATCAAAACAATTTCTTTTCTGCAGACCTGTATTATATGATTTATTTATAATTGATGTAAAATCTAAGTGCACAGGAAAAATGCTTAGCTGAGTTGGCTTTGTATTGAAGAAAAATATCAACTAAAATTATTTGTGAAGAATTTCTTTGACTTTTTTGATTTGAACTTTTTAAATTTTTCGCGCTTCGGAGAAATTTCATTTGTTTCCGAATTTTTCTCGACTTGATTAGGTGAAAGAGACTTTTTTTTGAATTGGTTACTTTTGAACAAACAAGGGGCAGGAAAATCAGTTAAAACCACCCTGTGATCTAAAGGGATCCATGGCCGTCTGACAAATTCGCAATCGTTTTTCAGGTCTTCGTGTGGAAATATGGATAAAACATCCAAAATGTCTGGGTGAGAATGTAATGCAGCTTCCTGAAACGATGTGAACAATGTACAAATTTAAAAAAAGATGGACCGAGAAAACAGACCTTGTAAAATTTGGGCAAAGTCGTGCAGTTTTCGGAGTTTTTGATCAGGTACATGCCGGGATCAAGATTGGAATCGAGAATTAACTTGAAGATATGATTTAGGTTGGAAAGTAAGCTATTTGGTCTGAAAAGTAAAAAAGGATAACTTTTAATTCGTCCTATTGTATCTCTTTAGAATCTTCACTCGTAGTGAAAGATATGTGCAAAAATATTTTTTTCAACCTGAATTTTTCACGTGGGTCGTCTCTTACGATCTTATCAAGATCCCTTTCTTCCGTGTGGACTACTTTTCCGGTGTGAACATCTATTCTAAAATGTAAGATCAAAAACCAAAAATTGCATTCCATTCAATTCATATCTTTTATTAAGGACTCATTATCATCATTAAGTGCAACAAAATGTGACTTTACAAAAATCCTTGCTTGATTAATATGGGCAAGTCATATATGTACCTGTGTCTAAGTAGAACTGAATCAGGCCTCGTCAGGGTTGAGATCCATTCGTCAGCTAGCTCCTGTCTTGTCATTTCTTCAGCACCCAATTCAGCCTGGTGCTCTAGTTTAACACTAAATATAACTCTCTGGTTTGAGGCCCTTCTAACAGCATGACATTTGTTCCTGATCTTATAAAGATAATAAACAGGTATATTTTTATATTTTAAGGATTAGAAATATCTTCAATCTCTTACCAACAGTTTTATCTTTTCGCTATTAGAATCCCCTTTTTTTGACAGATTCCACAAGTTGTAAGAAACATTTTTACTTTGATTTGGCTTTGGGATGGGGAGGTGAGATATTAGTGGATTTAAATTGAAAACTTGAGTTTCAATGTTGGGCCTAAAAGAAAATTAAAAATTCAGTATTTCCCGATGACGGCAAAATTTATCTTGAAAGATTTGTTCTCACCCGAATATAAAAGGGGAATTTCCCACCTCTGCTTCATTCGACAATGGCTGCTTTTGATTCTTTTGAACGTCTTTTTTTAATAATTGAAACCTTTCCTTATTTCTGCAATAGAAAAGTATTTAGTTTAGTTTATTCTTAGAATTTGGTAAGGTACATTCTCCAAAGGAATAAAATATTTACCGAGAATATTAAAAGAACTATTGATTGAAAAAAGAACTCTAAAGATTAATGCATTTAAAAAATTAAAATAATCGTTCAATTGACCATTCTCTAAGCAGGCTTCTAAAAACTATTTAAAAAACTTACTTCCTAAACAGAGTTTTATTCATATAGGCATGATAAGCTCTTCGTAGTCCCTAATTAAAAGAATTTCATCAAGATTTCATTAATCTACAAATCTAATTGATTATGAAAAATGTTCAGCAACTTACTTTTTGATTTGAAGAGGTCATCGGTATTTCCTCAGATTTGGGGCTATCCAGTGCTAAATAAAATACAGAAATTTTGCAAAAATTCTATTTTTTGTTGATAGGAACAGCAAAGAAAAACATTTCTCTTCTATCATAATTAAACTCTTAAAAAATACATCTAGGGACCTAGGCGTGAAATTACCATTTGAATGTATATTATGGCTTAATCTTTCCTCGTGATGTTCTGAAGGAGACTGCTGTTTTTCAGATGTTAAGCCTTGATCTGCTTCTTTGTCATTTTCTCTGTGAAAAGCAGGAGCCTTTTCAATTGCTTCGTCTTTTATGGCTCCAATTGCAGATGGAACGTTGAGGTCAACTTTTTCTTCCATTGGATCAAGCGAAGAAGATTCAGTCAAGACGATTTTTAATTCACATTCTTCATCAGAATCAGACTCTCGCAAATCATCGTACATTATGTGTGTTTTGTCAGAAGCACTTTCTTGCTGTTCTGATGGAACTAAAATCAGATTTTAACATAAGATGTGCTAAAACCAATTAAATTATTTAACATAGTCAGTCAATGCAAGAAGAAGGATCCATCAAATGGTAGAAAGCAATGAAAAAATCTTTAACGTAAAAATGCACCTGGTTCAATAGTTTGAAATTTATCAGAGGTATCTGATACGTGTGGCACTTCAAGAAAAGTTTCACAACCATCAGTTGATTGCTGACTCTGGGCAGTTGCTAAAGCGTTTATGAAAAAATACTTTTAATTTTGAATTAAACATGAAAAATCTTTGATTTCAGATTGACTGTCGCCGTGTTAATCCAAGGCCGATTTGCCTCCAGTGGGGAAATACTTTTCAGTTTGAAAGCTGAAGATGTTTGACGTGCCTTAGCATCTAAAAGATTAATACTGATACCTATGAGTGTACTTCTGGTTATTCTTTTTTTCAAGTTGTCTTTTCCTTCAAGTACATTAAGTCGCCTTTTTGCACCCTGGCTCCTACTCTCTGAACTTATGGCAGTAGACTTTTCATCTGAGAGAAAAAGAATTTCTTTGCTTACCTATATTTTAAATCATTTTTCGAACCATCTCACCTTTTTTACAATCAGCAATTTTTTTACCAAGTTGAGATTTTTGTTGTAATATTCTTGGACCTAAAACATTTTTAAAGTCACGAATATTTAAAACTCTATTACTTCATTCGATACTCCATCCTATCTTAAAATTAAGGTTTTCGAAAAAACTTTTCTGTTTAAATTTAGAATGCAAGTGAATCTGATTGAATGTCTTGCTTACTCTTGACAATTCTTCCTCTAAGTCTTCTTCCTGTGGAGGTTGTACATTCATCGTCACTATTTGAGTCACATCCTCCATCATACTGGGAAAAACGAGCTGTTGGCTTAGAGGTGGATCCAAAGGTCTCCAATTCAGAGATGTCAAAAGACCCGTCATCAAAAAGGCTGTTAGCTGAAATATTTTATAAAAAATTTAAGGAACTCCAGCTCTTGTAAAGTTACAACCTGCTATTGTAAAAAAGGGCCAAAAAAAGTTTAAGATTGGTTGATTAAAAAAAGAGCTAAATTCGTTTTAATAACCTGGCTGAATAACACGAGTGAGATTACTGCTGTGTTGATTATCTGTGCACCTTGCTGTGAATGATTTTTTATAAAAATTCCTTTCTTTGATTGAAGGCTTAATATGCCCAGCAGGCAGAGATTTGCAGAAGAAAACAATTTTCTGAAAAAACAAAGATCAAATTAGTAGCCACATTTTTACATAGAACTTATCTTTCAGCAAACCTTAGTGCCGTATTTCCTCAGTTCAAACGGAATCGTCCAAGCTTCGCAAAAGTTGCTAAAAAGCTGTTTTAGTGCACTTGAGCTTATCACAATGTCTAGATAAAAATTGGTTCATAGTTGTTATTTTTCGAGGAGTCCGACAAGCAATTTGATGAAAAAGTCTAGTTATCAGAAGTCATTTTTAGGTTACCTGGCTTCTCATGAAGAGCGTTCACAATCATTTCACAACTTTCGTCAAACGCCACTCCCAATTCTTTCAGCTCTGGGAAATTATTTTCCCTTTCTTCCCTAGAATTGCTAAGCCTGAATATTTTTTGGTGTTTTGAAATTTTAGGACAGTCGATAAAAGTTCCCGCTTCCAAAAGCATTCTTAAAAAGATTTTGAAAAATTAAAAATTGAAGAATTATCAATATGACGGTGTCAACCCCGTTTACCTCTCGTGAATAAGCTCAAACTCTGATTCTGAGTTTGAGTTGTTTGGGTGACAGAGAACTAAATTACGTTGGTTCAACTCTTGAATAGGTTGAAAATGTCGTGCTGGCAAACTAAAATTGAGAAGACTAAATATATCAAATCATGATGGGTTGAAAAATGAATTATACATTTTGATCCTCCCGAGCAATTTTCTGTTTTCCAAGAAAGCGTGTTTAAGGACACTTTTTGTAAGCGCCCTTTCGTATTTAGGATAAATTTTCTCAGCCATTTCTTGAAACGCGTTTCTTTCCCACTGCGTTAGTTTCATCATTTCTTTGAAAATTCTACAATCATAAAAGACTGAATCAAAAATAATTTAGATTTTGCGTTTGAGAAATGTGATTTACCTGTAATCTGTTAGATTTTCAACTACTGATTCATCCGTATGGTATCCATATTTACCAATAAGGTAACTAAAGAATACGTGCTCTTGTCTGAAATTAATATTTTTGGAAATTACAAATTTGAAATAACATTACCTACTTAATAAGGTGAAAAATCAAAGTAAAATGATAGGCTTTATCATTTCCAAGTAAATTCTTTCCCTTTTCACTTAATTCTAACAATTTTAACCTTGAGAAGAAACCTTTTATTTTAATATGTAAATTTCATCAATTATGTTAGAGTTCAGACTGCTAATAACCTCACCTGGAAAAATTACCAGTTGGGCGTTCACCTTCAATGGAAGACGTTTTTTCCTGATGAAAAATGTGGAAAATGTGAGACAGAGAATAAAGGCTGATAAAATTTACAAGATGTGCTCAAAATATGTGAATTGAAGAAATCTACCTTATTGTTGGTGCAACCAGTTTTCAAAGTATCATGATTTGCCAATAACTTATTTGATTCAGGGGACGAAACTTTTATTTCCTCCTAGAAAGAAAAATCTTTCATTCGATGACAGAAAAATACATATTAATCAGAAAAAGACTATCTTATTTTTTCACAATTCATTTTTTCTTTGTTGCCTCTGCAATTTATTTACCTCAGAATCGTCCCCAGACTGTGCAAGGTATCCGCTAGGATCAAGAAAATCGTCGCAATCATTTTCTACAAAAGTAAAACAAATCTTCTAACATTGTCAACTCATGACTTCTTCCAGATTCATGTTTAAATCTTACCATCACTTTTCTCATCGTTCAATCCATCACCGATTTCCCTCAAGCCTTCAGTTAACAAATTCAGTTTTCCTTGGTTTTTTTTCTTAATTTTTCTCTTGTTTTTGCTTTCACTTTGTCTCACGATGTCGGAGAAACACACCCGATCGTCTTTATAATAACCGAAAAAAGGTTCTAATCCATTCTCAAGAACAATCGGTCTCTGGTTAGATGAGAATTTCATCCAAGGTATGTGGTAAGTGCTAATTGGCGGAGGACATTTTCTAAAAGATATTTAAAATATTTCTATAGTCACCATTAAAAAACCTATTAGTGAGTGTAGTAAAAAAGTAATTTCAAGTTTCATTTAGACCGATATTTTAATTGGTAATAATAATCCGGCGCAATCAACTATTGCATAGTAGGGTCAAAAATTGTTGGCATGGCTTGGCATTGAAACTACAACCTTGGATCTTAGTTTTCTGTCGGGTACCTTTGGCCACCACCTGGGGTTGGCAGCCTATATGAAATAATTTTTCAATATCCTCACCCAAAGCTATGGTAAAACGTGGAAACATCTGGATCGAAGCTCTTTTCTTTTTCACTTGACATCTTCATCAACTAAAATATTTGGAAAGAAAATATTATAAATCTTTTTGTAAGCTTCTAATTTTTTTTAGCCATATCTGGAGTGCAACTCGTTGATTTATAACTTTAGATAAAATATTTAAAAAATTATTTATTATTACCAGTTAAAAATACTACTTGATTATTAAAAGGGATCCTCCAGAGTTTCAAACTTAAAACTTTTAAGAAGAATATTTACCGAATGATTTGTTTGTTTTTACGCGCACAGAAAAAGGAGATCAACAGCAACACGAAGCCAAATGGGTTTTGCCATTAGTAAGCTTAAAAGTATGATCTTTGAAATTGGGTCCTTTAGTCTAGTTAACGTTAAGCATCAATAGGCCTTTCGCTTTGTCATATTTAATTTTAAAAAAACTTCAAGAGCCTTGAGAAAAAAATTTATATTTCAGATATTCTCAAGTCTAAAATTTCATTTTTTATTGGATTTTAATCAACATTTTAGGTTGACTAAAACAGAATATTTAGGTACATTCAAGAGTGCAATCAATATAAGATTAAGGCAGAAGTGCCAGTGTTCTTATTAGAAACAGAATGAACTTGATGCTGTGTCTAGTCTGTTCATGTATGAAAATAAGATATTTTAATTGGTCCGTTGGTATTGCCTCTTAAGCTTTAGGTATCTCATAATTCAGCTTTTAAGTTGGCAAAGGGTATTAATCCTAGACAAATTATGTTTGACACGACTCCGATATAGCCAAGAGAAAAAGCTCCATAACTTTGAGTGAAGAATCCTCCAACTGTTGGAGCAAAAGATCTAAAAAAAATTTAGCAACATTTTAAACCAGGGTTAGGTCGAACCAACGTTTGTTGCGCCATTGAAAAAAGTTTGATTTGAATAATACCTCACTATGGAATGAACAGCCATGTTTAGTCCAAGAAGAGTTCCGGTGTCAAATTTAGAAACTGTTTTTGTAAGTGCTGATGTGAGAATTGAGTTCACTATACATAAGGAGCAGCAAAGTGGAAGCAAGAGCACAATAAAGTCCCAGGTTTGACTTATTTGGGTCTAAAATATTAAAAAATTCTTTGACAACTGCTTCCAAAGATACAAAAAATATTCCAGTTTTCAAAAAATGGGGAAAAACTGTTTGAATTTGAGTTAAAATAGTTTACCAAAGCCAAATATGCAAAAGTGAGCAAAACCGTAGACAGCTTCATCAGGGAAACGTCTGTCATCTTAGAGCTTAAGATGCCAACTCCGAATCCTTGCATGATTAAGGAAATAACCCCTGTATAGGATAACATCATGCCACTTTGCTCAGGAGGCATTTTAAACTGCTCAATTGCTATGACTGAAAATAAAATTGAACTTTTAGAAAATTCAGTCAAGTTCTAAAACTTCAAAAAATACCCTCACCAGAAAACATTGTTTGGATGATTCCAATGGGCAACCCACAAATAAGCTTTATCAACAGAAGCAAAAACACATCTTAAATTTAGAATCAAATTTGAGACGAGAATAAGTATTACAGGTAAAAGGAAAAAAATACCTTTCGAAAACATTATTTCAAATATTTTCTTTATGTCAAAGACAGCTTCAGAGTCGGTTTTCTTTTGCTTAGGAATGTGAGGAATCAAGAAGACTACCAAGAAAACACTTACTAAAGATCCAAAAGCTGCCATCAAAGATGCTACTTGCTCACTGTAACAGATCAAAAAATATCTTTATCTTTTAGGTATTTGATAGCAGTCATTAAATGCTTACTTATTCAACGTTATAAAAAAACACCTCCCTAGAAAAATTCTAAGTATTCACGATCAAGCCTTACTTGTAATATTTTGTAACTATTCCTCCCAATGCCGGTCCAACCACCATACCCATTCCGTAACTGAATCCAAGTCTTGACAAAACTGATGTCCTTTCACTTTCAACAGATAAGTAAGTTAAAATCATTTGTGACCCTAAAGTAAATTTAATTTTTACTTATCAACAGAGATGAAAAATTTAAGAATGCTTGTTCTATTTAAGTAACATCAAGAAAATAAATTTTTACCTTGCATAACATGCATTAGGACTGATGGAAGCCTCGAAAGAAAAAGAACTGATAAATTATCAGCTATTCCCATTAAAAAGTAACTGAGAAAAGCCGATGCAAATGCCAGAAGAAGGGGAATGCGCTCCCCCATGACATCACCAAGTCTCCCATAAATAGGGCCCCCGAGCAATTGAGCCACAGCAGACACCGTCTGAAGTTGACCAAACACAGAAGGATCGGCACCAAGATTTCTGGACAAGTACTGGCAAAAAAATTTTGACTTAACTTTTTGAAATCTCAATTTACTCTACTGTTTTTCAATTGTGGGTCATTTACTCACCGGCATCGTGCCGACTTGAATGAAGAAACACGTTGCGTAAAGAAAAACATTAAAATGCGTCACTAGAAAAACGACATTTTTGTTAGCCAGAACAATGTGTAGTTCTTCCTTCTCTTTCTCAAGCTTGGCGCTAGCTATTTTAGCAAACTTTTTCTCAAGCTCTGCATAATTAGTAGGATCTGACTTCAATTTATTTCTGCTAATGACTTGAATTTTTCCTTTCGAGTTTCCATTCGTGGTTGACCCATCGGTTAAAGTAGTATAGTAGGTCTGCAAGTTTCATTTGATATTATGTTTTTTTAAAAACGTCAAGTTAGCTGGTCATTAAATAAGTATTACCAACTCAGCGTCGACCTTATTTCCTGATCGCGTGGTTCTGTCAGGAGAATCTATGATTAAATTTAAAGAATGAACATTGATTCATATCTATAGAATTGATATTTAAAGCTACCTTTCACATTTTTCTTGGTCCTTTTTGGTGGCATTGTGTCTACGGGTTTGTACTCTTTGAACCTAAATATTAATCATCAGGGTTTGAAAACTGAGCAGTGATGCTTTCAAAAATGGTCTTTAGATATTTTGAAACTTTAAAACACTGTTTGTCAAAGCAACGTTAGGGATAGTAAAAATGTCTCGATGTTGCTCTTACAACTCCCCCACGAATAAAAATTAAAGATTATATGTCCAGGTATGGGTGCTTTACTCGAATAAGCGGCCGTCAACCGGCTTTTAGAAAACTTCTTTTCTTCAAGAAGTTTTTGCCAACCTCACAAACTGCTTATCAAGCTTAGCATCTGTTGTCATTTTTATCAAAATCAAAAGTACTTACCAACAATTTCAGGTAAGATTTAGTGCCAATCTTTTTCACGATTTATCAAGAGCTGAACACATAAGCTTTGTAATTGATGGTCACGTCAGCACCTGGAGAACGTTACTATAACATAAACTTTCCTAACTCAACCTCAAGCACTTAGGGGTGAGATTTATTCGAAATCAAAACACTGACAAGATTTGTGGTGGGTTTTTTTTGTCAGAGTTTCAATTTTCAAGTCAAAAGGCAATTGTAAACATACTCAAAGTTTTACATAACTATGTCTGTAGACATCTGTGATTCCGGTAAAAAGATTTAAAATCTTTGGTTTGATTTCACGGATTTTGACTATAAAAAATATTATTAATCTAAAACCACTTCATCTAGAGACAGGTCTTTGAGTTTTTTGCTAAATTCAAGTCTTTTTTTAATAAGTTGAGGTTGGAGGTTGGCAACTAGACGTACAAATGAAAAGATCAGCTGTTTCGTAACATAGACTTCTCAGGATTTCAAAGCTCCATAGCGTAGCCGTACGTGACGTAGCGAGTGTGGAGCGCCTTTTATGTTGAGTTTGACTTAACTTTGACACTGCCATGCGTCGCGTTTGCTTGAAGCTCCTGTTGGCCCTTTTTCAAGTAAATGGTGTGTGCAAGTGCGTGCTAACGGCTAACTTGCCAGTTGCTGAGCTTGAGAATGCAATAGGAGCTGGAGCTAGTTGTAATTGTATTCGACCCAGAGAGATGATAAATATCAGAGAGATGATAAATATAGAGAGCGCATGAGACTGTGAGCTAGGCTGTGCATGGTGGAGCCAAAATTCAGCTGCCACTGCGCACTGCCCCTATTTTGTGGTTTCATAGATACAAATTTAAGATGTAAACAACGACATCTAAAGTGCAGATTTAAACAACGACATCTACAGTATACCTTACCTTTGTATCTATGAAACCACAAAAAAGGAACAGTGCCAGCTGAAATTTTTTCCCTGAAAAAATAGACCGTGCGCTCTCTATATTTATCATCTCTACTGATTCGACCTCGACGTGTTTTGTTGGTGATGGTGAGTGAGACTG
>Ga0194133_10009556_pt1 | contig 11088 bp, 12 predicted proteins | sample TA2KigOf40mmetaG_FD_155448 | JGI IMG/M metagenome (GOLD analysis project Ga0194133, IMG submission 155448) | Freshwater microbial communities from Lake Tanganyika, Tanzania - TA2015055 Kigoma Offshore 40m | ecosystem: Environmental > Aquatic > Freshwater > Lake | place: Tanzania: Lake...
CGCGCGCGTGCTGCCACGCGATATCCAGGTCGACCTGGCTGGTCGTATTCATCATCTCGACGAGCACGCGCCCGTTGAAGGCCGCCTTGTCCCGGGGTGCGCGGACGATGATGCGTGACCTGTACTGCCCCTGCGGTGAGCGTGGGGCTGCCTGGGAGCGCACGCGGGTCGTGGCTCCCACGTAGGAGTAGACGCGCGGCGAGGCCAGGGTGACGGAGTACTCACTCTCGTCGTAGCCCGCGGCGTCGAGGTCCTGAAGCGCGCCCGTGAAGATGCGGTCGCCGGGGATGGGCGCGATGGTCGGGAGCGGCACCGTGGGGCGTGGCGCGCCCGTGGCCGCGGGAGCTGACATCACGGCTCCCCCGGCGAGGAGGGTCACGGCCGTCGCGACAGACAGGAGCAGGGGGATTGGTCGACGCATGCGCCCATCATGGTGGCGCGTGGCGGTCGTTGCACCTCCAGGACCCGTGCGGTGGCCCACTAGGCTGCGGGGGTGATCGAGGTGGGGGTCGTCGGCGCCGCCGGGCGCATGGGCGGCGAGGTAGTGCGGTCGATCGATGCGGCGGATGACCTGCACCTGGCTGCCGCGCTCGACATCGACGACGCCCTCGATCAACTCGAGGCGGCGGGGGTCGAGGTTGCCATCGACTTCACGTCCCCCGACGCCGTGATGTCGACGCTGCGCTACTGCATCGGGCAGGGGATCCATGTGGTCGTCGGCACCACGGGATTCGACGAGGCTCGCCTGGACGAAGTCCGCGCGATGCTGGAGGAGCATCCGGGAGTGGGCGTGGTCATCGCCCCTAACTTCGCACTCGGCGCCGTATTGCTCATGCGGTTCGCACGCGAGGCCGCGCCGTACTTCGAGTCCGTCGAGGTCATCGAGATGCATCACCCCGACAAGCTCGATGCTCCTTCCGGCACGGCGATGCACACCGCTGAGTCCATCGCTGCGGCCCGTCGACATGCGGGCGTCGCCTCGTCTCCTGATGCGACGGGTCGCATGCTCGAGGGTGCGCGCGGAGCCGACGTCTCGGGAGTGCGCGTGCACTCGGTGCGCGTGCGCGGCCACGTCGCCCACGAGGAGGTCCTCCTCGGCAACCCCGGCGAGATCCTGACCCTGCGCCACGACTCGCTGGATCGGGAGTCGTTCATGCCGGGCGTACTGCTGGCGGTGCGCGCGGTGGGCGCGCGGCCCGGGCTCACCGTCGGGCTCGAGGCCCTGCTCGCTCGATGACACCGCGACGCTGGGCCTGGGTGCTTGCCGCGGCCGTCGCGGCCTACCTCCTGCTGGCGGGGATCCGCGGTTGGGCTCTCCTCACCTCGGGCGAGGCGTCGGGAGTCCTGCTGGGACTTGCCGTCTTCGCCCTGCCCGTCGTGGGCGCCTGGGTGGTGTGGCGTGAGATCGACTTCGGCTACGCCATGCAGGCGATGGGGGCACAGCTCGGGGATGAGCGGGACCTGCCCGTCGATGATTTCGCGCGCATGCCCTCGGGGCGCATCGATCCGCAGGACGCGCAGCGATTCCTCGGGGCCGAGCGCGAGCGCTTGGACGCGCATCCCCAGGACTGGAAGTCGTGGTACCGCTTCGGCCTCGCCCTGGACGCATCCCGTGATCGCCGGCGTGCGCGAGCCGCCATGCGGGAGGCGCGCCGTCTCTGGCGGGCCGCTGGCTAGCCGCGCGTCTCGCGCACCCAGGTGCGCAGGCGGTCGGATGCAGCGGACCACGCCTGGGGCCGCAGCCACAGATCGGGCGATGCAGACTCCACGTGTGTGCGGATCCCCTGGCCTGCGTCATCGCGAATCACGACGCCGAGGCCGGGCACACGTAGGGGCGTGCCGAGCAGGCGACTGCCCGGCGCGTCCACCACGTCGGTCACGCAGGGCCAGGGGATCGCCTCCGTCGTGAGGATGCGTGAGACCTTGATCCCCCGGTCGCTCACGTAGGTTCCGGCGACCCACGCTCGGGCGAGGAGGCCGACGAGCGGAAGGACGACGGCCACGGTGACCAGCAGTGACAGCCAACCGGGCCGCGTCAGCGCGACGGCCACAGCGGCGCAGGAGAGGGTCACGACGACGGCGGTGCACAGGGTGAGGAAGCCCCAGCGCCACGGCCCTCGGCCGCAGATGCGGATCCAGCGCGTCTGCATCGCGGCGCCATCGAGCGGCCCCGGGTCGGCTGTGGGCCAGAGGAACCAGAAGACCGGTCGCCTCACGGCAGCCATCCGAGGGCGCGCACCACGCCCGTCACCGCTGCCGCGGTGATGATGACGATGAGAAATGGCGCGCGCAGGATCAGGGCGATGAGTGCAGCGATCACACCGGGCACGCGTGCGTCGATGCCGATGGCCTGACCGTCGACAAAGGTCCAGATGCCGATGAGTGCCGAGAGTAGGGCGACGGGGATGAGGGCGGTGATCCGGCGGGACATGGGCGTGTCGAGCCAGCGTTGCGGGACGACGTAGCCGATGAGCTTGAGCGCGTAGGCGGCGCCCGATGCGATGAGGATGGTGGGCCACATCAGCCGCTCGATTCCCTGGCGCGTGCGCCGAGTGCGAGGCCGACGACGATGCCGCCTGCGCCCGCGACCAGGACCGGGAGCCCCGCTCCGAGGAAGGGGGAGAGGATGACGGCGAGAGCCAGTGAGACGAGTGCGACGGCGCGCATCGGCCACGACGTGAGGCGCGGCCACACCAGCGCGAGGAAGGCAGCGGGTGCGGCGGCATCGAGGCCGAAGGCGTTGGGATCCTCAACCAGTCCGGCGCCGAGCGCGCCGATGAGCGTGCCGAGATTCCACAGGACGTAGATCGAGCCCGCGGTGGCCCAGAAGGCGAGGCGCGCCGAGTCGCGATCGCCCTCATATCTTGCCGCCATGCCGGTCGACTCGTCGATTGTCGCCTGGGCAGCGAGAAGGCGCCGTGGTCCGCGGGCACCGAGCACCGGGGCCATGGCGACCGCGTAGAAGGCGTTGCGGGTGCCGACCAGCGTCGAGGTGGCGATGGCGACGACGGCGCTACCCCCGGAGGCAACGACGGCAATGAGCGCGAACTGCGAGGCACCCGTGAACATCAGTAGCGAGAGCGCCTGGGCCTGCCACGCACTGAGGCCGGCCGCGACCGCGAGGGCCCCGAAGGAAATGGCGTAGACACCCGTGCCGAGTCCGAGCGCGACGGCATCGCCCAGGATCGCCCGACGGTGCTCGGTCACCACCGGGATGCCTCGGCGATCTCGGTCACCCGACCGCGCGCGCGATCCGCGTCGGCGGGGATCAGGGCGAGGCGTGTACGGCGTTCGAGGACGTCGTCGACGTCGAGCGCACCTTCGCAGCGCATCGCGTGGACGACCTCGACGCCGAGCACGGGAGTCCCCGACGCCACGGGCTCGAGCAGGCCGGGGTCGACATCGGCGTACGCCGCCACCCGGACCGCCTCGCTGCCGTAGCGCTGGACGAGGCGTGCGGGGAGTGCGCCCGACGCGGCTGCCCCTGGCCGGGCGCCCACGAGGGGCAGCCTCGATGTGCGCGAGGGACCGCCGCAGGCACCCAGGGCGTCGACCGCGTCCTGCGCCATGCGCCGGTAGGTCGTGAGCTTGCCGCCGGTCACGACGACATGGCCCTCGGGCCGATGCTCGACCAGGTGTCGACGCGAGATGTCCGCGGTGTTCGGCGCCCCGGGCTCGCCGACGAGGGGGCGCAGCCCCGCGTAGGCGCCGAGCACGTCGGCGGGACCCAGGGGACGCGCGAGTGCCGTGGAGAGCTGGGCGAGGATCCATGCGACATCGGTGTCCGGGGCGAGGGGAACGTCGGCGATCGGTCCCTGCGTGGGCTCGTCGGTGATTCCCGCGATCACCGGGCCGTCCAGCGTGGGCAGGGCGAAGACATAGCGTCCGCGCTCGCCCGCGACAGGCACCGTCAGGGCTGCGCGCGGATGCCCGAGTGCTTCAGGCCGCAGGAGCACGTGGGATCCGCGCGATGTGGTGAGCGAGGTGTGCGCATCGAGCTCGGGGGTCCACACTCCCGCGGCGACGATGACATGGCGGGCAGGTAGGTCGAATCCACTGCTGTCACCGGGCGTGATGCGCGCACCCGATCCCGTGACCGCAGACGCAGACGCCCGCGTGATGATGCGAGCGCCGTAGAACGCTGCCGTCCGCGCCACCGCGATTGTCAGGCGCGCGTCATCGACGAGTTGGCCATCCCAGTGCACCGTGGCGCCCATCAGCCCGCCGCGCTCCAGGGCAGGCAGCAGCCGCCCGGCGTCGGAGGCGCTGACCGTCCTCGGGCGGGGGAGCACGTGGCGCGGCGTGCCCGCCGCCGCGCGCAGCAGATCGGCGGCGCGCAATCCCGCGCGCACGAGCGCGCGCTGCTGGGGATCAGCATCCAGCGGCATCACGTGGGGGAGCGGACGGATGAGGTGCGGGGCGATGACTGTCATGAGCCGGGAGCGCTCCACCGCACTCTCCCAGGCGACCGCGACGTCCCCGTGGGCGAGGTACCGCAGGCCGCCGTGCACCAGCTTGCTGGACCACCTCGACGTGCCGAAGGCGAGGTCGTGGGCCTCGACCAGGACGACATCGAGCCCGCGGCTCGCAGCATCGAGCGCCACACCGCACCCGGTGATGCCACCGCCGATCACGAGCAGGTCGGGCACATGCCCGGAGGCCACGGCGTCCAGGTCGTGCGCCCGCCGCCCGGCGTCGAGATCTGCTGTGGGGACGGGCACGGGCCCAGTCTGCCCGGTCGCCGGTGACACACTGTGCCGGTGCCCGACGCAGAGGAGTCCCTGGCCCGATGGGGTGGTCCTTCGGATGCCCCCGAGCTCCCGTCGCGTGTCCGCGACTACCTCGCGCAGCAGGTCGGTGTCGCCCGCGCCTGGCCGCCTGCCGAGCCCGCTTCCTGGCAGCCGATCCCCTCACGCGTCCCCCGATCGGTGGCTGACGCCCTCCGATTGGCGGTCGGCGACGACCATGTGAGCGACGCGCGCGCTGATCGGCTCGCCGCGACGGGAGGGGCAGCCTTCATCGACTATGCCCGTCGTCGATCCGGGACGATTGACGACGTCCCCGATCTGGTCGTGCGGCCCGGCACTCACGACGAGGTCATGCGCGTCCTCGCCGTCGCACGAGAGCACAGCGTGGCGGTCGTGCCCGTCGGCGGGGGCACCTCCGTCGTCGGAGGACTGCGCACCGATACTCCGCGCATCGCTCTCGCGCTCGATCGACTCGGGCGACTTCTCCACCTTGACGAGGTGTCCGGGATCGCGACCGTGGGACCCGCGGTCACCGGACCGGTCCTCGAGGCGCTCCTGCAGGCACGCGGCTACACCCTCGGGCATCTCCCGCAATCGTGGGAGCGCGCGACCATCGGCGGCTATGTCGCGACCCGATCGGCCGGCCAGTCATCGACGGGATACGGCCGCAGCGACGACATGGTGGAGTCGCTGCTCGTGGCGACGCCGGAGGGCACGCTCGAGCTCGGCCGAGGACCGTCGACCGCGGCCGGCCCGGACCTGCGTGGCCTGCTGATCGGCAGCGAGGGCGCATTCGGCGTGATCACCCGGGTAGGCCTGCGGGTGCGGCGCCTGCCTGAGCATCGGATCTACGACGCGGTCCTCCTGCCCGGGTTCGCCACCGGGGTGGAGGCCTTCCGGGACGCCACGCAATCGCGCGCGACCGCCGACGTCATGCGCCTGTCTGACGAGGCAGAGACGGCGACGACGCTGCTCATGTCGGGCCCGACAGGACTGGCCAGAGCCGCGCTCGAGCGCTACGCGCGTGCCCGCGGCGTGGAGCTCGCGTCGGCCTCCCTGGCGATTCTCGGCTGGGAGGGCACCGACCGAGACCTGGTCCGGGCGCGCCGTGCGGCGACGTGGCGCGCGCTGCGACGCCACGGCGGAGTGTCACTCGGGCACGGCCCCGGGGAGTCGTGGCGGCGTCACCGCTTCGACGGTCCGCACCTGCGCGATGCGCTGATGGATGCGGGCTACCTCGTCGAGACCCTGGAGACGGCGACGCACTGGTCGAGTTACCTCTCGCTGCATGCGCAGGTCACCTCAGTGCTGGACGACGCGCTCGGGCCGCGTCCAGGACCCTATGTCATGTCCCACCTGTCCCACGCCTACGAGACCGGGGCATCGCTCTACACCACCGTGATCGCGGTCGCGGATCGCATCGACCCCGTGGCGCAGTGGCAGCGGGCGAAGTCCGCGACGTCGGATGCGCTCGTGGCTGCGGGGGCGACGATCACGCACCACCATGCCGTTGGGCGCGACCACGCGCCGTGGCTCGCCGCGGAGGTTGGCTCGCTGGGAGTGTCGATCCTGCGCGCTGCCAAGGGCGCTGTCGATCCCGACGGCCTGCTCAACCCGGGCGTGCTCGGTCTCTAGGCCTCTTCGGGGCCATCATCGTCGGCGATGACGGTGACGAGACGCACTTCCCGGAGCAGCGTCTGGCCGATCTCGCGATCGCGGTAGGCGGTATCCGGCCCCCATCCGGCCGATTGCAGGAACTCTCGGCGGGGTTCGTCCGCGAGCGGCACCCAGGTGGTCGCCTCCTGATAGCCGCCGGCGACGAGGTGATCGACACTCGCCTGGAGCAGTCGCGATCCGTGGCCTTCGCGCCAGTGCGCAGGATCGACGACCAGGAGGCTGATCTCGCCGCAGCCACTCCCTGCGTCGGGGTCGGCCGAGGGCCCCACGGCGGCCGCTCCCACGACGGTCCCGGTGGAGCCCACGGCCACGAGGAGCCGATGGGGACCGGGCTGCAGGAGTGCCCGTCCCCACTCCCACGCGATGGCGTCAGCGTCCAGATCGTCGAGGACCTCCGCAGGGAGGATGTCGGCGTAGGCGCCGCGCCACGCGCCCACCTGGACCCGGGCGACGTCATCGACGTCGGAGGTGCGGGCAAGGCGCACGGAGTCAGGCGGCGTCGGCGACATGCCTCCTGCCTACCACCGGGAGGGGAGGCGCGCATGGGTAGGGTCCAGGGCGGGAGGTCACGTGTCTGAACCGCAGGCCATCGAGTTCCGCAGTGATGTCACGGTGGAGCTCGTCAAGGCGACCGCGCGCGACTCCGATGTCGTATGGGCCGCGCGCGTGTCCACGAAGGGCGAACAGTCGCTCGACGATGTCGACAGTGATGCTGCGGCAGCCCGTGGACTCATCAACTACCTCATGCGGGATCGCCACGGCACTCCCTTCGAACACACCTCGCTGACCTATTTCGTATCTGCCCCGATCTTTGTCTTCCGTGAATTCATGCGCCATCGGATCGCCTCCTACAACGAGGAGAGTGGCCGCTACCGCGAGCTGCTGCCCGTCTTCTACGTCCCAGGGCCCGAGCGGCGCCTGGTCCAGCAGGGCAAGCCCGGCGCCTACGAGTTCGTCGAAGGGACGCCTCAGCAGCACGCGGTGGTCGTCGAGCAGACTCAGGCTGCCTGCCGCGCGGCTTACGCGGCGTACCAGCAGATGCTCGCGGCGGGCGTTGCCCGGGAGGTGGCGCGCATCGTCCTGCCCGTGGGGACCTACTCCTCGATGTACGTCACGATGAATGCCCGGGCCCTGATGAACTTCCTGTCCCTGCGCACCAAGCACCCCGACAGCCACTTCCCGTCGTTCCCGCAGCGCGAGATCGAGATGGTGGCTGATCTCATGGAGGCGGAGTGGGCAGCGCTCATGCCCATCACGCACGAGGCGTTCGTGGCCAACGGCCGCGTGGCGCCGTAGGAGTAGCCTGTCGCCATGCGTGAGCCCGCCATCGGACCCGTCGGGGTCATGCTCACCGCGATGGCGACGCCGTTCGGGCCAGACGGGGCGCTGGATGTCCCCGGCGTGCAGCGCCTCGCCGAGCATCTTGTTGACACCCTCGGCAACGATGGGCTCGTCGTCAATGGCACGACAGGGGAGTCGCCGACGACGACGGATGCCGAGAAGGTGACCATCATCCGGGCCACGCGCGAGGCCGTCGGCGATCGAGCGCGTGTCATCGCCGGCGTAGGGACCTATGACACCGTGCACTCGGTCCACCTGGCACGTGAGGCCGCCGCGGCGGGTGCCGACGGCCTGCTGGTCGTGTCCCCTTACTACAACCGGCCACCGCAGGAGGGCCTGCTCCATCACTTCCGCACCGTCGCCGATGCCACCGACCTCCCCGTCGTGACCTACGACATCCCCAAGCGCACCGGCGTGGCGATCGAGGTCGAGACGTTGGTGCGCCTCGCGGAGCATCCCCGCATCGTCGCCAACAAGGACGCGAAGGGTGACCTCGAGGCCTCACAGTGGGCAATGGCGCGCTGCGACCTCGCCTGGTATTCCGGCGACGACATCCTCAACCTGCCGCTGCTGTCCATCGGGGCGCAGGGCTTCATCTCCGTCGTTGGCCACGTCGTCGCCGACCGCATACGGGCGATGGCCGAGGCCTTCCACGCCGGCGACGTCTGCGGCGCGATCGCGATGAACCGCGCGCTGCTTCCCGTCTACACAGGTATCTTCCGCACGCAGGGTGTCATCCTCACCAAGGCCGCGCTGCAACTGCAGGGACTGCCGTCCGGTCCGGTGCGGTCACCGCTCGTGGACGCAACAGCCGATCAGATCGGGCAGTTGGAGCGAGATCTGCGCGACGGCGGCGTGGACCTCTCGTGAGTCACGCGCATCCTGAGCTGCCGAGTCCGCCGCCCCTGCCCGAGGGTGCGCTGCGCGTCGTGGCCCTCGGCGGCCTGGGGGAGATCGGCCGCAACATGACGGTCTTCGAGTACGCCGGACGGCTGCTCATCGTCGACTGCGGAGTGCTCTTCCCCGAGGAGTCCCAGCCCGGGGTCGATCTCATCCTTCCCGACTTCTCCTACATCGAGGACCGGCTCGCCGACATCGAGGCGATCGTCCTCACGCACGGTCATGAGGACCACATCGGCGCGCTGCCCTTCCTCCTGCGCCAGCGCCCCGACATCCCCCTCTACGGATCCCGACTCACCCTGGCCTTCGCTGAGGCCAAGCTGCGCGAGTCACGCATCAAGCCGGTGACCCACGTCGTCACCGAGGGGGAGCGGCTCACCGTCGGCCCGTTCGACCTGGAGTTCCTCGCGGTCAACCACTCCATCCCCGATGCCCTGGCGGTCGCGATCCGCACGCCGGCCGGGCTCGTGCTGCACACCGGTGACTTCAAGATGGACCAGCTTCCCCTTGACGGCCGAGTGACCGACCTCAACGGCTTCGCTCGACTCGGCGACGAAGGAGTCGACCTCTTCCTCGTCGACTCGACCAACGCCGAGGTGCCCGGTTTCATCCCCAGTGAGCGCGAGATCGCTCCCGTCCTCGACAAGGTATTCGACCGCGCGCGCGGGCGCGTCATCGTCGCCAGTTTTGCCTCCCATGTGCACCGCATTCAGCAGATCATCGACGCTGCAGCCGAGCACGGGCGCAAGGTGGCCTTCGTCGGACGCTCGATGGTCCGCAACATGGGAGTCGCGCGCGACCTCGGCTATCTCACGGTGCCCGCGGGAGTGGTCGTGTCCGTCGACGACCTAGCCGACCTGCCCGACGACAAGGTGGTGCTCGTCTGCACCGGATCGCAGGGCGAGCCCATGGCGGTCCTGTCGCGCATCGCCAACAACGACCACCAGATCAAGGCTGGGCCCGACGACACGATCGTGCTCGCGTCGTCGCTCATTCCCGGCAATGAGAACGCCGTCAACCGTGTGATCAACGGGCTGACCCGCAGTGGCGCAGCGGTGGTCCACAAGGGCAATGCGCTCGTTCACGTGTCAGGGCATTGCTCCGCCGGGGAACTCCTCTACGCCTACAACATCGTCAAGCCGCGCAACGTCATGCCGGTCCACGGGGAGTGGCGACACCTGCGCGCCAACGCCGCGCTCGCCGAGCGCACGGGTGTGCCCCGCGACCGCATAGTGCTGGCCGAAGACGGTGTCGTCGTCGACCTGCAGGATGGCGTGGCCAAGATCGTGGGCGCGGTGCCCGTCGGATACGTCTTCGTCGATGGCGCCAGCGTGGGTGACATCACGGAGGCAGCGCTGACGGACCGGCGGGTGCTCGGCAATGAGGGATTCATCTCGATCTTCGCTGCCGTCGACATCACCGGTGGCACGGTGGTGGCGGGCCCGGAGATCGAGGCTCGCGGCTTCCATGAGGATCCGGAGGTGCTCAAGCCCGTGCGCGACGAGGTCAGGGCAGAACTCGAACGAGCACTGTCCGATGGTGTCGTCGATGCCCACCAGCTGCAGCAGCGGGTGCGGCGGGTCGTGGGCCGATGGGTGTCCCAGACCCACCGACGCCGTCCCATGATCATCCCCGTCGTGGTGGAGGCCTGAGCAGCCAGCTCCGCGACACGCGTGAGTGCGTGTCCTGAGTTCCCACTCGCTCGCTCCCGAAATCGTGTCCTCAAGAAGGCTCGTCACGGTTAACAAGACTTCCGGCGTCCCAGAAGTCTTGTTAGGTCTGCGGAGCCACAGGTCACCCCTCCGCCCGAGCGAGGTGCGCCCTGGCCTGAGCAGCCAGCTCCGCGACACGCGTGACCCCTGTGACGCCCGGGATTCCTGCTACTCACGGGTACTCTCGGGACATGGCGAGTCGATCCAGCGCGCCCCCGCGCAGCCGCACCTCGAGCAGCTCCTCCACGAGGAAGTCCGGCTCGGGCAGCGCCTCGACCCGCACCCCGTCCCGATCGACCCGCACCACCTCAACGCGCACGCCGGCGTCCAAGTCCGACCCCAGCCGCTCCCGCGCGAGCTCATCGCCCAAGCGCCGCTCGGCTCGCACCGGACCAGGGCCTGTCGCCCGAGCGGTCAGGGGACTTGGGCGCGCCCTGCGAGCCCTCTGGCTGGGCCTTGCCCACGCCATCGGCGGTGCGGCACGCCGCGTGGGCCACGGGGCACGTGACCTCGACGACGTCCACCGTCGCGATGGGCTCGGGCTGCTCTTCGTGGCACTCGCCGTCATCGTCGCGGCGGCCGTGTGGTTCGGGGTCGACGGATGGTTCACGGTCGGCCTCGGCACCGTGTCGGCGTACCTCCTGGGAGCCTTCGACATCGCCGTGCCCGTGCTCCTGCTGGTTATCGGGTGGCGCACACTGCGCCACCCG
>Ga0194133_10009564_pt1 | contig 11082 bp, 9 predicted proteins | sample TA2KigOf40mmetaG_FD_155448 | JGI IMG/M metagenome (GOLD analysis project Ga0194133, IMG submission 155448) | Freshwater microbial communities from Lake Tanganyika, Tanzania - TA2015055 Kigoma Offshore 40m | ecosystem: Environmental > Aquatic > Freshwater > Lake | place: Tanzania: Lake Tanganyika...
GGAAGGTTTCCTTGACATACCTCACAAGGATTTCGCAACTATCTTTGCGCTCGTCAAAGTTCAGGGTGCGACCTTGCAAAAATAAGAAACCGTAGATGTTGGCATCGAAATGGGGAAGCAAAAATTTTGATCTCACCTCTTAGTCCATTGGTAATTTTGTCAATTTTTCTGTCCTCAAAAATTTTCCATAAATAGTGGGGTACGTAGAACATAACACCCTGCAGGAATAGCACAAACGGAACCCACTGGTAATAGGCATGCTTCACTGTCTCACTCTGTCCCTCGATATAGGGTTGAACACCTTGGAAAGCATATTCGTTCCCTCTCCCAGCAGCATTCCTCCCTAAAAGATTTTTTTTTGTTTTCATCACTGAACTTTTGATCTCTTCAACAAAATGAATGAAATTCTTAGGCCTTCTCTAAATATTTAGAGATGATTAATTCATGACATTACTATTTAGTGATGAGAGCCAGCTCAAAGATTAAATTAAGGCACCGCACGTGATCTAGTTAAATTTGCTCAATACTTTAAGTTAAATTATTTGAACATTCAATCATGTACATGTTAAAACAACAATTTTTAACACACCTTGACCAGGTTTGACTCACTTTCAACAAACAATTTGCAGTCACTAGCCCTAAAGCGAAAAAAAGCTCACCTGGAACTGTGAAGGTCGACATAATCCAACAGTAGGTGTTGAGCACATTGCCAGGCAAGTTCCCTGAGATACAGTCGATCGTATTACCAATGAGATCATTGGCAGTGACCAAAATGCACGCAATAAACAGCAAAGTACTAAAATTAAAAAAGTTTTACTGAATGTACCTCTGCAACGTCAAAGGAACCCATTAAATATTACCATGTTGTTCTGTAATGAAGTTTGAAGAACGGCGAGTCAATGTCAGCCTTAGCCCCGCGGTACCGAACCTACAGCAGTGTTACCAAGTAAAACTGTTTTGTACACTAAAATATTAAGTTTTTCATTCATTTACCTTGATTAGGCCGGCCACAGGCATCAACATGCCCATCACAGCCATGGTGCCAAAGAAGCTTTTTCAAACAGAAACCTAAAATGAAGGAACAATTTTAATTTAGAAATTATGGACCACAAAGAATGGAATTCTTTTTCCTTATCTACTCTTTAGATTGACTGGTCAGTGTTCTTATAAAGTACTGTGTACCAACAACAAATAATAGAATCTTTTATTTTGTGTTGAAATACAATCTTGAAATACAAGGGGAATGCTTGCTGGGGGAAATTTCGTAGGATATGCCGTGCTTTGCTCCCCATTTCAATGACCTAATCTTTTCCCAAATGCGTAAAAATAAGAAAGTTTTCAATACCTTGAGAAGGACGAAAGTTGAAATGCCTTCTTTTGAAAAAATTTGAACAAAAAATAAAGGGCAAACGATCTTTTGTTGTGACTCCGATCTTGTGAAAAACACAAAATATATACAGCAAAACATTAAAGGCGGACTTGGCTGTGCTGGGCTAAAGTTCTACAACAAGGCGGTTAAAATGTAACAAAACCATAGACATATCACAATCTGGTCTGGGCCACTAAAATCTCGGCTTCTTTGTTTTGGTTATGATTGAACTCTATGAACCGGTTAGGATAAGTACGTTGAAATCTGTGGACTACATCTTGTTTACTTCAATTTGTGGGCCAAACTGATCCAAACTTCATCTGCTGCACAAACCTAAATTACATCAGCCTGACGTACAGGGTTTGTGCTTCAAACAATGGGTAAAATTGCTTCATTGAATCTACCTTTCCATGAAATTAAAAACAAATATATGATTTCGCCTTAAATCTTGCGTCATTTTCACACAGGGATGTTTTAAGGACCTCTTTATATGGACCTGACATTACATCATACAACAAAAATTTGTCTGTTTCAAGTGGCAATCTCGTCTGCTTCGATCTACAAAGATGATCTCCACCCTGCCACGTTATGCAGTATCCCTGATTTCTGCCAGAGCAACAAGACAAATGATATCCCTGAGGCGACCGTCTGACATCTACCGCAGGAATGGTCTTCTGTCAAAATCTAAATGTCTGTCTGTTGTTCAGCTGCAAAACTTGAGCTGCTCTCCATTATTGTTTGAAAAACCATCATCCAAGATTGAAGAAACTGTTCAACATTTAAAACAAGAGAAAGATGAAAAGATAGACTATCAAATAAACGTTACGGACGCTCACCAAATACCAGGTATATTACCTTTAAAAATTATTCATTTCACACTCTTTAAATTTCTTCGTTGACTTTCAGTCGTTGTGTTAGCAAAAAAATCCTTAAAGCAGAGATTTATTGACGAATGTAAGCATTACTATTCGGGTTTCAAACTGCTCTTCTTAGATGTCAAAGTTTCAAGTAAGATAATTTGGAAAATACTGAAAGGAAATGGCTTAACTCGAAGAGAAAGAAAGCAACTTGTCAGAACAACTTCAGATGTTTTTAGGTAGGTAAAATTTATTTTTCCTATATTTTATTATTCCAACACAATCGTGGTACTTCTAGGTTGGTGCCATTTTCTGTTTTCATAATTGTCCCGTTCATGGAGTTACTCCTGCCAGTTGCTTTGATGCTGTTCCCAGGAATGTTGCCTTCAACCTTTGTCACCAAATCGGAGAGAGAAATGAAAATGAAAAGGACATTACAGGTAAATAAACGTTGTGTTCAGTACTGTTCTGCCAACAAGCATATTTAAGTACTTATAATTTTAACACAGGCTAAACTTGAATATGCCAAGTTCTTACAAAAAACTCTCGATGAAATGGCACCTGTAGACAAGCATGACAGATCTTCCAAATCGGCGCGTGATTTCGTTAACTTTCTCAAGAAAATTAAATCTCAAGGAGCTGTGGTGGACAACAAGGAGATTATAAAGTTTTCAAAGTTATTTGAAGACAATTTGACTCTTGGTGATAATGAATAAGATACCTTTATGGAACAAGAGATTGTAAAATATTATCTTGTAGACCATATGACCAGGACTCAGCTGATTGCAATTTGTCGGTTATTGGAACTTACACCAATGGGAACGACAGGTTTTTTGAAACTCCAGCTTGAGATGAGACTGCGCCATCTGAAAACTGACGACAAAGTGATCCAAAAAGAAGGATTAGACAATCTCACAATTCAGGTTAGTTCTATCATCCAATAATCTAACCACCTTTCTTTGTTTCTTTGATTGTTGTCACCAAAAATGAATTTTTGTAGGAGCTTCAGGTTGCTTGCAAAGAGCGTGGAATGCGTGCACTAGGGCTTTCCAAAGAATCGCTTTCCCATCAGTTAGAGCAATGGCTTGACTTATCATTAAACGGGCAGGTTCCACCATCGTTGTTACTTCTTTCAAGGGCTCTATATTTGCCAGAAACTTTAGAACCTCAGGCCAAAATTGCTGCGACAATATCTGCCTTGCCAGATGCAGCAATTGCTGCCACCTCGGCCCAAATTGGCGAAAAGGAGGGCAAAATACGAAATGTGGTACGATTAGAACAGATAAAAGAAGAGCAGAGGAAAATTGACGAGGAAGAGGCTGACAAAAAGCGACTTAAGAAAGAGTCTGATGAGGCTACAAAAATAAAGTTAAAAATTCCTCCAGTTGAAGAACTGCGAGACCTTCTACACCAGGTGGTTTCCCCATCTCTGTAAATTTTAAGATAGATCTGATTCAACTTCTTGATTTTCCAGACTCCAATTGAAAAGGAGTTTTTTGACAAAGCTCCAATATTGACTGCAAGCGGTGAGCCGATTCAACCCAAAAAATTCCTTGACTCGGCTGATTTAGATGACCTGAAAGCTGCTATTCAAAATGTGGCAAAAACAAAACTTGAAACCAGAGAAATTCAAAGTCTCAAGAAGGAACTTAAGGACTACGAGGAGGATTTGAAAGATTTGGTAGAAAGATCTACTCACGAAAATTCAAAAAAGGCTATCCTTGTTTATCTTAAAGGTAAATTTGCTTTTTCAAGGATCATCTCAAAGTATCTACCAAAGAGGCTGGCTCGCTCACGCAGTCCAAAGGAGCTCAAAGACTGTATCAGAAAGTTAACAAAATGCTCAAAAAGGTGAGAGAACTTTTTCCTTTGATAAATTTCTGAATTAATCCCACTGAAATAATTCCAGTTTGATGTCATAATCGAATCCCTTGAGGAAAAAGAACGCCAAATAAATCTTATGAGATCTTCAGAGGGAATCACAGACGAGGATATTAGTCGGTATGACGAAAATCTAGTAACTGTTCAGGTAAGTGTCAAGTAGAAGGAAAGTTGAAATACATCAAAAGGATGATCACTTGTTTTTAAAAACACAGGAACTGATTGACGGGGTAAGACGAATGCAAGACAGTCCAGATTCTAACAAGATGGAGCAAATAGCAGAGGTTCGAAAAAAACTTTCACGATGAATTTGACTCAGATGGTTATATAAAGTTTTCTTTAAGGCACTGGCAACCATGGATGTTGACGAGGACGGGATGCTCAAAGTTGACTACGTGCAAAAAATCCTCGATTTGCTGGAGGATGAAAACGTTGACCTTCCAAAGAAACAAGTGAAAGAGATTGTCGATATGCTTTCAAAAGAAGAAATGTTGGAGATGGAGCAGACAATCGAACAACTTCTCAAAAAAGAAGAGTCCAAAGTGTAGGTTGGACTCATATAAGACTTGACTTTCAATTGTTGCAAAAAACTGTTTTACAAATGTTTGTACTCAATCGCCGAAGGCAAGACTTCTATGAATTATTGATTGCAATCTGAATTAATAATACAAAATAAGGTTGCTTTTTACGATAGGAAAAACCAAGCATTTTCAAAGCTATTTATGATGATACGTTTTTTGAGCTTAAAATAAATTATTAGAAATATATTTCTTGTCTGTTTTGAAATTGAATTAAATGACAAAGTAATATTTCGAGACTTTTTATTTTCTACTAGAAAAGAAATAAAATCATTCTTTAATGAAAAGCACAAAGTCACTAGAAGTTCTTTCGAAGTCTATTCTATCACATTTAAGTTGGTAGAGAAAGATCAAGCTATCTTATTAGAGAGAGAACTAGTAATAATACTGACGCTGCTTAATTTTATATGATAAGATATCTCGTGTCTTAGGAATTATGGAAATTCCATAAGTTTGGTAACTAAAATTCAAGTCAACATTTTTTTAAAGAAAAGATAATTAAGTTTTCTACCAAATGGAGGAGCTCATTAACTATTGGAATAATCTCCAATCTACAGCTCAAAGGTTTCAAGTATACTACAGGGTTGGGATCCTAACTATAAATGCTTGAAAAATGAGTAAGAGTTTAGCTTATCAAATAATAAGTTTTGCACTTATTTCATGACTAAAATAATCTTTGGGAATCGTCTCAATATTAGAGAGAATTAAGTAGTTGGATTCATTTTTTGCTTAGAAGCTGTCTAATCTGCAAAGTCCAAAAACTTCAATAGCTGCGATTTGAAAGTCACCATCTTTGCAAAGGGGTGGATTGTTGAATGTTGAGCATTTTTCTGTTCGTCCGCTGGTTAGACTACCATCAATATATATTCCATTTCCGTCACTAAATAAAAATAAAGTTGAGGAAACGTAGAAGAGGTCTTTCGAGAATCCTTACCCCCCTCCGATGGAAATCATGTCATGCTGGCCACACATGAAAAGCTCTTTGGCGTGGGTCTCGGCCGATGTGGCACTTTGATCAATCCGTGCACCACCGTTCTAAAAAAAAGTTCCAACCTCTTTGATCACATAGCATGAGGTTTCAAATACCCTTACCTTATTTACCCATGGATAATGAGTGGGCAGCCATTTTCCATCCCGATTTGTTCTAACAGCAAAAGAGAAGAGGAACGTCTCGCCTGTTCCAAAATAAGTTTGCCGAAGTCCACGGTCATTCTTCAAGTTTCTTTGGGCCCACGTGGTTGAACAATAAGCACCGAAAATCTTGGGGTTTTTTTTGATTAGCAACTGCATTATAAAAAATTTTACTTTTTCCATTTTACCTCTTGATTTGTAGTCCTGATGACTAGAATTGTGGGTTCATAGAGCTCTGATTTGGCATAAAAAGTTTGCATTGATAATCCATGTTCATTGGACGAGTAAGCCAAGACAGGGGAGGACATGGTCATCCGGTCAGGCAGCCAATGCCATAAAGTTACAAGCTGAAATCAATGAGTATTTTTAGGGAATTTTTATGCAATTTGTGTAATTGAAGAAATTTTCAATGAAGTTGAATTGTAAATTGGTAAAAGCAAACTTTGAGGTTGATTTACAATTTACTTTTATAGAAAATAACTTCCTCATCTGAATTTTTTTTAATGAACATAAAAATTTTTCATGCCGTTTATTATTTGACAAGAAAGCAAAAATTTCAAAGCTTAATAAATCCTCATAATCTAGATAAGAACAAAAATTTGTGATTTTATACAAAATTGTCTTTAAACTTTAATTTAATTGCTTTAATGTATTATGGTGAAAAAATATCAATCACAAAAATACAACTTAAATAATCCTAAATGCTTTGATATGTAATTGTGAAAAAAATATGAAACTTAAATAACAATAAAAAATTAAATAGTTTTGCAAGCATTTGTGGATATATATATAAAGGATTTCAAGCTGATTTCGACAGCTAAAAATATGAATTTAAGTTCAGACATTGCCAACTTACAAGCTTTTGATTCAAATTCATTGCTTTATTATGCAATGGTGGTTTCAAATAAAATACATTATCTTTTTGACAGCTACAAACATTAATTTATAGGTTCAGAACGCAGATCCTTTAAAAAAAAAGATTTCATAAATGATGGTGAAAATATGTATAAAATAAAACAAAATTTGGTATTCTGAAACAGACAAAAAAAACTTAAATTGTCTTGCAATCCTACATGTGTAAAAATAAAATGCAAGATGCTTTTATATGCTATGGTGAAAAAAATATCAAAAATAAAATAAAATTGGGTTGCAGTTCTAAAAAACTTGTTTTGCTTTGTGGTTTTAAATAAACTGAAAGGTGCTTTTGACAACTACAAACATGAATTAAAGTTCAGACGTCGCTAACTTACATCCTTTTGATCAAGCATTTCAGACTTTAGAGTCTGTAGTTGAAACACACCAATGTCAGCCTTTCGGGTTGGCTGGGGTGTTGTATGACCCTGTTGTAGTTATATTAGAATATTTGAAAAACTATATCTTTTTTTAAAAAAAATACCAACTTTCAGGAAAAGTCATGAATTTATTGCCAAAAGTGAACAAAGTCTCAATTTTTATTCTTTTGAAATGGAAAAAACAATTTCTTTCATGTTGTGAATTGAATTTGAGTCGAAAGAATATTTTTTTGCACATCGATTTAAATATGTTAATTTGAAAATTCAAAGTTTTTACCTCTCTATAAGTCATGGTGGATGAGACCGCATGAATACGTTGTACTTCGTTTGGGGTTGGAAGATTGTCAGGTGACTGGGAACGGGTACGACGAATCGACCTAAATTGAATCCATTGAACAATTCATGGCAGACAGTAGGAAAAATGCTTGGATTATTTACTTTGCTGACAGGGTTGTAAGACTCTTAAGGTTTCCAGATTTAATATCGACTTCGATTCTAACACTGGCATTGCTTATTGCAGATTTGCTGAATCCACGAAACTTAAAGCTGCGTTCCAGAAGTTCATTAGGAGGGACCTGTGACAATCAAAATTGGGTTATTTGAAATGATGAGGATCTCATCAAAAAAAAAAAAATTACCGGCATGTTCTGGCAAAATTCTTTAAAGGCTTTGTGAAGTCCGATTTCCTTAATATTTCTGGAGATGGGCGAGTTTTTCAGCTTTGCACGTTTCACAAAGTTGTGCACAATGCAGAAGCAAACACGATATAAAACCTTGTTACCCTCAAACAGGTATGAGTCCATTACACGAACCTGTAAGAGTTGTTCGGAATTAGACTTGGCTTACAATTGTCAACACTAATAATGGCATTCTTACAACATGCTGGAATGGCAGGTACTTGAAAATCCACCAAAGCCATCCCTCAAACAATTGCTCAACCTCCTCCCGATTGCTCTCTGATTCCAAAAAGCTCATACTTTTCTTCTAAAATAGAAAATTTTATTGACCCTGACTTTGGATTGATTGGTGGTTCTGCTGAGGTTACCGTATATTTATAGCAGAAATGCATTGCCACTCGCCATCCAACATTGTATCTCAAGAGAGTCTCAAAAAGGTACTTGACCCGTTTACAATTGTAGAGATTTGCCAAGAGACCGTAGGTGTCTTCCTCTGAAAAAATGGGATTAGTTGAAAGTTTGAAAGTCTATATTCTTTGAAACGTGTCTCTAATTATTATAATAATCCTGTGCAGTTTAGGATCTGACAATGATTTCTCAATTCAGTCATCTTTATTGGAGTTTCTGCAGGTCATTATTACCCTGACTGAGGGTACCTTGTAGTTTTTTTGCAGTATAAAATGATTTTGACCACTTGACCACGTCAAACCCAATAAAAATTTATCTTTCCAAGTCTTTCCTGCAGCCTCAGGTCAATATTTACAACTCATTTTCATTTTGTCTACCTGATAAGAGAGTTACCCTCTTTTGAAGAGTTAATCCCTCCTGTTCTCATTACTAAATGAAGGACTTGCTGAATTCAGTAAACAGTTGTTTCTTGATTAGAATGGGTCTCTCAGTTGGACACCTCCCAAAACTGAAATATCATGCTTCTTGCCTTTTTAAAAGTTTAATAACAGATAAAAATAAATCTTAATGCATCAAAAAGTGATTTTCTTCCCTTCAACAGCATTTCTAATTTTTTTTTATCTTACAAAATTGGGTTTAGATTTTGATATTAGATGATTGAAACGAATAAAAATATCTACATAAAGCAAATTCAATAAATGAAAAAGAATAGCAAGTATGTCAACAAGAAAATAAAATTCAGGTTTAAAATTGATCAACAACAAAAACCACGTGACTGTCTGATTTGAAATCAGGTTTAAAATTGATCAACAACAAAAACCACGTGACTGTCTGATTTGAAAAGTTACAAAACGAGATGGAAAACTTTCACTTTTTACATTGCCAAGTGCAGAAATAATGATTTTTTTGAAGTGGTTAAAAGGTTAATTACCTGTTAAGTAATGTCTAATTATGGATGCGACTGAATAGAGCATTGGACAGTACCTGACATCCGGATAATTGTAAGCGAAGCAAGTCTAGAGTGAAATTAACAAATAAAAAACCTATTTATAGACTAAATAAAGTAGTGACCTACCAGAACCCTTGCAACAGATATTTTACCATCGTCTGACAGATAATAATTTGTTCGAGGTCCCTCAGAAAGACAAGAGGGAAGATCAGGGGCTTCATTTGGCAAATCTAAAAAGTTTGACTGCATTATTTTTTAGTTTTCTTAAGGAAGAACAAAAATACTAGGTTTTCACAATTACCCATTGATCCAAAGCAAGTCATAATTGTTTCCTTGTAAAGTTGGCTTGTCAGTTCTGCCAATGCCTCGGCGTCGGAGATGGAGGAAGTTCTGAAAATCAGAACTTTGTAGATCGATAACTGATGGTTTAAAGGTTAAGGATCATTCAGATTCCAAGAACTAACCTGGGAGATTGCACCACAGAAGAGGTTGACGATGCCTCAAGCCTCAAGTAGATGGACCTCCAATAAAGTTTACGTTCTTCACGTAAAACATCAAGGTTATGAGACCTCAGAAGCATCTTGATAGCGCCCTGTCTCATTTTTGAACGAAAATTTTCGTTAAAATCTAACGACAAGTTCTCTTTTTTAAGCCGACCTGATCCCGAGCTGGAGACATGACTTCGGCGATCTCTTCGATTGGCACTGTAAAGGATTCATCTTCATTATTCTCCAGATCATGATCCCCCTGAAAAAAAAATCCAAACATTTGTGGAAGTGATAAAGGAAAGGAGAAAGGTGATCTAAACTGACCTGGTCTTTTCCCAACGACTTTTTGAGCTCGTTGTAGGCCCTGACAACGTCCACCGACTCACGGCAAAAGATATCTGTAGCGTCGGACATAACTGAAAAATTAGGGAACTCTTTCAGATTTGTTTTATTCAAATGACCTTAACCTGATAGTGTTTCTGATTGCTTAATATCATTTTAACACTTTGCTCGCAGAAAGACCAACCTTTTCAATCAATTATTAAAATCAGATCTTACGCTGTAATTCCTCTAAATAGAGCCACATGTTAAAAGTTAGATTTGACTGATTGCAGGCCAACTCTTGGACCGATCGAGCCTTCCACTCAAAAAGTCAGGTTTGAGTAAACATTTTTTCAGGTTTTTCCTGTTGGCTACAGAACAAACAAGAGGAGTTTTTTTCGGGACGGGCCTCTAATAGTCATATTAAGTATCAAAAGCGAAATTTTCTGTTGAATTTCCTCCTCTAAATGGATTTTTTGGTAATGAAAAATATACTTTCAACCTCAAAAGTCACTTGTATTAAAAAAAGAGATTGGAACATCTGAAAAAATCACACTTGTGTCAATTTCGAACAAGTAAAAATGTTCTCAATGAGGGTCATCCTTAAGGTGAGTACGTGTTATCTTGGATCTACAAAATGTTGGGTACTCGTTTGATATTCTGTTTTTAAAAGCTATTCCTTTTTGTAATGCACACAGTGATGATGAAATAAAACTCGAGAAATTTAAAAACCTGATTCTCTTATTTCACAATTCCAACGAAAGCATTTTCAAGATACTCATGTATAACACAGTTTCTCATAATGTTCGTTAAGGAGAAGCTGAAGTGTTGAAACGTGACAAGTTATATGAAATGTTGCAGAATAAGTTTGTGGCTTTTAAAACGTCGCATAAAAATTCAAATCCATTTTTAATGAGACGAAAAATTGGAATGATGTCACACTATATATCAAAATGAACATAATCTATTCACAGACCATTTTTCTATGACAACTTGACAATAAAGAAACCTACTTGGAAGTAAATGTAGTGTCTCTAATAATATCCAACTGGTTTTTCCATGTTGCCTGTCTTCATTTAAATTCTCATCTTTTCTATTTGTTACGAGTAAAGTAAATCACGTGATTAATAT
>Ga0194133_10009568_pt1 | contig 11081 bp, 7 predicted proteins | sample TA2KigOf40mmetaG_FD_155448 | JGI IMG/M metagenome (GOLD analysis project Ga0194133, IMG submission 155448) | Freshwater microbial communities from Lake Tanganyika, Tanzania - TA2015055 Kigoma Offshore 40m | ecosystem: Environmental > Aquatic > Freshwater > Lake | place: Tanzania: Lake Tanganyika...
CACAAAAACCACAACAGATCCGTCGCTGTCGCTTGTGGAAATGACCGTCTCGTATTACTACGTGGACGAATATTCGTGTGTGTTGGTACCGAGGAACAAGGCATGGTTTCAAGCGGCCTTGCCTATACTGCGTTCTTGTTGGGAGACCATTTTACGAGAACGCGAATCGGGGGCCGAACATCGTGCTCCCAAGCGAAGGAAAATGGCAACAACGTCATTGGTGGAGGAAAAACCAACAACACCCATAATTGTTGTGAAAAAATTAGACGAATAACCTTTCACCGTCCAGAGGACGGAAATGGTAGGAGGTACATTCGATACGAACCAATATCGGATAATATTTGAATTTTTGTTTTTGTTTTATATATACGTACACATGTACAACATTTGTTTTTTATTTTTATTTTTTTTTAAACTTTGTGTGTGTGTAAAAAATATTTTTTTTTTAATAAAATTAGATTTTTCTGTTTTTGTATTTACCGACATCTAATTTTATACATTGTTTGCAAACGGCATGGCGGTTTTTAAGTCTTTTGCACTATAATTTTCTTCTCCTTGTTCAAAGCCACGTGGTGTATGAAAAGAATCTTCATCGTCGTTCGCTGGATCCTCACCAGTCGGCGCATATTTGTTTTTCACGTGTGGCGACGGTGGTGTTTCCGCTTCGGTGTCATTGTCTGATTTATTTGAAGCATCATCAAAAGTAAATAATTTTCTGTTTTCACGTTCTTTATTGCGTTTATCAAGAAACTTGTTTCGTTGATCGACATAAACTTGAATCTGTCTGTTTGCGTTTGCTATTTCGGTTGTTGTCAAAGCAATGAAACCTTTTGGTTTTGGTTTCGTTGGGTCTTTGCCAAAGTCATAATTGCCGCATGTTCTGCCATACAATGTATAATTTTTAGGATTACTGTATGATTCATGCGCATCGGTACAAGTACACAAAAATGCAAAGGCTTCCATATATTCTCCCTTTTCATACAAAGGCAGGAAGTGTGCGTAATTTTCCGTCGATAATTTTTTGGCACGACCAAAATCAATGACCATTGGACGATATATATGTATGTGTTTTGAATCGTAATACTGTCCATAATGTATGTTTTTTTGTTTTTCCCAAACTGGCATCAATAAAATGTTGCTTTGGTGTGTATCGTTGTGTGTGTATCCCGTCAAATACGTCATTTGCAAATAACCGAAACGAATCGCATCCGTTTTATAGGTGTTGTTTACGATTTGTGCAGCTGGTACAAACCCGTCGGCGTATTCCATAACAATGAAGCCCAGTTGTAAATTGTGATTTGTTTGAAATATATTATCTTCTTTGTCGTTGTTTCTTAATCTATTTTGAAAATGTGAAAACAACGTTCGTGTATCTTCCAAAGTGTTTTGGTCGTCCATATTTTTGATTTTTTCAACATTGTCATATAGCGCGACAAATAAATCGTTTAATTTTCTGTTTTGCGAAACATGACGACCCAATGTACCCGAATACAATACATTGGGACAAACCGCTTGCCAATTGTATTCTGGCTGATTCGTTTTGTTGAAAATGTCTTTTTGGATTTCGACTTCTTCTCGGAACGCGTCCGGAGTAACACAAAACAAACCATATTTGTGAAACAAATTTTTTTCGACTTTTTGTTTTTCCTCGTTTGATTTTGTTCCAGAATCCGGATGAAGAATCGACATTTTTATAATACACGAACGCACGGGTTTGTTCGTTTCTGTATTATGGAGACGATTGGGGTTTTTCGTTCGCCGCATGGTGCGGACCCAATCAAAGGCTCTCGACCACAAACTTTGGTTTGTTTGTTTGATAACAAACGTTAAACCATAGGACCCCTGCATAATGTCGAAAATGCCATATTTTTTCACATATGTGGTGATGAGATTCAATGCATCCATATCTGGTGAGTGGGTTACGGTGCCTCCACTCCTCGATTTTGTTCTTGTTATTGTTCTTTTATCTTTTCGGGTGGTGTGACGCCGACAACGACCATTTTTGCGTGTTAAAGGCATTTGTTTTTTTTGTATTTGATTTTTTGTTTTTGATTTCGTTTTTAATCAACTGTTTTATTTTTTTTTAATGTGTACATTGTACTTATAAAAAAATAAAAATGCGCAATTATAGAATTGCAAGTCGTCGTCGTTCTTTTGGTTCTTTGGGTCGCGTTTCTTTTGGTTCTTGTAGTGGTTCTTTGGGTCGCGTTTCTTTGTGAGTATGTGTTGCTTTTGGTCGTGGTTCTTTGGGTCCCGTGGGTTTTGGTTGTCGTGGTGGTTTTCTGACATTTTCATCGGAGGGAGTTCTGTTTTCTTTGTTTTCGATTGGTGGTGGTGAGGGGAGTGGGGGAGTAAGATTCAAAGCGGGAGCAGCAACTGGAGGAGGAGGAGGAGGAGGAGGAAGAGGAAGACGAGGCAGTGTTTGCCGTTTTCTCAATAATAAGTTCTGTCTTTTTTCCAACAAGTATCCGATACTTGCATTGGCTTGGGCAATATCTTCGGGTGTCATAATTCTAAAACGCATTTCTTTCAGGTCCTTTAAAAATTGATGGATTTTCTTGTCCCAAGGAAAACGATTTGTGTGTGGTGGACTTCCGAAATACCGGAATGTATCAGCTTGCACATACTGTAAATGATCTGGTGTTAGATTCCTTATAAATTTCCCAATAGCTTCCGATAATTTATTTGGTTTTAAATCACTGGTTGAATTGTGGTGATTCAAAAAGTTTTCATATATGGATGGTTTCAATCCATAATTCCCACAAGTGACTCCATAATTGCGGTAAAAGCCAACATAGTTATTGACCCCATCATAGGTTTGGTCACACAAACACAAAAAGGACAATGCTCCCATGTAATTTCGTTCTTCGAAGAAACCATTGAAAATCGTTTGGTTGTGTTCAGACAATTTCACACTGCGTCCAAAATCAATCACCAACGGCCGATACAATACATTGTGGGGATCCGACGGATCGAGGTCATTGTAATCGGCATAGTAAGGTTTACTGCCCCGCGGCAGTGAACCCGACGCAATTTGTAACATTATATTTCCTTGATGGGAATCATTGTGTGAATATCCAGTCAAATACGTCAATTGCAAAAATCCGAATCGAATGGCGGCGGTTTTTGCGGCGGATTCCGGTACTTCATAGGCAGTTTGATATCCTTCGGCATATTCCATACCAATCAGGGATAGATGTATTTTTCCTAGTGTGAAATCTTGGACAATGTGTTTGACATTATCACGTTTGATGCGCGATTTGTCGGGATATGCATCAATGAATTCTTTGATTTTTGTGAAAAGTACGTACAAAAACTTTGTCTTGGTATTCTGTTCCGAAGGATGATGTTTCATGATATCCGAATAAAAAATCTCGGGACACAAAGGTTGATGATTGAAAGCCGGACCACTCGTCATGGAAAATATCTCGTTTTGGGCCCGCACTTCTTCTTCAAACCCTTGTTGTGTAACGAATTGAAGACCATATCTTTTGCTCACATCTTTTTCTGTGTCCTTGGATGATATCAGCGATATTTTCAAAAGGCACGCACGAACGGGAGCTTCCGCTTCGGGATTCATTATGCGATTTTTATAGGGTGTTCCCGTGACTTTATGCAATGTTTCGTCAATCATGGAAAACACACTTTGGGGTGTTTGTTTTTTGATGATGAGGGTCATTCCATATGCCCCCGATAAAATGGCCGTGATTCCGTATGTTTCCAAATATTCTTGTAAAATTTGTTCGCCCGTTATCTCCTTGGGTAAGGTTGCCCCTCCTCCACCATCTCTCTCTTGTTGTTGTTGATTTTGTCTTCTTCTATAATGTGTTTGATTTCTTTTCTTTTGACGTCGATTTGATTTTGTTTTTGCCATCTTTTTGTTCCAAGAAAAAAAAAATGAATTCAAAAATTTAAAAAAAAAATGCAAAACTATTGTGAAAAAATGGTGAGGGTCTTAATTATACGAAAATATTTAATTATAAGAGGCAAAAAGCAAAAGCAAAAAGGCAAAAAGCAAAAAAAAAGGCAAAACAAAAACAACTAACATTTTATGTCTATTCTGCGACATTCCCGAAAAAACGAGGAAATAGATTTGTTTTATTTTTTATGCAGAACATAATTCACAAATTTCGTCACTATGATTGGTCGACGCAGAAGTCGCGGTTTTCTTCTCCGGTTCAATGGTAAATTGTTGGGCTTGGTGTTTGGCGCGACGACGCAAATAATAAATGCCCGTTTTCAAACCTTTGGACCACGCATAGAAATGCATCGATGTCAACGTCGAATAATTCGGATCCTCCAACCACAAATTCAAACTCTGGCTCTGGCACACATATTGTCCGCGATCCGCCGCCATATCAATCAAAGCCTTCATCGGCAATTCCCACACCGTTTTGTATTTGGCCTTGATCGCCGGGGGAATGACGTCATCCTCGAAATGTTGAACGGATCCATTGTTGGCGATGATACTGTTCTTCACTCTCTCGTTCCATTGATTCAATTCCATCAAATCGCGCATCAAATACTTGTTACAGAGTACAAATTCCCCCGCCAACGTGCGACGACTGTAAATATTGCTGGTGATGGGTTCGATGCATTCGTTGTACCCTAAAATCTGGGACGTCGATGCCGTGGGCATGGGCGCCACCAACAAGGAATTGCGCAATCCGACGCGTTTCACTTTCTCTTTGAGTTGCCCCCAATCGTATCTGCCCGACAATTTCTCGTTGCCCTCGGGCCACAAATCGAATTGGAGCCGTCCCTGGGACGCCGGTGATCCCTCGAAACTGGCATATGCACCTTTGCTTGCCGCCATTTCACAGGATGCCTCGATGGCCGCGTGATATATCGTCTCGAAGATGTCGCGATTGAGTTGACGGGCTTCCTCGGCATCAAAGGCCACGCCCATCATCATGAAGACGTCGGCTAAACCCTGTACACCAATGCCGATGGGACGATGACGCAGGTTGGAACGTCGCGTCTTTTCCGTGGGATAATAATTCACGTCGATGACTTGATCCAAATTGCGTGCCACGATTTTGGTTACATGATGTAATGCGTCGAAATCGAATGTGTATGTTGGTGTTTGTGTTTGTGTCGTTGTAGTCGTTGTTTCCGACAACGAAGACGAAGACGAAGACGTGGACGGAGACGTAGACACCATAAAACGAGGCAAAGCCAACGACGCCAAATTGCACACGGCACTTTCCTTGTCGTCACTATACTCGATGATTTCGGCACATTGTCCCGTCAAAATACCGTTGAAGACCCCGCGATGACGTTTGGGCTCGGTGAAACAATACGTGTCGCCTCTCGCCGGATGATGTTCCACAAAATCGACATAATCCACGGTCATTTTCTCGTAGGCCGGAAGAAGGGCATTGTTTTGTGCGTCGGTGGGCACTTTCAATAAGGGTTCCAAGATCATCCCCTGTTCCAATTCCAACGCATCAAAGGGTGTGACGTGATATTCTGACAGTCGTTTGACGTCGTCGTTATCCAAATAGAGGGGCGACGGTGTATACAACGGATGGCCCCCGTCGTTCGTCAACACATAAAACTTGTGATTCACAGAACATTCGATGCAATGCCGGGCATTGAATTGGTCGCGTAAAAACACGGTACACAACATTTGGTTGGTGCCCGTCTTCTTAATGACCACTTCGCTCCATTCCTGCCCATTCCATACATCCACGGTTTCATCCACCATCGTCTCAATCGCACGATGCCCATATTGCCGGGTCAACACGAGTGTGCCTGCCGCCACACACAAATTGCTCGATTTGATGACGCCCACATTCTTCTGGTTGGATTTGTGATTGGCTGCATCCTTGTAGCACAAATAGGGCGTGCCCGTTTCCATTTGGGCGTCCAAGACTTGGAACCAGAGTTCGCGGGCTTTCATGGTCTTCTTGCCCTTTTGCTCGCGTTCGTAATGGGTGTACAATTCGACAAAGGCCTCGCCGTAGACATCGGACAAGCCCGGACATTCGTCCGGGCACATGAGCGTCCACGTTCCGTCGCTCTTCACGCGTTCCATAAACAAATCCGGCACCCACAAGGCATAAAAGAGATCGCGGGCTTTCAATTCTTCGTCGCCGTGATTCTTGCGCATCTGCAAAAAGAGTTCGATGTCCGCATGCCATGGCTCCAAATAAATGGCAAACGATCCATTGCGTTTGCCACCCCCGTTGTGCACCAATCCCGTGTGGGTCATGTAATTCGGGTACGTTGTCATTTCCAAGTCGTACAAGGTGTCGAAACCGCCCGTTTCCACCGTCACTTCGCGGATTTGCACAAAGGTATTGCAATACACCATGATCATCATGCCCGGTTGTACGTCTTTCGCCATCATCCATTGGGGATCGAAATTTGGCGTTGTATCGTCGTCGATTAAGACGGGATGTTCCGGCGTCAATTGAAGGGAGTACGCCGCCATGTCCGTGGCAATACGAATGGTTTGTTGTTGGACTGGGTCGCAAGCATGGGCGATGACTTGTTTCACCGTGTCGAAGGAATCCTCGTCGAAATAGGCGGGCATGTTTTTCCCCGGAATGTATGGGGATGCGCCGTCTTTATTTTTCTGTTGACTTGACGAAGTCGTCGTCGTTGCCATCATATCGGAGGAAATCTCATTCCTACGACAAAAATCCTCGGTGGAAAATCCCTCGGGGTCCACAATCGGTAAATTGTAGACCAAATCCCCCACTTCAATCTCGGAAATGGGCACCCAAACATCCTCGGGCTGGCCATTGGATGGCAAAAAACGACGACGCAACACCAACGTCGTGCCGATCACACATTGATCCACATATTTGGCGGTGTGATTGAAGACACGCAACATCGGTACAATCCCATTGCTTGTGCCACCCGTGCCACGGATATAGGAACCCGACGCGCGCACGTTGTGAATATGGACGCCTATGCCGCCCGCCCATTTGCTAATGTTGGCACAATCCTTCAACGTCTCATAGATGCCGTTGATGCTGTCGTCTTGCATGCCCAGCAAGAAACACGACGACAATTGGGGACGCGGGGTGCCGGCATTAAACAAGGTCGGCGTGGCATGGGTGAAATATTTCTGGGACATTAAATCGTAGGTTTCTTGCACCAAGGCCAAGACATTCTCGATTTCGGCGGCTTCTTCGACCAAGTCGTAATATATACCCTTTGGAAAAACACCGTGGATGCCCAAGGCCACACGCAACCACATGTGCTGGGGACGTTCCAATACACGACGATTTTGTTTCAATAAGTAGGCGCGTTCCAACGTCTTGAACCCAAAATAATCAATCAAATAATCGCGGTTGGCGTCCACCATCGCATCCAGACGGTCCCCAAAGTGAGTCACCCACCACAGCAAATCCGACGACACAATGGGACAGGATTGGCCATTTTGGTCGACATTGTGGTATAACCGCGTCATCACGTCCGCGAAGGACGCCGACGTATTGCGATGATGCGAGGAGATCGCGATGCGTCCCGCCAAGGCATTGTAATCGGGATGGGTGGATGACAACGACGCACACTGTTCGGCACATAAATCATCGATTTTGGAACTGGATATGCCGTCATACAATTGATCGATGACTTTCATGGCGAGAGACGTGAAATTGATTCCTTGATTGGATATATGTACAATTTCTTGGGCGGATCGACGGAAACGTGTCAAAATTTTATCAAAAGACACGGGCTGTTTGGTGCCATCGCGTTTTAATACAAACATTTCAATTTCTTGCCATTCGGTTGATGTCATTTTTTTCTTTTTTTTTTGCTTTTTTTTTAAGGTAATAAAAACAACAAAAAAATCAAAACAAAACAAAACAAATGAATTTTTTTATGAATGTATATTTCAATCTTATTCGTCTTCTTCTTTGAATTGTTTTTTGTTTTGTTGTTCTCTCTTTCTTCGAAAAAAAAAACAAACACATATAAAAACATTTTATTTTATTACAATAAAAACACACATCACAACACAATACAATAAAAACGACAAAAAAAATGAATAATCAACTTGGCAAATTGTTTGGTGTCTTGGCAAAACATGCGGCTTTTCAAAATGCTATTGCCTTGCATGGTGCCAATCATCCCGATGCCATTGTCCAAACATTGAAAGATACCCCTTTTTTCATGGAAGAGATGATGGAATTGGTTCCCGATGCAACAATCATTGAAGAAAAAATACGTGTCATTATCAATCAAAAGAATCGAAAGGGAGAGAAAGAAAAACAAGAAAAGCAAATAAATCCAAAACAAGAGAAAGAAAATCAAGAAAAAGAAGAAGAAACTATCCAAACAAAATTGCATCGACAATATATCCCTTGGAATTTAAAAAATACCACATGGTTAACCACAACAACAAGAGAACAAAATATGGATGCATTTGTGGAAACATTGGATCGAACCTATCAGGCCATTCTTCCCATGAATCCAACACCAACCCAAAATGAAGTTCATGTGATTGGATGTCCTTCCATCCGTATGTGTTTTTTTATTGGAGACGACGAATACGAAATGTTCTATTGATGCATATATCGATACAAAAATAATAAATAACATATAGTTTTATTTTTTTTTATAAAAAAAAACATATACATGTTTGTTATTTATTTTTCAAGTGGGGCATTATAAAAAAATACGGGTATTCCGGCACGTTCCGAATAAAACATATTCTCGGTTTTAATCACTTCGTTTTGGAGAGCAGGAGGTTTGTGTGGTTGTATAGGCACTGTTTTTAAATATTCACGGAATGCATTCATATTAAACATGTCGGGGAATAACACCATTGGTCGTTTTCGTTGTGTTTTTTTCTTAGGACCGGATAAAAGTATTTGTTTTTTATGATATTTTGTGGCGTTTTTTTTCTTATAAATTTTTCTCAGTGCTGGTAATGACGACGACAACAACGTCAGACCCATAGGGACTCTTCCTCCTGTCAATAATTTATTCTTTTGATAAAAATCGTCGAGATGTTTGTAAAACAACATATTCTCGAAAGCCTGACCATTTTTATTTTGGGAATAAACCTCCAAAAAATTACAATGGGTTGCTGTTGCTGCTACTGTTGCTGCGTCAGGATGGTTTTGGTTAAGACTCGTCTCCCGCCCCTTCGGGGCGGGCAGGAGAGGCATCCTTTGGTAAAGACTCGAAGCGAAGCGGAGTCGTAAATCACTGGGAATCGTGGTGGCTTTGCACTCCCACAAATAAAACAAGGGATACGACTGGGTGGATTTGATGATCTGGTCTTGAAACGCCATCAATGTGCGTTCAATACGATCAAACGAATTTACAAGATTGGACCCATGCACCCGAAATAATGGTCGAAAAGAGGTGTTGGCATACAACCATTGTAATTGCGGATGATCATCCTCATTATAAAATTGAATTTCGTCATCCATTTCTTGAATCAATTCCATTTTCAATCCATTTTTTGTTTTCAACAGGTCCTCCACTTCTATGATGATTTGTTGATGTTCTTCACTGAAAACCACTTCCGGATCTTTCTGTTCGTTTTTTCGTTCTCTTTTCAAAGCCTCAATTTCGTCGTCCAACTCTTTGGATTTCTTAGGGAACTCCTCCTTCATGGTTTGTAATTCCTGGATGGTATTGTCCAAATCGGTTTGATCTTCTTGGTTTATTGTTTCCTCTTTCTTTGTTTTTTCTTCAAACTGTGTTAGTGTCCTTTTGACCATTCTTTCAAAAAATTGGATATAATTTTTCAATTCTTCTTTTTGTTTCTCTGCACTTTTTATTTTTTCGGGTATTGTGGTATGATAATAAGTTGCAACCATCGACCATTTTCGTGTGACAACTTCGTCCAAGTGTTTCTGTAAGATGGATAGTTTATTTTGAATTTCTTCGATCCGATTGGCTTTGGTTTGGCTTTGTCGCTCTTTGCTTGCAGATCCCCCTTTCTTCTTTTGTTTTTTATTTGGAGGAGGCGGATGAGGATGATCATGAGGAGAAGACTCTTCGACAAGCGGAGTCTTTACCAAAGGTTGACTCTCCTCTTCGACAAGCGGAGTCTTCACCAAAGGATCCTTGGGCATGCCTGCAAATATGTCGGAAGCTTTCAAGAAAGCGGATGTTCTCGCATATGCGTTCTCGTTTTCGTTTTCCGTGATATCGATGTACGGATCCAAGGGGATCAATGCGATTTCGGGAGTACCAAACTCCCGCAATTTTACAGCGATTTCTAGAGGAGATAATTGAAATATTTCATCTATTTTGGCTTGTGTCATAAAGGGATCTGTTATAGCGACCGAATTCGCCATGTGAGAACCCAAGAATAATTCCGTGTCTTCCAATCGGACACCTTTGCTTTTCATTTCATTTTTTATGGATTTAAAGTATTTGGTAATACTATCCGCAGGGGTTACCGCAATATATCCATTTAATTTCAAAGAACGCATCGTATGCAGATTGATACAGGGATCATATGTTTTTGTGGGACACGACCGGAGAATGTCTCCGTATGGTTTCTCCCCGGTTTCCTTGTTTGACACAAGATCATCATTGCGAGTTCTCCTCGTAATGGAACTTGGACTATCCATGGCGAACAAACGCAGATCCTTGGAAGCAACCACACAATCATGAGTGATGAATGTATTGGTTTTTACATACCGCGACATGTACGGAAAAGGATAAAAAAAAGTTTGTGTGCAATCCAATGGTTTTCCAAAATACGTGTCCAGGGAATCATTCAATGCTTTGTCGGCGCCAATCAATTTATATAAAAAGGTCATCGAAGTCGCTTCGTCTTCCGCGAAAGTTCCTCGCGCCGTAAAGAACATGGTTCCCTTGGGAATGGTCACAATGGGGACATACGTTTGGATGCCTTTTTCATTGGTGTATGTTTCATAGTGTATTAAATATGGATTGGTGGTATTGGCGAAGGTTTCATCCTTCCATACATTCCATGGATTGATTAATTTCATGTCGTTCTTTGGGGCAATCTCTTTAAAATATTCTTGTGTCCTCGATTTTATATTTTTTTGCATTCGTTTTTCCCATTCTGTCATTTCTGTTTATGCTTTGGATGCCACCTCTCCGGTTTTCTTTTTTTTTTTTTTATATTAATA
>Ga0194133_10009573_pt1 | contig 11080 bp, 6 predicted proteins | sample TA2KigOf40mmetaG_FD_155448 | JGI IMG/M metagenome (GOLD analysis project Ga0194133, IMG submission 155448) | Freshwater microbial communities from Lake Tanganyika, Tanzania - TA2015055 Kigoma Offshore 40m | ecosystem: Environmental > Aquatic > Freshwater > Lake | place: Tanzania: Lake Tanganyika...
AGTGCTACGATTTGCTTTGAAACCGTGCTGGAATTTTCCGTCCAGCTCGCCTAGTTCTTCAAGCCGTCCTAGTATCACTTTCTCATACAACTTGCTTGTGGATGATAGGTTACTAATTGGTCTGTACTGTTCAACCTTATCTTTAGGGCCCGCTTTGTGTAATGGTGTTATGATCGCGGTTTTCCACTCGCTGGGGATGCCATATGAAGGAATTTGATTGAACAGGTTGACGAAGACACTTGGATATTTTACACCCAGATCTTTGATGATCCTCATTGGTATGTTATCAGGTCCACAACAATATTTTGACTTGAGCTTGGTCGCAGCTCTTTGTATCTCTTTAACTTCAAATTGGATTCCTGATCTTCCGATTGAGTAGTCATTCCTACCATAGCTCATTGACAGCCTATCTACCTTACCAGCAAAGAAGTCGGCGAACATCTCAGACGCTTCTTGGTCATCACAGATGGTATCAGTAAGATTTTTTATTTTAATACTGGATCTTTGTTTTTTGCCTTCCAGGATTGATATCGCCGTCCAAAAGCTGTTGCTATTTTGGCCATTTATCCGTGTTTCAATTTGCCTCTTTTTTGCCATGTTAATCTGTTTTTTGATGGCTTTATTAAGGTGTTCAATTTTTTCAGCCATGACCTCACTTTTTGATACGTTGAAATCTTTCATTAATCTTTTTCTTTTCTTCTTCATTTTTTCTAGGCTTTGATCAATAACATCTGTAGGTCGATTGAGTCTTATTACTCGATTTGGACAGACTTTATCCAATGCATATTTTATGGATAAATTCAATTCATTCAAGGAATCTTCAGCATTGGTGCCCGTTTGTAATCCAAACTCATGATGGAAAAGTTCCCTTGGGTATGAACCTCCTTAATAGAAAGAATAATTTCTCAATAAGGGAAAGCTCTTTTCGTTTATTCCAAACTAAAAAATGATGATAAAGTGTTGCCATTTGGTCGATTTGATGCACATTTTTTCATTCAAAGCCTAACACTTCGACTAATAAAACCATTATTCAAATGAGAATAGTTTCTTTGTTTTTAACCTTTTAAAATATGGAATGGAATCTTTTTTTTGAAAAAGAGAACATCTTTTCTTCCCAAACCAAAGTGGGGATAAAAATGATAATGGGGATAAAAATGTTTTAACAACTATATGGATAAAAATAGTTGTTTCATTTGACATTGTTCTTATGATTTATCTCTATGTCTGTTTGGCAACCTTTTCTATAGTCATGTATGTATAATATTCCTTGAAATGAATTGAACTGCTTACAGCCAAAAGTGCTTTGATTATACAAATACAAATAGATTGTTGTCATGCCAAAAAATACTTTCTCAATAATAATTTTTTGAGTTGAAAATCATGCACTTAACTTGTTTCAAATGGAAATCAAAGCAAATTTTTTGAAATTCTCAAACTGTTTTGGTTCAATATTGATCAAGGTTTTTAGCAACCATGAACCTAAATTTCTTATTAATTGTGAAACATAAAAATGACTATGGTTGTCAGACCCAATCAACCTGCTTTATTAAATGAATGATGAAAATCGGTTGCCAACATTGTTTCAGTTCAACCCATTTTTGTTGAAAACTCTGAATAATTTCAAATTGGGTTCTAACTTTTACTTTTTTTAGCCTTTTCTCTTTAAGCACTATTTATCCGATACCATGTTGACTTGTCTAATGACAGTGCGCCTAATGTCATTTTGCCTACTAAGTCTGTTTGCCTAATCAGCATAGGGTTATTGCTAACATAACCAATCCATGTTTCCCCCCTAACCCTGCAGGGCATGTTTCCCATTCCTAACTCTACGTGGCAGGGAGGGGGACATACGTCAACTGACATGCTGTTTAGGTTAGCAAAAACCCTATGCTGATAAGGCGAACAGACATAGCAGGCGAACTGACAGTAGACAAACAGACATAGTAGGCGAACAGTCATCAGACAAACCAACATAGTAGGCAAACTGTCATAGGTGAAACAACATTAGGCAAACCGTCATTGGACGAATCGACATTTTCACAATTAAATTTTTTTGATCTTCACATTTCTTAATTTTAATTGATGTTTACAACCTCTTTCATATATGAGGTTGTTTGATTCTGATAAATAAGCTACGTTTCATGTTTGTATGCAACTATTTTGACTTTGAATTGTTCTGAATTACACACTTTTCAAAAAAAAGCTAGTGATGGGATCCTGTCAAAAATTTTGACCTGGGTCAGGTCAATTTTTTTTCCTCGGGTCGGGTCAGCCATTTTTGGTTTGAGTCTGCGCTTGGAAAATTTCACCAAAAAATCTCAAATTTTTCAATTTTCCCCTTTTGGGTCAAAAAGTACCCATGTCAAAGATGGGTCAACCTCTTATTTACTGCGAGTCAAAACTATGCTCGAGTTGGGTCAGGGCCCATCTCTAAAAAAAGCCTTCAAGCTTATATTACTGACAGAGTAAGTGATAATTTTAAAGTTGATTCTGAATGGTCATCCATCGCCTTCGTAGTCATGGGTCTGGCAGTGGATCTGAGTGTTGCGAGCTTGAGATGAAACCCAGCAACTAGCTCTGGCAATCTTTGATTCTGGGTTGCCACAAAAATGATAAAAAATAATAACTTAATGTCTCCAGAATGACCCACCATTTAAACAAGAAATGGTGTATGGCCACTTGAAAAATAGGACAAAAGTGCTCATATTGTTTAAAGAAAATTTTGTAAGCCAGACAGATGTTAGATAATTCATCAGGTATTTTTCCTCTAATCCAATTTTTCTGCAAGTAAATGCATCTTGACAAGAAGTTTTGTAAACAAGATTTAGATGATCTCTTTCAAGCAAAGTCAACAAATCAGGCCAAAAAATCTCGAATCCAATTTTATGAAAAAAGAAAGCATTTTGCCCTATTTTTCAATGGATACAATGTTAAAGGCATGTGTGATAATGTCTTACTTGAAGCTAGTTTTTCTTGGTAAGTCGACCACACATTCAACTTCATCGCTTCCATCTTGACAGTCATGTCTTCCATCGCATCTTGAATTCAATGGGATGCATTCACGGGGACGCCGGTTGTACTCATGAATTGTTAGGATCTGGAACCAATACTATTGTCAAAAGATGTAAATTTGGTTTATGAACAAAGTTTTAGCTTTGACATTATGACAAAAAGAACTAGATGGTATCAAATCCAGATCTCATGTTACAAAAATGTGCAGTGAATATATCTCCCAAAATGAAACATAAACTGTTTCTTTTAAGGATCTTTTTTTTCTTACTGACATCACAATTTCTATGGCATCATTTTAACAGGTAAAAGTCATTTGAAGAATATGTAATATATTTTGAGAATGTTTGAAGAATTACATAATATATAAAGAGAATTTAATGGAAACATAATGGATGAATGGAGTAAAAAAGAAGATATTTCAAGATATGAGAGATTATATAAAAGTAGATTTTTAACCTCCATTCACAATTGGTTGTATGATTATAAATACAGATTAAAATTATTTTTCTGATTGTTGGAGAATAGGGTTTGATCTAAGCTTCTTACTAACTGCTGCAGGACACTTTTCAATACTTTTTTTGTCCTTTTGGTTAAGTTGAAGGGGAACCCTGAATGTTCACACAACTTGAGCATTTAACTTTATTTCTTGGTAAAATTGGGTACCTCTGAGACTTGTAAGATAAACTATATTGCCTATAGATGTAATGGTGAAAGTGATGCGACACTTCCCAAAAAGGAATGGAAAAGTTATTGATCAACTGGGAGTTCTTTTATTCAAAATGGACTGATCAGGCAGGAAATGTGGCCTCAAAGTAGTATCGCAGTAGTGGATAAAATTGCTTCAGTAGTCCAGAGATATGTTTATTGCCATAGCTATAGAAAATGTTCTTGTAGACATAAAACATTACTTTAGAAATGATTGTTCTGTGTATTTTAACTTTATGTCTTGGTAAAATTGCTACCTCTGAGACTTGTAAAATAAACTATATTGCCTATAGACTGTAATGGTGAAGCTGCATCGTGATGCGACACTTCACATAAAGGAATGGAAAACTGATTATTGATCAACTGGGAGTTCTTTCATTCAAAATGGACTGATCAGGAAGGAAATGTGGCCTCAAAGTAGTATTGCAGCAATGGATAAAATTGCTTCAGCTGTGAAGAGATGTGTTTATTGCCATAGCTATAATTGCGAAGAAAATGTTCTTGTAGAAATGAAACATTTCTTTAGAAAAAGTTTTAATAATAAAGAAAAATTATCTTGTGAAATTCACTTTTCAAACACAAATAATGATGATAAATCCTTCTAATCATCTTTTTCTTTTAATTTAAAAAATCCACCTCTTGCATTTTGTCTGGTTAAGAATTTACCTAAGGCAAATAGCAGTCCCAAGAGAGCTGGCTTTTAATTTGAAGTTTTCAACAACTGAAATTGTGGTTACTATTTAGGAACTTTGACATTCTTAATTTTCTCATTTCAAAGATTCTGGCAAGAAAAATTTCACCGATTACATAAAAAATATTTCATTACCTTTTTTTATGAGTTCAATTTGACCTTTTTGACGTAGTGACTTTTAACTTTTATTTCCAAATACTTTTCGAGATAATTGAATCTAGTATTCGTAATGGATTCGATTCCATTTTATTGCACCATAAATTCCATCTCAATAGTCTTTTGCACAGATTGTGGAGAAAAATAAATCAAGTTGGGTCAGAAGGTTTCTGAGCTAGTAAAATTCTCTCAACTTTGAACATTACCGACATATATATGGTTGGGGAACAAAAAAGGAAATGGTTATTTCTTGTAATTTTCCTCTCGATTTCTTTTTTTTGCTATCCAAGGTTATTGTTAGTAAATACACTCCCCAAATGACTATTAAAACACTTATATATGTAGACGGCATACATGGGTCTTAGCTTTTAGATTTAAGTTACGGTAAAGTAATATTTTGATCACAAACTTTTACCCACATCTGATTCCCAAGCGCCCCTGATTGGCGCACTCCAGTCTCACATGTTAATAAAAGGCATGTGTGCCTTAGAATGGTTACCTAGTTATTCTCCGTGTGCTTAGAGGTAAGTCATATAGAGTAGATAGCTAAGGGTTATTTTAAGGTTTTATATTATGTGTGTATTGTACTTAACCCAACAAAGTATTATGAGCATATCTAAATACCTAGCATTTTTATTATAAGACCAGGGGGCTTTAGATTCTCATAGTCATGGGATAAGTGTTACAGAGACTTGCACCGCTTACCTAGATCCTTGCAACTGCCTATCGCTTGGAGATAGTAAGTCTATACATATATATATAAATATATTTTACCTGATTTAAGTTGAGTTGTTGGCATTTGAATTGGTCATCGCGGCACTTAACATCTGACTTCCAGCCTGAAAAAAATAATCAATTAAAGTTTGCTTGGAATAGATTTCAGTCCCTAGGATACATATTTTCTGGAAAAAAAATTATCAGTCATGAGTACAATGACCATGTAGATATTCTTTGTTCTATTGTAGTATTTGCTCAAACATCCTATTTTTGCAATACGATATTTGTTACTTTTCAATAAGCTCAAAGTCTCTTCAAACAGGCTGCCATTAGTTTGTCTTTCCTTCCATTTAATATAAGTTATTCCAAACAGTTTCATTCCTGCATTTCAGTTTTACCCTCTTCCAAGAGGTCAGATATTTTTATTGATTCATTTTTTATCTCCCTTTTGTATATAAATCCCCTGTTTCCTGTCAATAAACAGTCCAGTATATTGATTCTTTTCTTGGTTGGGAAGGTCAATCCTGGTTATCATGCTAATCTCATCACCGCTCGCAATTTCAACCTTCATTTTACACCTCCCGATGCACTTTACTCGCTGCTTCCATTCTTAATTTTCTTTTCAAAGTTTAGAAGTACATGATTTTCTCTAATAAGTAATTTTTTTCATTTGGGCTCTTTTTGAACCAAAGCACCAGTTTAGGTAAAAAAAAGGCATTTGAAGTATTTACAAACATAACTTTTTTAAGTTGTGCACCATAAAAAAACACCTGTTTAAGGCCATCTTTTTATTATTTGAAAGGTAAATCAATAATATGGACATTAAAAAAAATTGAAACTTTAAAATTTTAGACTGAATAAAAAAATTGCTTTTTTGAGGAACTGTCAGCCAGTCTTTGATTTCACGATTCTAATTCTTCTAAAGAAATTGAGCAAGTTTTTCAGTCTTTGATGTCCTACAAGTGAATTTAAGTATCAAAAAAGAAGCCAAGTCCTTGTCTATGTGTTTCACACCTTTCCTATTCAGCATTTAAGGTTTTAGGCAGTAAATTCCAAAGGTTCATTACTAAAAATATAGAATATATCTAATTTAATTTAAAAAACAGCACCCCAAAGAACTACAAAAAAACTGTCTCCCTGCCTTTCTCTGTAAATTTTGTTTAGTGCAATTTATGAACCATCGCTTTCAATGATTATAAAACGTTAGCAAAAAAGATTTGAGAATCATTGAGTATATGATTTTAATGTTTGAAAGTATTTCAGGGAGACAAACTGTTAACTGGGGACATCTTCATCTTCTGCTCTGTTCTGGTTTGTTAGTTTCATCATTGGAAAATTCCTTCTCTGGGCCAGAATAAAGCTTTCATCCATATAAGGCTTTTTTGCAGTAAAAGAGAGTATTTATTAGAAATGGCTGATGATTTCATTATTTTTTACTGACCAGCAAACAATAAAATCATTTTTCCAGCATGTTCAATCACTCAATGAGAACTTACATCATTTGTCTATAACTCAAAAGTATCTCAAGAAGCAATTTGGGGTGAAAAAATCTCATCAGATTTTAGGTCTTATAAAAGTGGTAAATTTTGAAACCAGCTTAAAAAGTCAACAACAAAATGAAAAATATCTGAATTTCAAACAACAGACAAAACATCTCACTTTTAGCACTTTCACTAATCATTTAAAAAAATACAGTTTATAAGTAAAAATTAACATAACATGAAACTTTAGTTAGATTGGAAAATTTTAAGATCTGCAATTCGAAAGTTTGGGCTTTCTTCAAGGTAAACTTATTGAAAGATACATTTTTTGAAAATTTCAAAGTGTCACTGTTAAAAAAATTCAAACTGAGCTTGTGCAATTTGCAGATTGATTTTCTCTTATTATGAACATTTTCATTAAATATGCTCTTGGCATTTAATCTGTATTCATATTTCACTTATTACAATATTTTCATGTTAATGTTCAAACCATGTCTATTTTTTAGAGATGGGCCCTGACCTGACTCGAACATACTTTTGACCCCCAGTAATAAGAGGCTGACCCGCCATTGACCCGGGTACTTTTTGACCCGACCCGAAGAGATTTTTTTTACCTGAATGGGAAAAAATTGAAAAAACCAAACCAAAGATGGCTGGCCCAACCAGACCCAATCCGAGAAGCAAAAATTCACTAGACCCTTGACATCTGGCATGTCCCCAAATGCATCTCCTGAGAATTTCGACCATCTTGACCGACAATAAAGCTTTTCCATTACTGCATATTATAACCCAGTTGGAATAAATAAGGCAAAAGTCAAAGATAAACCTTTTGAAGCAAACAAATGTGCTTAAGATAGAGGGAGAAAACCGTGGGAATCTTTTTTGAGTGAAATGGAATAGTTTTGTGCTTTTTTTTGTTATTGATACCATCTCTACAATCCATCACTAAAATAATGGGAACAATTTTGGGAGGAGAAGCAAAAGATAAAGTGTTTGCTTTTAAGACAACTGGAGAAAAAGACCAAGGTTAAAGATCCAAAGACAAAAAAAGAAATTCTGAAAGAACCCTTTAAGCCTGAAAAAACTACTCCAGTTACAATTTTAAGAGGAAATTACAAGTTTCACGTAACACAAAATGAATCTTTTAGATTAAAAAGTTTATTGATTTTAACTTTGCAAAACACAGAAGCTTAAAGCAATTAATTAAAACAGAAATTTCTTAAAGTGGCAAATGATGATTTCTAAAAAGCAACTTTGAGAAGGTGTTTGTTGGCAACTAATAATAGATAAAATAATAGATTCCAGATTGTAATGGCCATGGCTATTCCTGCAAGACTTAAGATGAGAATGACTTCTAAGTTTTCCTGTTGGATGATTGGCCCAGAATCAGGTTTACTAAACAAAAAATTGCCAGTTAAAACAAAGTTGTAAAAATGGCTGGTCCTGATTATACCTATTGTCTTCAATCTGCATCATTTTCTGTTGGTGTTGGTGAATAGGGTCAGACTTTTCTGCTTTGTTGTAGTTAAAGTCACTTTCATCGGAGGAAGTCAAGAAACCTTATTAGAAATAGTTTGGGGTTGAGCAAAATTATCAAGTGAAAAAAGGCTGATCTTTCATACCGGAATCGTTGGATCCAATACTTGACTGACATCTTTCCTTATTTCTGTAAAGTTTTCACTCTTTTCAATAAATAAAGATAGATGAAAGAATGGAATTACAAAGCTACCTTAGTGAAGATGTTTGAGATCTTGTAACAGGAGCCATTGAGATGCAGTAAAACAAAATTTAATCAAGTTTATTCGAGTAAAATTTGACTTCTTTAAATCCAAGGTGGGACCCTTCAGCTGACTGTTAGGCCCTCTGAACTGGGTGCAGGGTGGCGGGTGCACTGGGGTCAGATATGCACGTTTTGAACTGCACTGGTTCTGAAAATAGTCTCGATGTCCACTGTTTTCAAATTTTTTTTACCAACCAACTTCTACAGCCAAACATTTTTTAGTTTGAAAAAAATCTATAAATCCTCTTAGTTGTTGAGTAGCTTATTGAAACCGACCATCTTTTTCTTTTAAAAACTTAAAAGGACTTATAAAAGTTTTCCTAACTTTTGTTTCATTCAGGTCATGCTGCAGGAACAACAAAAGCAAACTTTTCATTCATATCAGTCAGACGTCTGTTTAATGAGGCAGGAGAGGAACTTAGAGGGTGGAAATCAACAACTTTACTTACCTTATCACTAGGGTGCCATCATCTCAATATATTAAAGAACACAAACTTAATGATTTCTTTTTCACATAAATATGTAGGTTGATATAGTACTGATGGGTCTGGGTCAAAAATTTTTTGGTGCTCAGGTTGGGTCAGCCATATCTTTGGTTTGGGTTTGGAAAATTTCCAGTAAAAATTAAAAATTTTTCAATTTTTTTCCTTTGAGATCAAAAAAATCTCTTTGGGTTGAGTCAAAAAGTATCTGGGTCAAAGACAGGTTGGCCTCTTATTTCCTGCGGGTTAAAAGTATGCGCCATCCGGGTCCGGTCCGGTCCCATCTCAAGTAGGTACCCCATTAGGATCCTGGTACTATTTTTAATTACGATGTTATTTTTTATGATCATGCAACCTCTGTATTCTTGTTTGTTATCTGAGCTCACCTTATCACCTCGCTCCAATCTTACATGTCAATAAAAAGGGTTGCGCACCTTAAGATTTCAACTAGTTATTTTTCACTATTATTAGATGTAAAATTGTGTAGATAATTAGGCCCTAGATTAAAGGTTTCAGTTTGAAAGTTTACACTTATTATTCAATAAAGTATTATGAGCATCTTACATTAAGTCTTTTATTTACAAAAGATGGGTGTTTCCTTATAATCAGAACAATAAAGACATGTGATTTTACTGGTACATTGCTATTGCTGGTACATTATTAGAAGGGATCGCATAAGGTTCTACCGTATGCGCTCTCAGGGATGCATATGAAGAAAGATTTCAAGAGAAATGTGGAATCCTTTCCCTGAGAATTTAGCAGTTTTAACTGCACCATGGCGAAGAGCGAAGAGATCCAAATTGGCCAACGAACTTAGTCTCAAAGAGATTTGTGAAGTTGAAGAGGCTGAGCATGAATGCTAATGGACACATCAATAGGTGGTGTAGACCCCGTGAAGAGTGGACGAACACTCATCTGAGTAAAAAAGCTTTTTATACCTTTTGACAAGATGTAAATCAAATACAACAGGTGAACAAACAGAAGAGGATTGAAAAGCAGTCAGTCTTCGAACACGTAAACGCACAAGTGTTGGTGCAGCAAGGTGAGATGTGAAACTCTGTGTTCAAGAAGATCAAGAGGTGGCCTTTCATACTCTTTGTTATCAGGCTGGCAAGCTGGGATTATGATAATTGCTTTGATTGGGAAAATGAGAAGGGCATGCTTTTAATTCATGGTACGTTAAAAGGCTGAAGGACTTGAAAGGATATTATCTTGAAAGTAGAGTATAATCAGTTTGTACTGCATTTGAAAGGAAAGGGTGAAAAATACGTAAGGTTTCACTCATCTTTAATTTTGCCTCGTTTGAGCCGTCTGAATGTATTCCTATGGCAGCTGAGACATTTTTTCAGCTCCTTTTTGGAATGACAAATCTGTCAATTTTTTCATCTCACCAAAATTATGACCAAACTCTTTGACAAAAATCACTTTAGATTGAACATTTTTTATGTTTCACATGACAACTAAAGATTTGATCTTTCCTGTGGCTCAGTTACTCTAATGCTGCTGACATTATCTCCCTTTTTCATCTTTTTGATAAGAAAAAACTGAGTCAATTGAATGTCAAATCTGCTTTTATGAATATCAGCTGTCTGTCCATCATTGATGATTTTTTTATTTATTAAAAATGTTTTGTCAAAGAAGAACTATTTTTTGAAAAAATGCAAAAGGGTTTCGTTCATATCTTCAGGCAAAAGAATTTGCTTAAAACTCCTCAAGGATATGAGTTTTCATAACCCAAACTAAAATCCTTTCTACAAAGTACAAAAATCCATCCAAAAATTGAAAAATTAATTTTACAGGTATGTGGAAAAATTCTTTTTTTAAATTTTCAATTCAAGTTTGTTTTCATTTCCTTTATAAGTAAAACTCATACCTTTATCTTATTGAAAACAAATGTGTACTTATTCCTGTAAACATGACACAACCCAGCACCCCACAACTTGGGGTGCTGGATTAACTTTACATTGAATAAATTATTGAGAAAGAAAAGTACTGGGTATAAGGTTTTAGATATATCACAAAAAAGATACTTATACAGAAGTTAGATCAGATGACA
>Ga0194133_10009575_pt1 | contig 11079 bp, 7 predicted proteins | sample TA2KigOf40mmetaG_FD_155448 | JGI IMG/M metagenome (GOLD analysis project Ga0194133, IMG submission 155448) | Freshwater microbial communities from Lake Tanganyika, Tanzania - TA2015055 Kigoma Offshore 40m | ecosystem: Environmental > Aquatic > Freshwater > Lake | place: Tanzania: Lake Tanganyika...
TCTTAATTACTGGGGGTCAAAAGTAAGCTTGGATTGGGTTGGGTTAGTGCCCATCTCTAGGAGAGGCCAAGACTCGCCTGCAAATTGAAGTAAACATGTGTATTTGGTGCAATAAAATTAAATTGGTTAGTATCTGATATTCTCTTTCTTTGGTATCAGGATTCTTACTTTTATCAAACCATTTCTTTAATTGATTTGAATGATTTGAGTATAACTTCGCACTTATCAAATGAATTGTGATATTATCTTTAAGCTATGATTGACCATTGGCTAAATGAAATATATCATGTGAGATTACATTTTGACAAAAAAATCCCCCTCTTTATTCTTTCTACATCAAATGTAATGCTTCATATTGTGTAATAAAGTCAATGCTTCCTCACACTTCCATCACTTCAACCTAGACATGCTGACACACCTCCATGCCAAGGGTTCTACATTTCCCGTCATTATTTGAACTTGTGTATGTGCAAGTGTCTGAAGGAAAAACTAGAGAAGGTATCATCATCATCATCATACGACGTTCAACAAAATACAGATTTTCAACAATAAATATATATGTTAGTAATATCTTATAAGAGTGGCCATATAGCATCTAGCTGGGGATCTAAGGGTCAAAAGTTTGAACCCCAGTGCCTCCAACAACCTTTGACCTCAGGTTGTCACAAAGTCCACTAGTAAAATGATCCCAACAACCAACAAAAAGCGTCTGTCATGAATCACTTCATAGATGCTCAAGTCAAAAATATTTGTTCTGAGCATCTTATAGAATATAGATTTGAAGAGTCACAAAAATAGGCAGACCTTAAAAGTATTTAGCCCCAATTATTTGTGTTAAAATATCAATTTTATTGGAAAAAATCATCAAAGTAAACATAATATACAGTGTACATTATCGCTGTGAAAAGTTTTTTCATGTTTTGAAGTCAAGGTCACTGATTTAGAAATTCTTTTTCTATTGACTTTTTCAGTGTCAAATACCAATCCATTTTTTGGATGTGTCTAATTTGATTTTTTATTGGGGATTACTAAAATTCTCAATATAAGAATATTTTTAGTGGAGTCTTGATTTTCCCCTCTGTTTTTTATGGTGTGATTTACTTATACCCCATTTGTAATATATTGAAATCAGGTTGAAGGTCAAGGCCAAAAGGATGTAATGCTTCAGAAAAAACTAGCTTTTAATTCAACAAAGTAAATGCAGATCTCTTTACTTTATTTTTTTTATCTCAGAATGTATTTTCCACAAAAGGTTCCTGAGCGCAATTTATCACTGAGCTCCTGCTTCGAACTTCAATAAATAGGCTTGCGGGTCAAACAACGTTAAGAAGCTATTCCACCTTATTCTTACCCACAAGATTAACGTTAGATCTTTAAGCCCTAGATTATAAGTTTGCACTTTCACAGATGTTTGTATTTTTCCATTATGAGAATAAATGGATTTCATATTTTAGTACTGATAAACTTAAACGATAATATTGACAACATTGAGAGTGTATATTCTTTCATGTTCTTGTCTATAATTTGAAACTTAGGCAAAGAGAATCTTACCAAGACATGATTTGAAAGGATCTCCTGTGTATCCCTCCTTACAGACACAGGCAAAGCTTGTACCATCAACAGCATCTTGGCAGAGAGCATTTCTTCCACATGGATTATTTTTGCATGAGCTTCCACCTAGTAAAGTATATTTTGTCATTGCTTTTGTTCATTCAATTCAATTTGTTGAATTCTTCTTTATATTTTACCAGGAGGTAGTCTTGCAGCTGCACACCCTGCTGTGCTATATGGATCTCCTGATCTTCCAGTAGCACATTCACAGGTGTAGCCACCAATTATGTTGGAGCAACGGGTGCCTGGACCACATGGGTTGGACTGACATTCATTAACATCAGCACACTATCAAAAATGATTAAGATTACATTCAATGAAGAAAATTACTTTGTGGGAAAAAGTTGTTTGCTTATAATTTTTATTCTATCCAAGAAATACAGATCCTCTTTTGCATCCATAAGGGTTGCACGTGATGAGGTATCGTACTCCAAAATGGTGATATTTTGGAGCAACCAATGCCGTTTGGCCAAACCCCATTAGAGGTTAACCAATCCTTGCTTTTTAAACAGCAAGGTGGCAATTGGAAAACAAAAGAAAAGATTGTTGAATACTTTTTTCAAGTATATTAGTCATTTTTTAAGCTCTCAAAGGTTCTGTGAGCTTCAACAGCTTGTGATGCTACATAAGTGAAGTAAAATGACTTTATTGCCTTTAAACTTTTCAATTTAAGTTATATTTTCTTTGAAATATTTTACTATCAACTCAATGACCATTTTAATCACCACCCTTTCATTGATTGACAACTTTCATCTCGTATTGTCCTTTAATAATACCGCCTATTGTTCCCTTCAGATATATTAGCCGCAATCTTTTCCTTTCCAACAGTATATATTGATACAAGCTTGACCGCCAATTCTAACCACCTGAATTCTGGACCCACAAAATGATCCTCATCTTCCTCAAATAACACAGTTAGTTTTACATTGGTCTTATTTTTTGACAGTCAAATCTCCTCACCTTGCTTTACAATAACTTCATCCAAACTGCTAGTCTCTTAATGGCCATTTACATTCAAATTGTTATAATCTATTTGAAACAAAAAAGGCATTGACTACTTACCCCATCATAAGGGTTGCCTTGGAATCCTTCAAGGCACTGGCAAGTGAAGTTGCCAACTTGGTTCAAGCACACAGCATTAGCTCCACACACATTTGGCTTCAAGCATTCATTGATATCTGGAAAAAAATTGGGAAAATTTACAATGTCTTCAGGGGTTGAAAAATGATACAAAAATGGAAAAAAGGTCGTTCATATTTCACAAAAGAATTGCTTTCAAGAAAACAATCAGTTTGAAATGTTTCTTTTCAATGCTTTAAGCAAACTTAATGGTTGATTTTCAAATTGACTTTACACAATTTTTTAAAAAATGTTTGAAAATAAGCCTGGCAATTATTTTATCATCTTAGGCTGGGAAAGGGTGTTGAGGCAAGCTAGGGTCAAAGGTTGCCCGGAGTTGCTGGGCTTTGAACCTCCAACCCTCAGATTCCCAGCCTGATGCTATGACCTGTGTTCTTAAATAAAATAGATGGAATCTTTTCAAGTACAGCTTCCAATCAACTCCTATATTGGTATATCACAAAAAACTTAAGTTTTCTCAATAGAGAGGAAAAATCTCATCAGTTTTGAACAATGAAAATGTCAGTGGATTGCAGAATGCAGCAAACATGACAAGCAAGAGAAAAACATGATACTTCTCAGAGAAAAATTGTTTTTTTCACAAGTGACTTGCTGTAATTAAATTTTCATATACATGTATAATTGCTAATGTGCCTACTACCAAATCAATTGCCTTGATTGTGTGACATTACAGTCAATTAGATTACAGTAAAAAAAATACTTTTGACCTTGATGAATTCTAAGTAAACAGAAGGGAGACTTCATTCTGTGGCAATGAATAAATGAAGCAATGAAAAAGCAAAAATTTTGAAGAAATTTAATTAATTTAATTACAGAGCTTTTTAGGTAACATTTAAAAAGTGCTTCAGTGTAAATTTGGTATGACCTTTGAAGAGTGCGAGGGTGAACGAGTATGCAATCCCAAAAAGGGACTTTGCCGATCAAGAAAAGAATCAATACGAAACCGTTTGTTGTTGGAACGGCAGCCCTTTTACAGAACTGGGAACAGAGCAAAAAGGTTAGCAATATAAGGTGGTCCTTAGGAGAAAAGTATCTGTGGTTGCCAGCTGGTGGCACGAGTCTTTTGCCCAGAGCCATATTATTGGTGGGGAATGAAACTATTTAAAGCGATGAAGATCACTGCAGCCAAGTGGTTTAAGACTGAGAACTAAGGTCTAAGATTATGGGCTAAATCCCCAGCCATGCCAGCAATATTGTAAAAAAATCAACCGCACATCCACAGTCAGGGTTATCATAATCTGCAATGACCACAGACATCATTGTACGTCTATGGGAGGACCCTTCTAAAAGTGTTGATAACGCATCAACATCAGGTTAATATCATTTTTCAAAGGATTTTTTTGACAACCACCCTTTAAGTTAGAGGCATCTTGATCCTACTGAAAACTAGTGATGGGTCCGGGTCAATTTTTTGTGGCTCAGATCGGGTCAGCCATTTATGGTTTGGATCTGGAAAATTTCCCCTAAAACATCAAAATTTTCAATTTTTCCCTTTGGGTCAAAATTGAAACTCTTCGGGTTGGGTCAAAAAGTACCTGGGTCAAAAGCAGGTAGCCTCCTATTTTACAGCAGGTCAAAAGTAAGCTCGGGTTGGGTCAGGGCCCATCTCTACTGAAAACAATCAACCAGTTCTTTTATTAAAAACAAAGAATTGGTCAGCCTCTTTTGCGAGGTTATGGCCCAATGGCAGTGTATGTAAAAAAATATTTTGAGGAGACCTCATTACATGCAATCCAATTGGATATTGGATTTTGTCTCTGCAAAAAATATTTGTCCAAGCATCAGTTGATCACTTGATGCTGACAGTTTTCCATTATATTCTTTGAGAACCCATATCATTGTATCAAGATACCCTCTTTTTCTCCCTTTCGAGGGCCCATTGAATTAAAGTCCTTTTAACCTTGTAATTTCTTACCAATGAGAGACTGGCATTACAAATGTTATGTTTATTCAGGGTACGTTGAGAAATAGAACTCATTTGACTTGTTTAATACTGTAATAGAAAACAACCTACCTCTGCATTCCACTTCACCATCTCCTTCAAATCCAGGTTTGCATTTGCAAACAAAGTGGGCTGGGAGGTTGCAGCATTCAGCATTTGAGACACACCTTGAAAAAATTTGAGTTAAGAAATGTATGAATTTTTTATTTTCTTCTTCGATTTGGGTAACATCCTTTAAGTTCAATTTGAATATCCTCATCCTCTTTCCCATTTCCTGCAAAATTATTCTTACTTGTTTCAAATTGTAAAAAGTTTTGCTTTGAAAAAAGTTTGTTCAATTTTTTCCTTGGTTTTAAATGTAAATTAAACGTATGGGAACTCTGGTTGGACTTTTTACAAAAAAAAATATTCAACTATATATTCATATTTATTGCATGGAAAAAATAAACATCTAAATTACTATATTGCCATTATTCAATTGCAAGTATGGGAAGGAAAAAAGGAATATATGAAAAAGATCAATCTAAGTTGTGAAACTGAAACAGGGTTTTTTCAATTTTGGAATGTAAATTTTTGATTTCACAAATTTTTGTCTGTCAAAAATTGACACTCAAACTGTTCACTTCTCATCTAGAGGAGTTTTTTAAAATCTTTTAAAGTGCGCCTTCGTAATTTTTTTACTCATTAAAGGCACACTGTTTTTGGGCTGGGAATCACTTGCTATTCTTTTGGCAACTCAGGGTCAAAGGTTGCCTGGAACTGCTGCCGGAGCTCGAACCCCGGACCCTCAAATTCCCAGCCTGATGCCATGGCAATCTGACCCCATTCTTTTTTCATCTTTTTTAGCCTTTCAGACAAATTTTAGGTCAGAATTGCAATAACTTTGTGGTCAAAGGAACCTGACTGTGAACAAACATCTAGGGCTTATTGCAGCTTTTTACCGGGGTTTGCCAGTTTTGATCCAAACTGGATTGCAAAAAAAATTTTTGGTTGGTAAATAGAGTGCCATATTGATCGATACCAAAAAAGATGATACCATGTCAATTCATCGACTGAACGCTTTGCCTACTGGCATTTTGCTTATGACAATTTGTCGACCAGACACTTCGCTTACTGTCATTTTGTCTACTACGTCATTTCGCCTAATGTGTCATTTTGCCTAACCTAACCTTACCGTACCTAATCTAATCTAATCTAACCTAACCTAACCTTACCCTGTGGGGCATGTTTTGTGTAACTCGGGCTAACCCGCAGGTTAGGCAAAATGACAGTAGTTGAATCGTCAGAGGCAAAATGGCAGAAGGAAAAATTGTTGTAGGCAAAATGACAGAAGTCAAAACGGCAGTAGGCGAATCGAGGTTTTCCCCAAAAAAATTTGGGAAAGATATACAGCTGAATTTGGTCACTTTTGACTATCCATATTATTAAGGGATGATACTCGGATCATTAATGCAGTTAATGTAAATCTCTTGATAGTACTATTAGGTTTTGCATTTTCTTTTGTGACTTTTCGTATATGTATTGGTTCTGTGATTCGCTTTTCATGCTCAGAATGAATGCCTATACGCCTTTCATTCTTGCACCCTTTTTCCTTAGAGAACATCCGTATTGTAACTTATAAAGCAAAACCAGGTGTGTTTTATTTTGGGATACATGGATATACAATCACTCTTGAGAGAATATTGAACTTTGATGATTTAGCTTTTACTGCACATTTCATAGATTTTTTTCCCCAAAATTTTACCTGCTGGCTAGTTGTGGATCTTTGCACTCATCAATATCTTGGCAATTATGTCCATCTCCTGAGTAACCCTCCCTGCATGAGCAGAAGTAAGATCCAAGGGTGTTGGTACAATATCCAAAGACATCACAAGGTCTGTATTTGCACTCATTTTCATCAGGCATATCACAACCCTTTCCACCGTAGCCATCATTACAATGACATTGACTGTTGAGACAGGCACCATGTTTGCACTCACGACCTGTCGTATAACGACAATCATCTGGAAAAATTAAGATTAAATTACTCAAGTAATGTTGCAAATTGAAGTATATCACTGAGCTTCTGCTTCATATGTCAATTCGTTGACTAATTGTTTTTCACTATTCTTTCTCATAAGATTGTGCCGGATAATTATAGGCCTTAGTTTTTAGTTTATATGTAAGTTTTGTTTTCATTTTATTAAATAAAATATTGCAGCATTTTGCTTTGACTATCTTTTATAAGATTACTGTCTAGAGAGGCATGTGTGATTGTATTGGGCCAATGCTACTCTGCCAACAATGGCGCATAAGGTTCTTTAGTATATGTTGTCAGGGATAGTCTAGATTGATTCCTGGGTCTTCAGATCAATCACTCAATAATGGTCTTAAAAAAGATTTTAGATGTGAAGGAAAAAAGTTGACTTTTTTACTTATATGTCTGACAATTTTATTTGTTAAAAACCTTCATTTTCTGTTGGTTTTGTTTGATAAATACAAACAAGTTCAGGGCTTTTGAGCTTTGCCAAACCTTTTTCATTTGAGGATATTGTCTGTGTGTGTTTAACAAATTACATTTTTCCAAGAACTTAAATGAATATATATTGGCCCCTAGCTTTTAAAATTTAGTTTTCAAAGTTTTGCCCACATTATAAGAAATGTCTGGACAATGCCTTTTGTTTTCATTTCAATTTGTAAATATGTAAAAACAACTTGTGATGCTATGTCAGTGCTGTTGTGTGACGCTATGTCATTTCTGTTAATTGATGCTATATTTTTGCTTTTTGGAAAAAAACCAAAAAATGGGGAGAGCTTAGCCCCTTATAAGCTATTGGTCAAGTCATCATCAGTTTGTAATGCAACATTATCAATGTTGTGTTGATACGTCAATGCTTTATGTTACGGTTTATCATCACTTTTTGTAAAACAAGGAAAAACGGTTGATCACTCTCAAACCTGCTAGTGCGCTACCACATCGCTGCTATGCGGCGTCATATCATTGCTGCTACACGTATGTGATGCTACCTCATTGCTTTTTACAAAATCAAACATAGAATGAGATAGGCTTAACTTCTACTGAACTGCTGGTCTGTACATAATCAGCTTGTGGCGCTACATTATTGATGTTGTGATGCAACGTCATTGTTTGTGTGATGCTTCATCATCACTTTTTGTAAAAACAGGAAAAGGGAATAAGTGGGGAAAATGGTTAAATATACAGATGCATATCACCCTGCTTTTCAAGGCATGGAAAACAGGGCAAATAGCCAAAGGGTAAAAGAGTAAAAAAAGTAGGACAATTTTCTGCTTTTTAATCTACATATATTATGCTTGTATTTGCAATACTTACATTTTTTTCAAAAAGTTATTTACTTTTTCATAATGTGAGAATTTTGCTCCAAACTTCAAGTTTGAATTCTTTACATCTGAGAACTTTTTCTAACAACACAATAGTTCAAACATGTGATAACATCTTACTTGTGCATTTTAATTGGGTATTGGACTCATCTGAACCCTGATAACAATGAGGTGTCCCATCACATAACTTTGACAGCTCAAACAACTGAAGGATGTCTGATGATGAATTGACCTGGAATGAAAAAATAGCCTGTTTGATTCTGTATGAGGGACTAAAATTGGTCTTAATTATGAAATCAAATGTTTTGATATTTGCAAATTTTACATGAAATCCTCTGCAATCAAATGAACAAATTTTTTCCACCAAATACAAGGTTGGTCAAATTTGGTAAAGTTTCAACACAATCAATTGAAAATTTGAAGAACAAAAAGAGTTAAATCATTAATTTGGCCAAGTGATCAGAATGATAGCATTTTCTATAAAATTGACCTTAGGCTTAATACCATAAATAATTGAATAATTTATGAGAAAATAAATGGACAATAGTGTTATATTCCATCTGATAATGCTAATTCTATGATTTGACAATCTCAACCGATACTATATTTGTTTACATATGCAGCATACATTACTTTAAGCAGCAGATTTATATTTTGTATGATTGACCTTTGAACTGTCTTATAATGTCAAAATATATGCAAGAGATGTCTTGTTCTAAATAAACTGTTAAGTCTTCTCCGTTTCTTTATATGTTAAGGAATGCAGTTTGTCGTCACGCTTTCTTTTTACATAAAATTTCAGTATATCTAACCTGACAGCCAAAAAATCCATCCTCAAGATTGACAAAAAATACTTCACTAGCTTTCCTAACTTTAATTGCATCATCCCTGAAGATGTTTGACTGTCTCGGGAAGTTATGTTGAGAAACTTGTCGTTGGTGAACCTGTCGTTGCGGTTGTGGCCTTCGTTGTGGCTGACGGTTCAGGCCGCTGGCAACTTGCACAGCGGCCAATATCTTGAGGAATAATATGACTAGATAGGGTGACAATTTCATGGCTGTACCTGAAATAAAAAACAACAACAATTAAATTTAGATTCCTTTATCAAGTGTCAAATCCACAATCTAACCAACATCTGTGACCATTTTTCAAGGTTAAAGCAATGCCCAAGTTGTGTAGGTGTGAGGTAAGAGTAGAATGTCATAATACTTGTAAACTAGAGGGCAGTTAGACCCAACAAAACCCTTCAGAGTGGTAATCAACCCTATTTTTTAACCCAAGCTTGGCCAAGGGGCAAGTATGCTTTTGGTTATACAGAATGGTCTTACACTTCCTATGGAAGTTTTCGGACCCATAACCTAGCGTCGAAGATTTAGGGATTGTTTGAGCGGAGTTCAAGGGAAGCATGGGAGAAAAGGGAGAATATGGGGAAGGTTAGGAGAATAGGGCAGACAGATTAGGGCAAAGGGTACTTTGAAGTGTGGTCAAGTGCTGAGTTGTGTGACGGAACATCGATGAGTTATAAGGATGTGCAGCAGTACAAAAGAGTGTAAGAGATATTCTTGGGGAAAGAGCAGATTGTATGGAGTACAAGGCAGTGCTAGGGGGAGGTGCAAGAGAAAGTGTGAGTGTAAAGCATGCAAGGGAAAGGGAGATAGATAGGCAAAGGAGGGCATTGCTGGGTATTAGGTAGAGATTGGGCCCTGACATGACCCAAACATACTTTTGATCGGCAGTAAATAAGAGGCCAACTCGTCCATGATCTGGCTACTTTTTGACCCGATCTGAAGCAATTTTTTTTGACTCGAGGGTAAAAAAATTGAAAAAATTTCTATTATTAGGGGAAATTTTTGTAACCCAAGACTAAACCAAAGATGGCTGACTCAACCTTAGCAACAAAAAATTGACCCGGACCCATCACTAGTATATTAGGGGTATTATAAGTCCAATAGTAAAAGTTAAATGTAAATTGAGGATTAATGCTTTTTCTAGATAACTGTATTTTTTAACTTAAAATATATGAAGCATTAAAATAAGTTTTGAAAAATAAGACTCAAGAACCATTTTGTATCTTTTAAAATTGTGAGTCAAAGAACAAGTTGAATCAATAGGAGGCGTTGAAAAACATCTCAAGGATCTTGCTAGGCATCTCTACACCTCTGCAAAGGCCTTGTGTTCCACCCTAAAATAATATACTTGAAAAGAGTAGTATTGAATTATTTGCATCCTCCCACATTGCTATGATGAGCAATTTTTTGTATAAGTCTATGTATATTGCCAATTGTCATGTAAACACAACTTTTTTTTTTAAAAAAAGTGTGACATTTAGATTTGAAGCAAATTAAGCTTGCTCAAAAACCATGAAAGATTATTATAAAAAAATATTTCCTTAAACAAAGTCCAGTTTTGAAAGATTAGACTCTAAAATGTATTGAAGGTGAGATTTGAAAAATGTTAGATGACAAGTATATATAACCTTAAACTGATCAATCTTTTGTTGTGGAATGTTTGTCTCATTTCAAATAGGTTGAATTCAAGTATAAATCAGCTAACATATGCAGTTAAGGATATTCAAAACTCTTTTTACCAAATAGTTTTTAGAAATTCAAAGATTTGGTTGCAAAAGTAGAAATAATTTTTTTTAATCTTGGTTTTTCCCTTAAGTTTCAATTTCAAACACTGACTCAAATTCTTCTTTGATCTTATGTCAATATTTAGCCAACAGGTTATATAAGTTATGACTCATCCAAACTTAAAATAACCTCAAATAACAACTGCTGACCAGTGTTGAAAAAGTAGTTGTATCAATCAAAGTTTTTGTCCCAATTTTCAGGGCTGGATGAATACAATTATATAGTTTATGGTGTCAATCAAACTCTTATTGCCAAAAAAGTGTCAAAAACAATAAAAATATAAAGTATCAACACTCCAGTAATAACTTTTGATTGGAATTTAATCATATCATGGTTAACCTCCTAAATGTATCTGATTCTTGTTGAAAGCAAACTTATCATTCCATGGAATGATAGATGAGTGCAATTTGAACT
>Ga0194133_10009576_pt1 | contig 11075 bp, 10 predicted proteins | sample TA2KigOf40mmetaG_FD_155448 | JGI IMG/M metagenome (GOLD analysis project Ga0194133, IMG submission 155448) | Freshwater microbial communities from Lake Tanganyika, Tanzania - TA2015055 Kigoma Offshore 40m | ecosystem: Environmental > Aquatic > Freshwater > Lake | place: Tanzania: Lake...
GGCTGACGGCACTGAGGTCGAGCACCAGGCAGGCATAGACATCACTGTCATTGAGCAGTTGGGTGAGATAGCGGCTGGCACCGAAACTCAACGGCCCCTCCAGGCTGAGCAGCACCACACGGCTTCCAGCCTGTTGCAGCAGCTGCCGTTCGTGGGAACTGAGCACCCCACCGTCGTCGTCGTCAGCGGAAACACGGCGACTGGCCCGGCGCAGTGCATCGCTCTGATCCTTGATGGTTATCACATTGGCGATCGACACGCCGATCACCACGGCGGTCACGAGATCCCAGAACACGGTGAGCAGCAGCACCAGCCACATCAGACCGGTGGCCTTCCAGGAGATGCGCGGCGCCCGTTGCAGGAAGTTCCAGTCGATGATCTCCAGCCCCACATGCAGCAGGATTCCCCCCAGCACCGCCAGGGGGATCCCGGCAGCGAGCCGCCCGGCCCCAAGGGTGACCAGTAGCAGCACCACGGCATGCACCATGCCCGAGAGGGGGGTGCGGCCTCCGGCCTGCACGTTGGTCACGGTGCGCATCGTGGCGCCGGCTCCGGGCAGCCCCCCCAGCAGGGCGGCGGCCATGTTGCCGAGGCCCTGACCCACCAGCTCCCGATCGGACCGGTGCTGGCTGCGGGTGACGTTATCGGCCACCAGGGAGGTGAGCAGCGAATCGATCGACCCGAGCACCGCCAGGGTGATGGCGTACCCACCCAGCAGGCGCAGATCGTCAAACCGCAGCTGCGGCCAACGCAGGGTGGGCAGCCCCTGGGGGATGGCCCCGAGCCGGGGCAGCGCCGCTTCCGGCACCAGGGTGCTGAGCGCCGTGATCAGCAGCAGGGCCAGCAACGGCGCCGGCAGCCAGTGGTTCCAGCGCCTGGGATACCAGCGCACCAGCGCGAAGGTGAGCGCACCGAAGAGTGCCGCCAGACCGTTGAACCGCGGCAACTCCCCCGGCAGGGCCGCGAGCAGCTGGGGGATCGATCCGCGCAGGTCGAGCCCCAGCAGCACCGGCAGCTGCAGCACCACCACGATGGCGCCGATCCCCGACATGAATCCGGAAATCACCGAATAGGGCATCTGCACGATGTACTGGCCGAGGCGCAGCAGACCGAACAGCACCTGCAGCGCCCCCGCCACCAGGGCCACGGTGAAGGCCATCGCCAGGGCGGAGCCGCTGCCGTAGCGGCTCGCCATGGCCGTGATGATGCCGGCCATGATCACGGTCATCGGGCCTGTGGGGCCGGACACCTGGGCCGGGGTTCCGCCGAGGGGTGCGGCCACGAAGCCGAGCACGATCGCCCCCCAGAGGCCGGCAATCGCACCCGCGCCGGAAGTGACCCCGAACGCCATCGCCAGCGGCAGGGCCACCACGGCCGTGGTGATGCCGCCGGCCAGATCACCGCGCCAGTTATGGAGCACCCCCCGGGTCCAACTGCTGCCGGAGCGCCACACCCTGCCCACTGGAGGCTCCCGGAAAGGCGAGCGCATGCTGGTGGGCGGCAACTCCTGCCACCCTGAACTCCAGAACGGCAACAGGCAAGCATGGCGGCCAGGGTGGGCACAATGAACCCAGCCCATCAACAGCTCAGGTGCACTGCAACGGCGTGGAGCTGAATGTGCAGCGCTCGGGCAGCGGAGTGAAGCTGCTGTTCTGCAACAGCTCCGGCACCACCGTGGGCACCAGTGGTGGGTCTAGCCACGTCGATCTCGCAGCTGATCTTCTAGAAGTTTCAGTCGCTCTTCGATGCTCAGTTCTGGCACTGCTCTCACGTTGATGCCTAGGCCATCGCAAAAAGCGACGGCCTGTTGCTCTTTGCCCATTAGGCCGCGCTCTTGCTCCATCTGAAATGGAGAGAGCTCTCGAGTGATTCTCTTGTTGCCCTTAAAAAAGTAGGCATTGCTGAAGCGCCCATTCACGTCCCATTCCCTCATCTCCTGCAACTGCTTTGAGGAGTAGCCGAGAAACCCAAGAACCGTACTCATAGCATCCTTGATTGATTGCAGATTCTGGTGCTCCTTAATTGGATTGAAAACGTCCCTGCCTTGTAATTCATTCATTTGATCTACTTTCCACTGCTTGACCTTTGCTTTGTAAATCGCGCATGCAGTCCTTGGGTCATCCATCTGCCCTGCACTGGCTGATCCGGCAAAAATCACAAGCGCGGCAACCAGGCCCAGGCGCATGCTGTGGAGCATTGCTGTGTCTTCAGATTTGGCCATTTTGCATCGCGCGTTTAGAAGGTGATTCTCTACGCCTGGCGTTGCTTATTCCCCCATTGGGGGCTTTGCTGTTTCAGGCTAGGCCTGTGGCTACCGGGGGGGGTAGTCAAATCCGACAAGGTCGTGCGTACCCAACTGCTCTGTCTGGTGAGGGGTTGCCGTCGTCTCTGGTTTTGCACCGCGTTCCCATCTCTGCGCATGGGGGCACCTACTCGGCGGCTGACTTTCTTGCAGTCAGCCAGTTATTGAGGGCACGAATTCTCCCGAGAGGAGAAAGCCGCGCAGGTGCTTCACTCTGAGAAGGCTTCCTTTCCCGATCTCGCTCTTCGAGAAGCCTCTGCAGTTCAGGGTCGGTGGCGCTACCGCTTTCCGACACGGTTGCCTTCCTTCCGTCGAGGTGCTCGTACTCGTACCAGGCCGTCGGCCTCCCGGTTTCGTCCCACCCGTCGCAGAAGCTTGCCAGGTACCAGCCGCCCATGTTCATCGCTTTTGCCATCTGCTCGCGGCGTTGTTGAACGGGGTTGGAGCTGGCCATCGCTGCTCGTCGGGGCACGTGCCAATCAAGCTGATCTGCTGCCAGTACGAAACCGTTCGGCTATGGGCATGCCCATAACCCCCTGCTCAAAACCTGCTCGGGTTGACCGAAACACTGTCTCGATTGTTGACCGATCAAAACAGGGGGTGTTATGAATTAGGTGGGCCAGCGCAGCGCCAACTGCCTGACCCGTGACCGTTCCACTGGAGATGGACCGATGACCAAGATTTTGACCGGGCCTACTGCGGCCTCGCCAGCAACCGCCAGGGCTGGCAGGAAACTCGGCTATGGCCGGGTTAGCACCGAGCACCAGAGTGAGGCCCAGCAACGGGCCCAGCTTGAGGCTGCCGGCTGCAGCGAGATCCTCACCGAAACGATCAGCAGCGGCCGGAAGGATCGCCCCGCCCTGGCCCAGGTCCTTGATCAGCTGCAGGCCGGCGACACGCTGGTGATCTGCAAGCTCGACCGCTTGGCCCGCAGCCTGCAAGAGCTGCTTGTCATCGCTGCTGACCTTGAGGCCAGGGGCATCAACCTGCAGGTGCTCGATCAGGCGATCGACACCACAACGCCTACCGGCCGATTGCTGTTTCAGCTGCTGGGTGCTGTTGGTGAGTTTGAGAGGCAGCTGGCCATCGAGCGCACCCGCGCCAGCGTTGAGCATCGCCGCAGTACCGGGGGCAATCTTGGCGGCCGGCCGAAGTCCTACAGCCCAGAGCAGCAGCGCCTGGGCCACCGCTTGAAGGATGAGGGCGAGAGCGTCAGCGGGGTGGCCCGGGCCCTGGGCATCAGCAGAGCCGCCGCTGGGCGATTGCTGCAGGAGCCGCTGGCTGCTGCGAGCTGAGCTGCTTCAGCGCCGCACCGATACAGCCCGCCCTGGGGTGCCTGCTGGCCCTGGAGGCGGGCTTTCTCGTGTTGGCCTCCTCTCCCAGCGCAGGGGCTGGCCCTGGCCTCTTGAGCGCCCCAGCGTGGGGAGAGTGCTGCTGCTGGTGGCCAGCCCCCGATCAAGACGCCGCAGCGCGCACACATGGGCCCCAGAGGAGCCCCGGGGCGATGGCCTGCCCTGGCCGATGCTGAACGAGCAGCAGGCGCTGCAGGTCCGTCTGGGCGGCTCTGAGCAGGCCGCAGCGGCCAGCCGAGCCCAGGTGCTCGTGAGCCAGGGCTACGGGCCGCTGCTGGAGTGGCTGCAGCATCCCGGCCAGCATCCAGGCGAGCGACCGCCAGCGGCTCAGACAGGAGCCCCTGCGGGCTGCCAGGGCCATGAGATGCAGGGCCTGTTCGAGGCCGCCTGAGCACGTCACCGTGGGGTATGGCACGCCGATCGCTCACCCCTCGTCAGATACAGCTGCGCGAGGCCCTGGCCCAGCTCAAGGCTGAGCAGCTGGTGCTCAAACAGCAAAGGTTGCGCTTGGCCGCTGCCAAGCGGGAGGTGGATCGCCTCTGCCGATGCGACTGGTGCGGCGACAAAACCTTGCCAACCCGGAAGGAGCTGCAGCTGTGCCCTGCATGCAGTGCCGATCAGCGCGAACAGCAGCGGATCGCCTTGCTTGCCCAACACGGCTACGGCCCTGACGGCAGGCTGCTACTGGCCGGCCAAGGCAGTTACCCCGACAAATTTTTATGCGCATAGCCGCATAAACAGGCCGCCGCGCTTTTTCTCAGGGGCAAGCCTGCAGCGGTCTTCTCCTAGCTCGGAGAGGTCGCTACTCGCAGGCCTCCCAGAACTGCCAGCGCTGTCGTTCGCGACGCTGCGGTCCGCCGGTGGCCGCGACGGTCACAGGGTTAACGCACCAGAAGTGTCTCCGATCCCTTTTGTCCTGCCCCTTGGCCACCATCCCCAGACGCCTGAGCCGGGCGAGTGAACCGTTGACGGTGTTGGTCCGGTCGTGGCCGATGGCGGCGGCCAAATCCTGACTGCTCACCCAAGCCCTGCCGCTGCGCCAATCCAAACGGGCCAGCAGCACCCACAGCACAGCCAGGTCGCGGGGATGCAACAGGCCATCTCTGAGCGCTGCCAGCAGGGGACCATCAGGTTCAAGTGGAAGCAGGGCAAAAGGGCTTCCCATGCCATCGCTGAGCTGGGCCGTCATTGCGCCACTCGGGAGAGGGGGCAGCCGCGGCCGCCAGCTGTGGCGGGTATGAAAGTCGCCGCTTGGGGTTGGTGATCCGCTTTCCACGGGTGGAACTGCGCCTGACATCAAGCCACCTCTATTTCCTGCAGGAACTCCTCAAGTCCCGCTTCATCCCAACGCGAGCGCACCGGGGGCATTTCACGAACTACCTCGCTGCCGTCTACGAGGGGCCAGACCAGCCGCCTCCACGTTTCGCCATCGCGCTGGATCTCCTCAATGCGGACCCCAACATGGCCACCAAGCTCTGGTAGGCACTTGCTGGAGCTGGTTTTGCTGATGGGCTGCGGCGGCAGCAAAGGGCCAGCTGAGAGGTCTTCCGGGTCACGCAGTAACCCCTCCAGTGGAGGATCGAAATGGATCTCGGCGTTGATGACTTTGGTCACCACGGCCGGATGGAGGCGACCGGGCGCCAGGCGTTGGTGGGCGATGTAGACCTGATCGCAGGGCTGGAAGTCGGTGAGGTTGCTGCGGGCTGCATTGGCAGCGAGGTGAGCAGGACTGGTCACGGCTGGAGGTTCATAGGCAGGGGAGACATCGGCTGATGGAGATGGAACGAACTCCTCCTCGCGCGCGCACGCACGATGGCTCTCCCTTTGAGAAGGAACTACCTCAGACGTCAGTCCTTGACTGGGATCTAGCGAGTTCCCATGGTTTTTCCCTTGGGGACTCGTGGGAAGTGGCTCAGTTCTCTCCGGGTTCCCGGCGGGAAAAGGTCGGGAACTGACTAGATCTCTCTCTATCACTGGCTTCTTGTCTTGTTCCTTCCCAGTTTGGGTGGAGCCTTCTAAGGGGGTGGAGATAGCTGTTGGTTGGCTGGCCTGTCGGCTGAGCTCCTCGGTCATGCGAGGGGAGAGCTTGTAGTGGCCGACCGGTGCACCGACCCTGCAGATCGGCGGCCTGGTCATTCGTGCGAGGCAGCTGAGGGTGTTGTCCACGGTCTTCTGGGCATAGCTCCAGCGCCGGCCGATCTCATCGACCAGGCCGTCTCGACTGACGGTGGGGATACCCCGCTGGTAGGCCTCTGTGAGAACCCGCAGCACGGCGTCCTTGGCGTTGCGAATAACCGCCACGCCCTGGCAGGCCTGCAGCTGGCCATCAGAGGTGAGGGTGTAGTTGAAACTGCGAGTGGATCCCATGCGGTTCTTCACGACGGTCCAAGACCGTTCTGAAGGCCGATCGGGTACTTGCTCGATGCGGTGAACGATGGACGGGATCTCAGCCCATGCCTTGGCACCAGCGTGAGCGCCTTTCTCTGTTCCGTCGTGGCTGATCCAGACCACTGATGTATGCGGGCAGATCACACTTTTCACAAAGGTGAGCATGGCCGAGACGGCTTCATTGCTCGCATAACTGACGACCGGGTCTGCCTGAGAACAAACCGCCTTGGCGCTGTCGATGAAGACCAGATCGATTTTCCGAGCGGTGACGAAATCCAGAAGTCGCACCCAGTCCGAAATGGAGGCGGTCCATGCGGGCATCCCCTGTCCATGGTCATGAGCCCAGACAAAAAAACCTTGACCGGGGCCGCGGCTCACGGCCGGGTGTTCGGCCAGGCCGAGGTCGCACAGGGCGGCCTTGAGGGGTGGTGCACCGGAATCGCTGGCGATGAACAGCACCCTCCCTTTCGGGGGGCTGCTGTCGTGATCCAGGAAGCCGGTGCCATCGATCACAGCAAACCCTGCTGCCAGGCATGCAAGGGTTTTTCCTGACCCCGCCTTGCCATAGATCAAGGCCTGATCATTGGCGACCAGAAATCCATCAAGCAGTGAATCCATGCCGTCGATTTGCTCGAGGTCGAGGCCCACCTGAAGCGGGCAAGTTGTCGCTGTTTCTCCGATGGACTGTTGGGTGAGAAGCCGGAACAGTGCTGCGTCGATCTGTTGGTGATCTCTTCGGAAGCGGATAGACAGCTCTGCACGGAGTTCCATCTCCGCGTCCCTGTCACTGCGACGGATGGCCTCCAACGCCGCGGCCAGCAGTTCGCTGTAGGTGAGCCTTGACTCTGGCTCCTGGTCATCGCCCTGGGGCTGCCACGGCTGACCAGTGATGGCAGCGAGCAGATCGCTGGCGGTGTTGGGGGTGACTGATTCGAGGTTGGTCTGCAGCCAGTCATCGACGCCAACGCCCTCCTTCTCCGGTGGATCGAGCCAGTTGGCGCCGGGTGCCAGTAGGTGACGCGCTTGAGGCAAGGCTGCCTTGGCCTTGGCGTACCAGCCCTGAAGGTCAGCCAGATCGCAATCGGGGGCGAGCACGACTGCATCACCGAGTGCCAGGAGGTGCTTAGCGGTGGTGTGATTCCACTCGTTGATTGAAACGGCCGGGATCTCGAGGGCCTTCAGCCATCTGGCCTTCAGCTCACCCTTGACCACCACGATCGGGCTGTCGTTCTGCTGGTGAGCAACGATGGCGTCATGCCAGTTCCATGGGGCCAGGTCGGCCTGGGTGAGGCCTTCTTTGGAGAGTGCCGGCCGCCAGGTCACCTCCTTGCCGCGGCCGTCGCCGTGGTCGATCCGATGTTTGACCGCCTTCACTGGTGTGCCATCCCAACGGGTGAAGGAGAAGGTTTTTGGTCCCTTGGGCCGGGCGAGTTTGGCCGTGAGCGTGATAACACCTGCCACAGATCTCGGCTCTCGGTGGGATCGCGGATTTGTGGTGGAGTTGCTGCGCTCTTCCCACTGGTCTGCAGGTTTCCAGATGCCGAAACCCTGGGCTGCATCACTTGTGGACACAAACTTGAAGGGAGCGCCGCTGGGTGCTGCAGCCCCAGGCTTCAGGCCATCGCCCCGGTGGGTGTGACAGTGCACCCATCCGTCATCGCGTAAGCGGCAGTCACCGTCCTTAGTGCGGACGCAGACCGGGCAGGGGTGTTGTTTGCTGCTGGGGGTGAACGTGGTCACTCGTCACCTCCGGCTGGTGCGCTGTTGCCTATCGAGGAAGTGCTCGCATGTGAGTCCTGGCCGGCTATGTTCCTGTTAATGCTTTTGGCGCTAGCCGACTGCCTCCCCGGTCCTGCAGCACCACCTGCAGCCGGGGTCTTTTTGTAGGCCATGTCTCAGCTGGCCTCCTGTGAATGGATCTTTCCGTGGCGGGCAGCAACACGGCTCGGCATGTCCTGAGCAAGGGTTGCAAGAACCTCTAAGGACTCCGTCGCGGCCGGATTGTCGAGGAGGTGCTGCTGGCTGTTTGCGAGATGGGCAACAGCAGCTCTAAAAAAGTCGCTGCTGCTGCGATAGCCCAGTAGGTCAGAAATCAGGTGGATGTGCGGCAGGACAGAGGGGCGGACAGAAGCACCAATAAAGGTTCTTCCTTCGGGCGGGTTCTGCATTACGGCAGCAGCAACCCTCCCTGTAGCGGTGTGAGCCATAGGGATGAATTGATGAAGCCGCTGCGCCCAATCCGTGACCAGCCCACCCCACAGCGATTAAGGGTGTTCGGTACCAGGGACTCACCGGCCTCCGGGATCAGAGCGTGAGCCGTGCAATGACCGCTCTGCCGTCGGTCAGCTAACAGGGGACAAATGGCTGTCTGGGTCCCTGCGTCCTGGGTTGGATACGTTGAACTTTAGGCACATCTATGGGGTGCTGCAACGTCTAAGCACTACTCGTAGTGTCATGCCCTTTGCAGGTCGTGAGCCTGCTCTCCCGTTGTGCCCAGCGGCGTGCCTTTGTCGTCAGTCACCGCATGTCGCCAGCTGACCGAGCGAATCCAGTAGTGGCGATCTTTTTCGGTGGTGTCTACCAGGACTCCTTGCCTCTCAATCAGCAGGCTTAGGTCTTGGTTGCGCTGCGTATCTGGCCGGCCATCAAACCATCCCCAGCTGCTGCCCGGCGGACCGTCAACCTGCCCGTAAAAGCATGGCGAAGGCCAGCCCGAATCAATCGGCACCACCCGCCACTTCTTCACCAGCAGGGCAGAAATAGCGGGGTCCAACTCAGGGGGCGCAGCGCTCTCATGGCGGATCTGCTGCTGCAGTTCGCTGATGCGCTGCAGGTCCTGTTCGGTGCGGAACTGCGGCGGTAAAGATTCACGGGCCTGCAGCTCCTGGCGCAGGGATAGCAGTGCGGCCGAGGGGATCTGCACATTGCTGGCCGCGGCCTGCGCTTCAGCAATCAGCCCGAGGTGATCGGCTACCCATCCCATTAGCAGGGCTTGCTCAAGGTGATCGGCGCGGATGCCTGCCCGTTTGCTGGAGCAGCTCGGGCGGCTGCACCGGATGTAGCTGTAGTTCCCCGATGGCCGGCGGGCAACGCTGTAGGCCAGCCCTGCACCGCAATGTTGGCAGCGGCAAATCCCGCTCAGAGCCCGTGCCTCCCGGCTGACGTTGGCGCCCCATACCCGCCGGCGTGTGCCCAGGCGCAACTGGATCTGGGCATGCTCGGTGGGGCTGCAGATCGCCGGCCAGCATTTCTCGACCAGCACAGTCCCATCACGCTTGGCCATGTGCCCCACCAGGTGCTGCCCACGCAGCCACATCGCCACCGCCTTCCCGCTGCTAAGGCGGCCAAGGTGCTTGTGCAGGTGACGAGCGCAATCGGCCAGGGTCCAGTGCCCTGCAATGAACTCCTCAATCACCACCCTGCACGCGGGCCACGCTGGGGATGCCTCGACTCCGTGCCGAGTGCCGGCGATCCGCTGCAGGTGCACTGGAAGGGACGCTGCTGACCTTGCGGGGATGCCCTGGCTGTGGAGGCCCTGGTAGCCGCTGCGAATCGACTCAGACAGCTGCCGGGAATAGAACTCTCCCAGCATCAGTTGGGTCTTCACACCCAGCCAGCTAGCCGCCGTGGTGGTGCTCACTGCACCTCCGCTGGCCAGGGCCACGAACTCGATTCCAGCCGCCTCGCAGGCGTCCACCAAGGCCAGCACCAGATCATCCCGGCGGCCTGCACGATCCAGCCGTGTACAAACCAGACGCGTTACTCGGCCAGCAGCAATGTCCTTGAGCAATCGGTCGTAGCCGAGGGCCTTTAGGCGGGCTTCTCGCTTAAATCCAGAAACAGCCAGGTCCTCGTAAAAGGCGGTGCAACCTGCTTGGCGCAGGCGCTCGCGCTGGCTAGCAGGGGAGTCGGATTGATCCCGTTGGGCAGCTGATGAAACGCGGACGTAACCGGCGACCCATGGGCCGCTGCTGGCTGAAACGCTGGCCAAGACTGGCTTTTTGTTGGTTCGGTCCTTAGGGTAGCCACCTTTACACCGTTCCCGCCAACCTGCTGGTGGCGCCGCTGCTCACGCCCCTCACCCTCGGGGCCATGGCCATGGCGGTGGCCGCGGTGCTGCTGCCGCCCTTGATTCCCTTGCTGGCCTGGCCACTGGTGGCGTTGACGCGGCTCCTGCTGGCGTTGGTGACGGTGCTGGCGGCCCTGCCGTTGGCCCAGGTGCAGTTGGGCCGTTGCCTGCCGCCCCTGGTGGCGCTGCTGGCCGTTGGCCTGCTGCCCTGGTTGGTGCCGCGCTGGTGGCATCGCCGGGCCTGGGGTGCGCTGCTGGTGGGGGCGGCCATGGGAAGCCATCTGCTGCTGTTACGCGGTGACCACCTGCTGGCCCTGCGGGATGGGAACCGCCAGTGGTTGCTGGCCCGCCATGGTGGTCGCGGGGCCCTGATCAGTCGACGCGGTGATCCGCTCAGCTGCAGTCGGGCGCGGCAGTTGGCCCAGGCCCATGGCTTGCAACGGCTCGATTGGGTGGTGCTGTTGGATCCGGTGCCGCCGGAGCAGCGGGCCTGCTGGGGCGGCCTGGCGCGGACCCTGGTGAACAGCCAGGACGGCACTCCACCGCTGCTGGTGGGGCAACGGCTCCAGAGCCCTGGCCTGCAGGTGGAGGTTGTGGCCCAGGAGGCGCAGGCCCTGCAGTTGCAGGTGGGCCAGCAGCGCTGGTGCCTGCTTCCGGATCGTCAGGCCTGGCGCGCCTGGCGCGATCGGCTCCAGCGGCCGCCTGTCCTGGAGGGGCTTTGGTTGGGGTTCACGCCCGACGGGGAGCTGCAGCGCGAGCTGCGCCGCCGGCTGCCCGCGGTGCCGCTATCACGGCTGTGGTGGCCGGTTGCCGGTACCCGCAGCGGGTGGCGCCAGAGCTGAGGCTGCACCATCGATCCCTACACTGCCCCGGTCGCCTGGAGAGGTGGCTGAGTGGTCGAAAGCGAACGACTCGAAATCGTTTGAAGGGCAACCTTCCGTGGGTTCGAATCCCACCCTCTCCG
>Ga0194133_10009578_pt1 | contig 11071 bp, 10 predicted proteins | sample TA2KigOf40mmetaG_FD_155448 | JGI IMG/M metagenome (GOLD analysis project Ga0194133, IMG submission 155448) | Freshwater microbial communities from Lake Tanganyika, Tanzania - TA2015055 Kigoma Offshore 40m | ecosystem: Environmental > Aquatic > Freshwater > Lake | place: Tanzania: Lake...
ACAGGGGACGACCCGGAATCGGAGGAAGACAAACCGGTCTGGGTCTGGGAGGTCTTCTGATGCAACCAAACCGAGGAAATCTCCACCACGAACTCCGTACCGTTTAGGATAGTCGTAAACATGTAGTCCCCCGTAAAGGAGACAGCCGACGAGTTGCCGGAACCATAGATACTAGAGCACACCGACTCCAAGGACCCGAGGGTACCCGGGGACCAGTCCGCGTGACGCTGGCAATCGAAGAGGGCGGCCTGTTCGAGGGTCGAAACACCGACCGCGGAACCAAGGTCCAGGCTCCTGGACCCGGCCATCCCCCTCTCCGCGGAGGAAAGGGCCGCGCCCGAGGCGGTGAGTACGATCAGGGTCAGAACGGAAGCGATGATGAACTCTATTATGGAAAAACCCCTGCGAAACACCGTCATCCCCCGAACGATGGCGCGTCACGTAAAGGATCCAGGGTAAGGGCGTCGTAGGTCTTGGCTTCGGACAGGTACTGACGGTACAAGGAGTAGTCGCTAGCCTGGGCCTCGGCTGAGACCGAGGTAATGATACCGTGGTTGACCATCAAGGCCAGGGACTTGTTGATGGAGATCATACCCGCCTCGGAACCCGAGGAGTCCAAGGCGGAGGGAAGTTCGTGGAGCCTGTTGTCCCGTATTATGGTCCGTACACCGGTGGTGGCCAACATTACTTCGCAGACCAGCACCCGGCCTTTGGTCGTGCTCGGCATGAGAACCTGGTAGACGACCGCCTTCAAACTTCCGGCCAACTGCTGGAGAACGTTGGTCTGCTCGGAGGCAGGAAACGAGGATACCAGACGCGTGACGGCCGATGCGGTGGAACTGGCGTGAATGGTGGCCAGAACGAGATGGCCGGTCTCCGCGGCAGAGAGGGCCGTGCGCATGGTCTCAAGGTCCCTGAGCTCTCCCACGAGGATCACGTCGGGATCCTGCCGCAGAGAAGCCCGCAGCGCCGAAGCAAAAGACTCGGTGTCCTCGCCCACCTCGCGCTGATGGACCGTGGAAGTTTTGCTGGAATGAACGTACTCCACCGGATCCTCGATGGTGACTATGTGGCAGCTCCTGGTGCGGTTGATCCTGTCGATGAGCGCGGCCATCGACGTGGACTTGCCCGAGCCCGTCGGCCCGCAGAAGAGGATCAGACCGGACGAGGCGGAGGACATGTCCACTATCGACTTGGGCAGACCTATCTGCTCGGGGGTGAGTGGCGTTGCGGGAATCAGGCGCATGGCCATGGCGAGCGACTGTCGTTGACGGTATATGCTGATGCGCCAACGCTGGGACATGTAGGTCAACGACGTGTCCATGTCAACCGGCCCTGACTCGGGAAGATCACGGTTGATCAGCCATTTCACGGCGGCGGCCAGGTCGTTTTTGGACACCGGGGGGCAGTTGCCCAGAGGTCTGAGGATCCCGTCGATGCGCAGGATGGGTACCGACCCGGCGGCGACGTGGATGTCCGAAGCGCCCAGATTTATGGCGTCCCTAAGTATGGGGGCCAGGGTGAACTCCCGCGGCCGGGCGGACATGGTTTTTGAGTACAGTTCCTCCACCAGTTCGCGTGAACCCACGCTCAGCGACACTAGCATCCCGGCGCGGGCCTCCAACTCTCTGACGAAAGCCGGCGTGAGCCGCTCGCTGGTGCAAACCTCCAGTACGTCACCCTTTATTTGTGTGGCCACGACACTAGGCGAGGAAGCCAGCATCCTCGAGGCTTCCGGATCTATGTCCACGTCGCTCGCCCTGGATACCACGGGGAACAACGCATTCACTGCTATGTCGATGTTCGAAACGTCCGACACTTCCCTAGAAGCCTCCATGACGGTTACGGGGCGGCAGGAAAGTCGTTGGATTTCCAGTCGGTGGAGGAGGTTCCCGGCGCCGCGTTAGCGTTGCACGGAGTACCTGCTGTGAGCGTGCGCACTGCGAACTGGTCGGCGGTGCGGGCCGTCAGTTTGATGAACCAGCACAAAGTATTGCCCCCGGGAGAGGCGGCGATGAAAACTGCGTCCGCGCCCGTGCCTGACTGCACGCTGACTTTCTTGCTTTTCACACCGGGGTCAGGGGTGGTGTCACCGTTTTCGCCGACCACCACTATCTCCGGGAGGCGGTCGGCGCCGGTTGTGGTGTCCACCAGTTTGTCGGCCACACCTACGAAGGAATCCGCGGAGTCGAACAGCGAACGCGCGGCCAGGGCGACAGTCATTATCTGCTGCTGGGCGGCGGAATTCCCGGCGGAATCCCTGAAGGTCAGCAATCGCGGGACGGCGACGGCGCTCAAAATGGATATGAGGAGCACGGCTATGATTATCTCCACCAGGGAGAAACCTTTCCGCGGGGAAAGTCCGCGAGACACGTTTAGCGGGGAGCGCGCGTTAGTTGCCGGCATAATGTATAATGTGCATAAGACCCAACTATCGGCAAGTAATGCCATCAGGGGCTAGCGTATCTGGCTGCCCAGGTCCAAAATGGGCAGGTACAGGGCCAACAAAAACAGGCCCACCACGCCGCCGATTATCACCATCAGCAGCGGCTCGAGCAGACTGGTAAGTCTTTCCGAGGAAGTCTCCACCTCGTCGAAGGCCCGGGTGGCTACTTTGTCCATCATCAGGGCGAGCCCGCCGGACTGTTCCCCTACCACGGCGAACTGAATCATGATATCCGGCCACATTCCCTCCTCCTCCAACGCCTTGGAAAAAAGGGCACCGTCGGCCAAACTTCTACGAACCCGCAGCAGCGAAGAAGCGTGCATGGAACTCCCCGCGGCCGCCGCGGTGAACTCCAGGGCCTCCATGAGCGGGATGCCGGAGGACAACAAGGCGGAGAGCAGAGAGGACACCCTGGCGTAAACCCCCTTGAGCGCCAGTTGACCGAGGATCGGAATAGAGAACTTCAAGGCATCCACGCGGGGAGCGAAGGTCTTGTTGCCCTTGGCGAACCGCCACAGCAGGACGAGAGCAACCACCACGACCAGGAACATCGTTGCGACGAAAGGAGCCTTGCCGGAGATCGAGACCAGCAGCTGGGTTATCCCCGGAAGTTCGCTACCCAAACTCGCGTATATGTCTTCAAAGCGCGGAACCACTACCAGCAGCATACCTGAAACAAGGAGTATCATCACCACGAGGACGACCGTAGGATAGGTGAGGGCGCTGCGCAGCTTCCTGCGAAGAACCAGACTCCTGTCCGTCAACGAGGACACCCTGGCGAAAGCCTTCTCCATGGTGCCGGAAGCCTCGCCGGCGTCCACGAGCGCGACGGTGGTCGCCGGCCACGACTTCCCGTCGGCCCTCATGGCTTCGGCCAGAGTGTTGCCGTCGCTGACCTTGCGCTGAAGTTCCGCTATGCGGGCGCCCATGGGGGAATCCTTCTTCATCCTGGAAAGCATCCCGAGGGCTTTATACATAGGTATGCCGCCGGACTGCATGGTGGCCATCTGCTCGGAGAACCACAGTATCTCGCTTTGTTTCAGCCGACCCGTCTTCCTGGTCCTCGTTTTCTTGCGGGTGGCCGTCACGGGTCCCCACGAGGACTGCTTCTTGCCGAGTATTCCGTCGAGGTTCATAGGCCCACCCGCTTAACTTCTTCCACGCTCGTGGCGCCGTCCGTCAACCACAAAAGTGCGTCGTAATGTATGGAATGCTTGTTGGTCCTGCGGGCGATGCTTTCCAACTCGGTGGCGGACACCTTGTCCACTATACCCGAGTTGACCTCGTGGCCACACACAAGGATCTCCGCGGCGACAACCCTGCCTTTGTACCCTCGCCGGTCGCACTGATCACACCCCTTCTCGGAGGCCTTGTACAGGCGGGAGGGCGGAGTGAGCCCGTGGGCCTGGAAACCCATCTCTTCGACGACCTGCGGCGAGGCGGCGATCGGGACGGCGCACTTGGTGCAGAGTTTACGTAAAAGCCTCTGGGACAAGACTGCCTTGAGGGCCGATGAGATGATGTAACCTTCCAGTCCCATGTTGGACAAGCGAGTGGGCGCACCGGCCGCCTCGTTGGTGTGCAGAGTGGAGAGTACCAAGTGTCCGGTTAAGGCTGCCTGGGCGGCGAGGGCAGCGGTCTGGGCGTCGCGCACCTCCCCTACCAGTATCACGTCAGGGTCGGCGCGCAGGAAACTACGAAGCGCAGAGGTGAAGGTAAGTCCTGCTTTCTCGTTGACCTGCACCTGGGTGACCGACGGATAGTTTATCTCCACGGGATCCTCGATGGTAAGAATTTTCCGGTCCGGTCTTACCACCTGGCCGAGGGCGCCGTAGAGGGTTGTGGTCTTGCCGGATCCGGTGGGACCCACCACGAGAACCATTCCGTGGGGTATGTTGAGAATCTCGAGAAATTTCTCCTCGATCTCCTTGTGAAAACCGATGTCGGCCAGCGAGAGCCTGGACTTGGACTGGTCGAGGATGCGCAGGACCGCGCCTTCGTAACCGGTGTTGGTCGGGACGGACACCACTCTGCAGTCTATGCTCTTGCCGCCCATCACCCTGTTGAAGCGACCGTCAAGCGGAATCCTGCGCTCGGCTATCTCCATGTTGGCCATGACCTTGACCCGGTTCACTATACCGGAAGTCAGGGTCGCGGGGAAGGTGGTGTGCACCTGCAGCACCCCGTCTATACGGAACCTTACGCACAGGGAGGTCTCACCCGGTTCCACGTGGATGTCCGAGGCCCCCTCGAGCACGGCCTGCTCGAGAATATTGTTGACCAGTTTGGCGATCTTGCCTTCCTCGTCGGCGGCCTCCGACTCGTCGGCCGGGGTCTCGCTGACACGGATGTCCGCGACGGTGGCGCGCTGCTCCATGGACGCCACCTCCCTCGACCATTTGGACAGCAGGGAATCTATCTTGGCGATGTCCGTGGTCACGAAAGTTACCTCGCACGGGGACAGGCGGGTACGCAAGTCGTCAAGTACGGCCAGGTTCGAAGCGTCGGACACCGCTATTACCACCTCAAACCGGTCCCCGCCTACGGGAACGGTCTTGTTTTTCAGGGCGTAACCCAGGTCCAGCATCTGCATCAAGGAAAAATCGACGGTGTCAACATCCACGTCCACGTAGCGCAACGCATCGTTGCCGAAAACCGTGACGCCCGCTTTGACCTTGTCCAACGCGAGGGATTCACCGTTGGGTACCGTGCTCATGACCCTTGGTATTGCGGGTCGTTGTATTCGCCCGGGAGGAGGGCGTAGAACCTCGCGTTAATGGCGACCACCACCTTGTCCCCTTCGGTGCGCACGCTCACGGAGTCGATGGTCACGGTCCTGTCCGCGGCGGCGATACTCTCGAGCAGCGGAAACACCCCGCTCTCCGGTCCGGCCACGGTCAAGGAAATCTGCCAAGTCCTGAAGACGGCGCCCTCGGCCTGCTGCTCGAGCGCGCTGGGCGCACCGTCGGTCCAACGCATGCCCGTCGCGGCGATACGCCGGGAAAGTTCGTTCACCAGACCCTCCAAATCCGGGTCGCTGGGGATTCTACCGCGCAGGGTCTCCAACCTGGCGAGGAACTCCTGGCCTTCGGCCTGCGCAGCGCGGGCCTGGTCGATCTTGATCTCGGTGTCGCGTATTTGGACCTCCAGGGACGAGGTTTTGCTTATGATCGGGTCAAGAGACGGCAGGGACGGATAGAGAAGGACGCCCGTAACTATGAAGGCCAGCAGCCAGAGTATCTTGCGCCGGCCGCTCATTGGGAAACCTCGTCGGTGGCGGACTGCGGGTACGCGAAGTTCACGGTCAGGTCCACGGTCACCTTGCCTTGTCTCTCGTTGAATCCCCTGGTCCACGCGCTCGTCACACCGTTGATCTCGCCAAGGCGTGTTAACCAGGCGGACATGTCCTCGTACCTGCCGTCGGGTAGCGTGGCGGCGATGTTCACTATGACGACACCCTCCGAACTGGTGGCTGTCATCTGGACTATCGTGGCCGCGGGCGGCGCCGACAGCATCAATTGCTGGTATATGGTCGCCCAATCCGGTTGGTCGGCCAGCACCTCGTCGTTGACGGCGGCGCGGGCCAAACTTTCCTCCGAGAGGACGTACATATCTTGGAGCGGTGCGAACCTGCCCTCGACGTCAACCAGGGAAGTTTTGGTGGCGGATTCCTTGCGCTTTACGTCAACTATCGGTTTGACCACGAACAGCCCCAGGGAGGCCAGGGCGGCCAGAGTTCCCACTAGCGTGGAAGCTATCTTCAACTTCCTGCGTTGCGCCTTCTTGAGTGCCTGGTAGTTGGGGTTGGTAAAGGATACGTACGGCATGTTCTTGCCTACGGATACGGCGGCCAAGAAAGCGGGGTAGCTGTCCAGGCGCTGGGCGGATGCGACGTTCACCAGTTGCCTGTCTATGGCCGAACATATCGCACGTACGAAACCCCCCTCGTGCAGGGCGTCATCCAGGAGCGGCGAGACAGCACCCGGGCCGTAGGCCAAAATCATCCCGTCATTCTCGATTACCTCGCCCTGACGACGCCAGAAGTCTATGGTCTGACTGATCTCGGTCGTGAGCATGCGCATGTAACGGCCGACTTCCGTGGACGCCTGGGTGTCGGTATTGTTCACCGTAACCAATGCCTGCTCGACCCTGGTCTGGATCGCCTTGACGTTGGTGGACGAACCCAGTAGGTGGGACACCACCGACGAGAGGCCTCCCAGACGAAGTTGACGGTAGGCGACGATCCGACCGTTCGCGAGAAGGGACAACGACGCGATACCCTGCTGAATCCCCAGCCACACCCCGTTGTGTGCCGCGAACACCAGGGGCGTGCTCACCACCTCGCAACGCAGGGACCCCATGGCGTTGTAAACCTCGGAGAGAACCGAGGTGGCCAGAGACGCTGCCGCGCCCGGGCACACCTTGTCCCCCACCATGTCCTCGGGGTTGTGCACCATGCCGGCGACCGAAGTGGTGTCCCTGTCCACAGGCAGGGCAGTGTAGAGGAGTTCCTGGAAATCATCGTAGGACGCGGTGGCCTTGGCGGTGACATCCATGCTCTTAACCATGGAGGTCGGGGCGGAAACGACGATACGGATGGGCGGACTTTTCTTCCTCTGCTTGACGTTTTTGATCAGGACCTTTACGGACTCGCCGACGTCCCCGAGATCCACGGTCGCGTAAGAGGTCGCCAGAGAATCGATGGTGTTGACCATCGTGGCCCGCGAGCCGTCGACACAGATACCTACATACTTCTCAGGCATGACGCGAAACCTGCCGAACGTCCGGCGCATTGAACTGGGGAGCCATACTAGGGTACAGTTCTCTCCCGGGCCGTTTGAGCCAAGATCCCCGGAAGGGTCGAATGCGGAGCCCCGACTAGTTGATGTTTGCCGCAAACCTGGCACTGTTATCAAGGTGAGCGGCATGGAAACCACCCCGAAAAAGCCTGCCATCTCGCGCACCTACTTGAGAATGGGTCTAGTGGCGCTGCTTGCCGTTGCAGGTGTCCTGGCGGCGGCTTACGCCGGCGGGTACGTCGGCGGCACGGGCGTAAAAGTGGACTACACGGTGCAAACCGGAAAATGGCAGACCCTGTCAGACGAATGCGGTAACAAGCCCTCGATGGAGGTCTCCGGCTGCATCGTGAACCTGGTGGCAACGATAGCCGACAGCGGCGAGGTGGGGGCGGCGATATCGGTGCTGAGGGAAGGCATGACGGTATCCTCCGACCTGATCGGCAAATGCCACAACGCCGCGCACGGCATCGGACGAACCGCGGTACGGCTCGGTGGAGACCTCCTTGAAGTGTACGCGCTACCTTTCCCCGACTGCAGGTTCGGTCTGTACCACGGCGCCCTGGAGGAGCACACCTTTGGCATGAGCAGAAACGAACTCATCGAGGACCTGAACGGGCTGTGCGCCTATTTCGGGCAGGCCTCGAGTGCGGCCACCCAGGAATGCGTACACGTTCTGGGACATTTCGTTTTCGACAGATCCGGCGACGACATAGGGAAAGCGGTAAAGGACTGCACGGCGTTCGCCGAGCCCACCCTGCACTCGCGTTGCGTGGACGGAACCCTGATGCAGGCCACGGACGCAGCGCGGGCGAGCGTAGGAAAACCCAGGGACCTGGAAAGGTCGGCGAGGATCTGGGGAACCGATAGAAAAAGTCAGGCGCGGCTGCTGACGGAGACCTGCGAAAGCATGGATGTGGCCGAAGTCAAGTACGTCTGCTACACCAACTCGTCGCAGACCCTATCCGTGTTATGGGACGCCGACTACCCGCGCATACACGACTACTGTGACACGTCCGGCATCCCCCAGGCCTGCTACGAAGGAATCGCCGCAAGCGGATTCACCATATACTCCTGGGACCCGGAACAAATCACGGCGGCTTGCTATGCGGGGACCGGGGACGGAGCGGAAGCCTGCATCTCCAGCATGGCCTTCTCGTATAGCATCGTCAGCGGGAAGGAAGGAAGCCGGAAGGTGTGCGGATTCGTGAAAAACGAACACCTGGAAACGTGCACCGAGGCCAGGGACCGCGGGCTCGAGATCGCGGGGGACATAGTCTCCAACCAGCGTACCGCCCGCGAGGACTACGAGGTGTTCAACAAGTAACCACGGGAAGACACCGCCGGCCTCCATTTACAAATTCCCTCCAATCATCACAGTGGAAGGTGCGATGGCCGCGCTCAAGAACATCCACCTACTGATCCTCCTGGTTCTGGGTCTGCTACAAGTCGTGGCGGGTCTTTGCCGTATCGTCCGCCGCAACCGGAGCGTCGGCGGGGTCCTGCTCGTGGCGACGAGGACTTTCACCTTCGAGATACTGCTCGTGGTATACCTGATGTACGTGGTGCTATGGCGTTCCTACGGAATCTGGGAAATACTGGGCGGGGCGAGCGCGGCCGGGTACGTGCTGGTGCGGGTCATCCACGGGATAAAATCGCGGCGCAGGAACGTCGACGGAGACGGGGTCGCCGTCCTCTCCTCCAACCTTCAATACTCCAACCCCGCGGCGGACGCCTGCGTACGCGACCTGGTCATGCACCAACCCGACTACATGGTAGTCCTGGAGATGACCGACGAGACACGGAAAAAACTGGATGACGCGATGGACGACTACGTTCTGTTAAACCGGGGGGAGGGCCCGCTAGGCATGCTCGCGGGAATCTGGGCCCACGAGAGGGTGAAAGATGCCGTAGAATCGTCGGGGGTCGCCAAAGTGGGCGCACGGGGAGACCTCCTACCGTGGGTGCGCACCAAGGTGAACGGGCAGCCGCTGACTTTGCTGGCGGTGCATCTTACGGCGCCGGACACCAAAAAAAACCTGGCATCCTGGAACCAGTCTTTCGCGGACCTGGACGAGTACGCCCAAAGCACACCCGGGCACCTGATGGTTGCGGGGGATTTCAACGCGGTCCTGGACCACGGAGGCATGCGACACCTGACCCGAACTCTGCGCGACAGCGCATCCTCCCTCGGGAAGCGGCACTCCATGACCTGGCCCACCGACGGTTATGTTTTCAAAAAATTCCTACCCTGGCCCGTTATGGGTATAGACCACGCGCTGCTGTCCGGCAACCTGAGGGTCGATACGTACAAAGAGTACCGGATCCACGGTAGCGACCATGCGGCTTTGTACCTGAAAGTAAGTACGGACGCGAGGGCCTCGGCTGAAACCTAACAGCGCGTAACTACGCCGACAGGTACACGAACATCGCGACTGTGGGGACACTTTTCCGAGTAAAACGACCCGTCGTTTGCCATGTACACCCCTTCTTTTTCCCATGATTCCCGGAGAGCATCGGGGACAGAGGCCGAAGAACCTTCGCTAGCCGAACCGGGTTGCGACTGGGTGGACTTCTCCTCACCGGGAGCTATGGGGTTGCCTTGCGAGCAGGCGGCCAGGGAAACGGCGAGCAGTACGGGCGCGATTTTACGTAAGGTCCTCATAGGTCATATTATGCATACTGGCCGCTTTACGGCATGCAGCCGACTTTCGTAGGTGACCTGACCCGCCGGTAGGCGGGGCGGCGGATGCGTTGACGGGAACCTCCCTGCCGTGCCTTACGCGGGCGGACGGTGACAATACTCGGGATGGACGAAACCCAGGCCCAGTGTGAGACCGCGGAGAGCAGCGGCCCGAACGGCGCCCGAAATACAGAGTCATGCCACACTTTCGCCCCGGTACGGGCGGTATTCGGGGCGGCCGCCGAGGTCGCCGAGAGACGCGCAGGGCGCCTAGCCAACACCTTTCCGCTGCTGGCCGCCCTGGGAGCCAACGCGCTCTCCGGGGAGATACGCATGCGGGCCGAAGACCACGAGAAGATACTGCGGGTCGCCGGTATAAGGTACACCTCCCCTTTACGGGCGGTCGCTGACCGGGTACCGGAAATAGCCCGGCGGGGCGCGGAAGCGGCCGTCAACGGGGAGATGCGAATCGCCGGACTCCTCCGCAAGGTTGCCGACCGTCTCGCTCGCTGACCGGGTTACCGCTGGCGGCCGGCGAACAAAAGCTGCGAGCAGGCCGCGGCGACCATCAGCGAAGACCCCGTAAGAACCACCGGCCAGTTGAGATACTCGGCTTTCCCGGAAACACCCGGGTCGAGGGAGAACCGCAAGGTTTGCAGCAACCCTATCACGTAGATCGCGCCCAGGAGCGTACCGGTCACGAAATTCGGGTCGCTGGAACGCAACAAAGAGGCGGCGCAGAGAATGGCCCCGAAAGCCAGCGACAAGGAGATGACCAGCACGGGATTCGGTAAGAGGTCGACGGAATCGAAACCCACCCCCCTCAACCGATCCCCGGACACGCGATACAGCCCGTAGGCGACGGAGAGCAGGGTGGTGAACAGAGCGAAGGCGACGGCGACCGCGAAATCCTTGCGTTTTGCCAGAAAGTTCATTGATCTGGTGCCCATGTCAGACCACCGTTCTTTGATTGCCTGTCTTGTCAAGATACGTAGAACCGGCTACTTGAGGCTGAGGGAATATAGACAGGTGTCTGACTCATTGATTTCTTCAACTATCGGACAGAAGACAGGGCGGCGGCCCGCGGACACGCCAAAACTCCCGGCTTCTTGATCGCTTGGATCATTGAACCGGGAGTTATGTGCA
>Ga0194133_10009579_pt1 | contig 11071 bp, 6 predicted proteins | sample TA2KigOf40mmetaG_FD_155448 | JGI IMG/M metagenome (GOLD analysis project Ga0194133, IMG submission 155448) | Freshwater microbial communities from Lake Tanganyika, Tanzania - TA2015055 Kigoma Offshore 40m | ecosystem: Environmental > Aquatic > Freshwater > Lake | place: Tanzania: Lake Tanganyika...
CCCCAAAGACAAGGGTGCACGAAATGAAAGTTTTCCCTGGGAAAACTGGGAGCACCCTTAAAGTGGCTTTTTTCTCTAACTACGAAAATTTACGAGGAAGACTTTGAAATTTCAATGCTTATCCCGAAATCGACGATCTTAGAAGTGGGCGGGCGGTCACCTTGTTTGTTTTTTTGTAAAATGAACCTTTTTATATCATGTTGCAGGGCAAGCAAAAAAATTATTCTGCCGGATCCGAGTGTGCGAAGCGTCATGGTCAAATACCTTGAGAAAGCGAGCGAAATCAACTTTGACAAAATATTCAACCAGCGTCTTGGGTATTTACTCTTCAAAGACTTCTGCCAGAACTGCGTCAGCGAGCCCGTTCCCCAATTCAAGTTTTACGAGCAAATCAAAATCTTCGAAAAGCTAGATACTCCCGAGGATCGAAAGAAAAAAGCCAGAGAAATATACGACACGTTTGTCATGAGAGAATTGCTCTCCAACTCGGGAATATACTCCAACGCGTCGGCCGAACATGTCCAAAAGTTGTTATTGCAACAGGTAACACAATAGTCATAATTTTACGTTGAGGCCTTCTCGAGCTTTGTTAATAAAAGCTGTTTTCAAGTGTCGGAGACGACGCAGCTGGTAGGTTTGTAATATTAGTTTCATTTGCTGAAACATGTGTAACAGAAAAAGGAACACAGACATAAAAAGAAAACAATCCATCTTCCAACACTCGTTTTTTGAATTGACATGATTTTAGAACTGAGAGATACATACCGTGTTTGGTCAATCCTACTTGCTTAATTGTCATAAAAGGAAGTAAGAGCTGTTTGATAAAAATCGCTCAACTATACAGGCGGTTTAAACTATTATTGAAAGTGCTGTGTGGCATTATCATCTTTGACTTTTTAAGATTATTTTCTAATTTGTGTTTTGAATGTGCAACTTTTTAAGTGTGGCCCAATTTCAAAATTTCTCACAGATGACGAAAGCTAATCACAATTACATTTATTAAATTGTGCTTCATCCGAGTTTGTTTTCAGGACGTCCCTGCTAACCTGTTTGAACCGTATGTCGAAGAGATCTTCTCGTACCTGAGGGGTAACTGCTTTGATAAATTTGTTGAAAGCGATAAATTCACTCGTTTTTGCCAATGGAAAAATCTTGAGCTTAACATCCAACTAAGTATGAATGACTTCTCTGTTCACCGAATCATCGGAAGAGGTGGATTTGGAGAAGTCTATGGCTGTAGGAAAGCTGACACTGGAAAAATGTATGCCATGAAGTGTCTCGACAAGAAACGAATCAAGATGAAACAAGGAGAAACTCTGGCTTTAAACGAGAGAATAATGCTGAGTCTAGTAAGAAAATTCAAGCATTTTATTACAATTCCGATTTCTACAAAATCTGTTTGGCTTTTTACAGGTCAGCACCGGCCAGGATTGTCCATTTATTGTGTGTATGACGTATGCGTTTCACACACCAGACAAGCTGTGTTTCATCTTAGATCTCATGAATGGAGGTGACCTACACTACCACCTTTCGCAGCACGGTGTCTTCAACGAGACTGAAATGAAGTTTTATGCCGCTGAGGTGATTCTGGGCTTAGAGCATATGCATCGGCGCTTTATAGTGTACAGGGATTTAAAACCTGCGAACATTCTCCTCGATGAACATGGGCATGTGAGGATATCGGACCTTGGTCTAGCTTGTGACTATAGCAAGAAAAAGCCACATGCAAGTGTTGGTACACATGGTTACATGGCCCCTGAGGTACTTTCAAAGGGGACGGCCTACGACTCGAGTGCAGATTGGTTTAGCTTCGGTTGTATGCTTTACAAGTTACTGAAAGGGCACAGTCCTTTTAGACAGCATAAGACTAAGGACAAGCACGAAATTGACAGAATGACTTTGACCATGAATGTAGAACTTCCAGACACATTTTCTAAGGAACTTAGGGATATGTTGGAAAGTCTTTTGCAGGTAAAATTTCATTTTTTAAAGGCAAAGTATTTTAAAATATTTAAAATTAAAAACAACCATTGATGAAAAGGACTTTATGTTACCATGCGTCAAGTGAAAAACCTTTTCACATGTACTTTTTTAATATGTTGTGTTCACCTGTCTGTTGAATTTCTTTAGTTCACATTAGAGATTCGCAAACATTTTTTGCAAAAATTGCTACGTTTCTGTGATCGTGTTTTATCTACCTCTAGCGTGCTAATTATTCACAAAAGCTAGGCGTTTCGATACTTGGTTACTTCTCTACCGATTCAACCAAACATTGATCAGATTGGATTGGACAGACAGTCTAATCTTTTATGGGATCATTTGGATAAAGATTGTCTTCTTAATGTACCAATAGATACGATTATCTGCCAGAACTTTGATGGAGATAAAAGACACTTCTTAATTCAAATTTCTTTTTTCGTTAGTTCATTTGCTTCGTAAAGAAAAATTATATTTGACAAAATTTAGGAGAAAATTTACTTGAAGCTAAACGTAATGCCAAGAATTATAAAGGACTTGAAACAATTCCTAAAAATTCTATTGTTTTCTTTTCTTTGTAGACTTGCAGCTAAATTAGGCCTTTTGCCATAAAAACTTGTTCCCTGGTACAGGAAAGTAACGTTCAGGTGTGCCTCCGGACCTTTGCCACTAATCTTTGATTGAAAAAGAGCAATTAGATACTTTTTTGGAAACGCCCCGAATAAGCCTTTTTTTATCCAGGTTAATAAACGATTGTGGTAGAAACAAAAATTAAGGCCTTTTTTCAAACTTTTCATTCGCTGTTCTTGCTTTTCGGTCAACGTCAATATTGATCGTGTGATCCAATCTCAATTCTAAGCTTTGCCTTTTTTATTGGTTTGCAAAAGTTTCATTTGATTTGTAAAAGAAAACAAATTTCTTACTAGAATTTGATTCTTCGACTCGAACATTCCTAAATGTCATTTGTGTGAAACGATGTGTCGTTTCAGCCTTAAAATTTTAAAACGAATTGTCAATCTTCTTTTCCAAAAGAATTTATCGATTTTTATTTGGCCATGAGAAAAGATCAGGGCAAAAAGCCTGGAGAAGATAACTTTGATTAAAAGCATTATTGGAAGAAAAAAGGGTTGTACCTTGCCATTTGATAAACCGCATATAGTATGTAAAATCATTTTTCTGGGATATTTACTAAAACTTTCAGCATATTGTGAAAACTTTGTGAGGATGCTGAATAACTTTTGGGCCTCAAGGACTAGATTAATTAATCATTCTGACTTTTTTTGTTGGTCTTCATAAAAGTCAAACAAAAGCAGGGAGTTTTATGCATAGGTTGTTGTGGGTTTTTTTACATGATTTTGCTTTAAACAGTTTGGTTTTTCTTCAGCAATATTTCTCAAAGTTTGTATTTGTCCATCCATGTTCGATCATACAAAAAGAAACTGTGCTAGAAGTCCTAGCAGAGTTTTCGATAATCATGTCTTTTCTGCTTTTGAATACGATACTTTTGTGTTCAGACTTTTTTCATTACGCCCAACAGATGGCCATTGCTGTCCTTGTTTCCAGGCTTACCATTCAGGCCATTTGTTGACTTAGCTTATCAACGCTATTGATTATAGGAGCTGTTTTCTGTGTTGACAGGGCAATATTTCAAACACAATCGACAAACTCCTCAAAAAAATTAAGTTTGCTTTGGATTATCCGTACGCTTAAATCCAGCTTATTGATACAGAAAAAATGTGAAAATAATACGAAATTTTATGCTACTTTTCTCATCATAATCCTAAAATTTCTTCAGTGCCAAATTTTTTGAAGTTTTTAATTTCCCCATCATAATTTGAGCCACTGTGACTGTAGTAAAGAAAAAAGCCAAAACCTGTCTGGAGGAATGTTCAAATCCACCGGAAACTTTTGGAGGGCTTTCAAGAAAATCAGAAATACAGTCTAGTTGACGAACTTTGAATAGCTTATCGTGTATCGAGCGAGAGAACAACCAAAAAGTTTTTCTATTCATCGTTATCCATTCAACGGATAAATGGATAAATCTTTATAAGATGATAAGAATTATAAGAAAAAATGTGTTCGTAAATCTGCTATAAGTTTGTTGGCCTTGTAATAAAAAGGCAAATTTGAGTTGAGATTCTCTTTTTCATTCTCTCTTCCATGTGACACTTTCTGTACATCTGGCGAATGTAACAAATTGACTGAATTATTTATTAGGTTGGTAAAGTTCCTTCTCTTTCGATGCCGTGTAACAATCAGAAAATCTAAGAACAGCTTTGATTAACAAGCAAAGTAACTGAAACTGAGAATATTCTTCCTATCCATTTTTAAGTTGAAAATAGTGATGCTTACTAGTGATAACTCACACCATTATGTACTAATTTTATCAGGTTAAATGAAAAGAAACCTGGGGCAATCCAGATGAGTAAAGATGATCCTAGAATATATGTTTGAATTGTTATTTTTCAATCTCTCAACAAAATAATTTTTATTTCAGCGGGATATTGACAAACGTCTTGGATGCTGTGGTGGTGGTTCTGACGAGCTTAAGGATCATCCTTTCTTCTCCGGTTATGATTGGTGTCAAGTGTACCAGCAAAAATATTCCCCACCACTTATTCCTCCAAGAGGCGAGGTCAATGCAGCAGACGCTTTCGACATAGGATCTTTTGACGAAGAAGACACTAAAGGTAATGATTACTCTGTCACAGATTTAGCCATTTTGAAGTAGTCTGTCTCATTCACATAACTTTGAAAGGTAGATCAAGTGTGTGATTGAGCCTCGCTGACACATGCATCCTCATTCATGCAACTTAAACCTCTTAAATTTTTGCTGACTCTCCATGCTTGTATGACTTGAAAACAAGCAACTGAAATTGGCTGTAAAGATTTCAGAAGTTGATCTCTTCAGCTCCCTTTCTTTTTCTGTGCAAATAACCTTTTCAATTTGTTGATGACAAGAATTAAAAAGTTTGTTTTAATTTAATCTGTTTTAAAGCAAAGATTTTGAGCTGAGGAAAAATGTTCCAAACTTTAATTAAAAAACCATCTTTTTAACATACATTTGATTTCTGGAAAAAGGGTATTCGTTTTCTGATCTTTTTTTGCCAGTCAGAATTCTCTATAGACTCAAACCATTGTTAAACAATCTTAGAGAGGATAAATCTTTATAAGGGCTAACGACTCTTTGTTTTTTGCTTGATTGAGCTCGAAAGGGACCTTCTTGAACCATTAAGAGTCTTGTCGTTAAATAAGAGAGACCTTGCGTAAAATTTCAGGGTTTAGAAATGAGGCCAAATAGAATGATTTGTCTTAGGGTCTTCCAAATTTTAGAATGCTGTAAATAATACTTATTTTTTGGGAGTAAAAAGGCCAACCCAAATTACAAATCTTAATAACTTTATGCGATTTCTTTTTCGTTTTGTTCGCAAAATTTGTGTCAAGGTGCCCTCTGAATGATTTCAATGATTTCATCATCATAACACATTTTTCGAGGCATATCTTTGCTGTAAAAGTTTGAAAATCTTTTTCTTGCTCTTCTACTAAATATGTTGAGTTTTACACGCTCAGCATAACTATAGGCGCTACTTTCAGTTCAGCCCACCTTGTCTCTACTGGAAACATGAAGGGAAAGTTTTTCCGACCCTAAAGTAGCTTTCGAATAAAATACCTTCTGAAATAGAAGATAAAACTTAAACAGAAATCATCCCAAACATATTTCAACTCTTTTAATTTAAATCATCTGACATCCTTTTGAATTTTCTGGAAAATATCTTAGTCGTTTAACAAAGATTATTAGGTTATAAAAAGGTTTTTTCAAAGTTTTATGGTCTCAAGATTTTTTGCAATCCATTTTGGAATGATTGAAAAATGAGTTGGTCATTCATTAGATATGTTTAGCAATGAATAATTTTCACGACACTTTTCCATAATTTGTATTGAGAAGGAAAATGATACTTTTTGAATGTGCGTGGGATTTTTTCCTCTCGACATTTTTGACATAAACTTCAACTTTGTTGTCAGTTTTTCTTCTCGAGAATTGATGTAGAAATGGAAAAGAAAGCAGTCAAATCTTTCTGTCGTCATTTATAGATTTCTGTTCGTTGTCTGCATTTGTTACTCTCGGCCGTTGATGGTGTGATGACTAAAAAGAACACTTTTTTGTCTAGTACAAACTGATATTCAAGTAATTCAAAAAGTCTCGTCTACCTCAAATATTGTAATTAACGAAAAAAGTATCGGATAAGTCCCATCAAAAACATACTTCATCTGGAAACCCATTTCCTCCGAGCAAGCCTTTTTCCAAGCCTCCAAAATCCTGAATGGATCACATTATGGAAGCAAGTGATACTTTGTAGTGCACTTTTTCCATTCATATTAATTTAAATTGAGAAGACAAGTTTAAGAAAATATTTTGGTCGTCATGCCATCCAATTAGGATTCATTCATGATTTCTTACATATGGATTTGGGAACTGCTCTTTGTATTTTAGGAACATCAAATAGTTTTTCAAATTTGATTCAAGGGTTAACTATCAATAGAAATCTTTAATTCATTTTCAGTCTTAGAGCTGAAGAGTAAATATATTGGTTGCTGGAAATTATGACAACTGAATTTACGAAATGTTTCGGAGTTGAATTGGCTCTGTAGATATAAGTTAGATTATTATCGGAATCGTTGTTATCATAAACCAGATAAAGTCCTAGTTTCAGTGTATAATAAACTGGAATTTTAATTCTGTTTGGAATTGTCATGTTTGTGCAAATGATAAGTAGCAATTAGGTCTTTAAAAAATACTAAAAGCTAAGGGGTTTTAAAGAAAAGAAAATCGAACATTTACCTTGAACTAAAATATTTTCAATGTTCGAAAAATTTTTTTTTACCGTAAAAAGAGGCTGTTTCAATGGCTTTATTTATCAATTTAAGCTTCTAGAATTCTGTTTTGTCGACAGGAGCTTCAACAGATTCTTATGCCCACATTTTAGAAAGCAATTTATGAGCTTTCTCTCTTACCTCACCCAATATCAGTTTAATATTGAATTCGAACATCTTCATTTTTTGAAACTTTTTATAGGTATTAAACTTCAAGAATGCGATCAGGAACTGTACAAGAACTTCTCTTTAGTCATTTCCGAACGTTGGCAGTCTGAGGTAGCTGATACAGTGTTTGACACAATCAATCATGACTATGACAAAGTGAGAATTTTGCTTTTCACGATTTCAAAAGTTCTATTTTTTAATCTCTGAATGGTTTATTTAGATCGAGGGCAAGAAAAAATCAAAACAGAAGAAATTCGGCACAGACGAAAAAGATTCTGATTGCATCATCCATGGGTACGTGAAAAAACAGGGTGGACCATTTGGCACAGCATGGCAGACAAGATATGCCAAGCTGTACCCCAACCGACTAGAGCTCTACTCTGAGAACAACAAGCCAGAGCTTTTTTTCATGGACCAGATTGACGAGATCAACACTGACCTTATCCAGGTGAAGAACGAGCAATGCATCGTTGTCAAAACAAAAGATTCCAAGATCGTCCTCACTAATCAAGATGAAATTGGACTCAAGGAGTGGTCTGTATCACTTCGAACGGCACATAAGTGCTCCCAGGAGTTACTAGCAGGGTTAGCAAAGAAAGCAGGGAGGATCTACGGTACAAGCTCCGTGATCGGTGATGCATCCTCGACAAACAGTGCCAACTGAAAAGAGAACTTTTAGAAGCCACATTGCGATTTTTAGTTATTGCAACAATTCAAAAAAGTTGTGAAAGACAGCAGTTTTTAGTCAATGCGTCGATCGACAGACAGTCTTGCAGTTCAACGAAATATTTTTGTACAATAGTTTAGGCACATTTTATCAAATTGAATTTTCACTCACTATTCCAAGCAAGCAAGTGAATCACACATCCCTACCTCTCAAGCTTCCACTCATTCATTTTCGTTCAACCCTCATTGTAACACTGAACAGTATTAATTAGCAATAATATTATCCTTCTTATACTCTCCGACGACCTTTACGAGTGTGCTGCTCGAGTCTTCCCAATTTTAAAATTTTGACGGTAAAAGTAGCTCAGGTTTTGTTCGCTTAATACCCAACCCTCTCAAAGTTATGCCATACATTCTACATTGAAGAGAAGATATTCTCCATGCCACTACTTGTCACGCTCTCAATTAAGCAACATTGCACAACACTAGATTGACAGAGGTAACTCAAAAAGAAAATAATTTTGGCCTTTGCATGGAGTTAAGAGAGGTACAAAGAATGACTGAAAATGATCATTTGGCATATCTCTCAAATGCATATAGTGACCCTAAAGTTCATCTTAATTCCTATCCTGGACTTTTCCTCTAAACCAAAAAAATTCTCTCTTTTAGACAAGCGAGCGAAAGTAACTCCAAACGACTTTTCCTTCGATTTAAAGGCAAAAAAGTCTGAGAAAGCTGATCCGATCGCCACGCCAAGAAGATTTCTATAACCAATTAAGTGATATCTACTCTAAATACGTTCTTCTATTCCGTCTTGTAGTTTCACCAGTCTGGTTGGAAAAAAGTTTCAATACTTATAGATTTTATGATTCTAAATAAACTTTGCAGCACCCATTGTGAAAATCCAAATTACAGATGGAAAATAAAATTAATTCCATATGCACAAATTCTAATTTTTGACAACTGCATTTTGATTTCTAGAAGAGCCATGCAATTGGCTATCACATTTGAATAACCCTTTTCAATTGCTTTTTTGATCTTAAATTAAATAAGCATATTTTGTATCTTTTAAGCGTTTTCAGTTTTTAAAAATTCAGAATTTTTACAGAGCTTGTTGCTAGAGAAATAAATTCCCGACACGAATATCTACAACTAGTTGTTTATGTTCACTCCAATCAGTTCAGTCAGTTTTGTGTCCATGTGCCTGAATATGAATAAATATGTTTGACCTCTAGGCTTTTTTCCATTAATTATGGTTTACCTCGTATTTTTGATTTTTGATCTAACTCGTCCAGTTTTGCGTTACTGGATTATGGATGCCCTCATGGTTTTAAGGCGCAAAAGGAAATGTTTTAGAGAATGACATCAAATTCTTCTATTGCTTAATCTTGTTTACTAAAAGAAGGAGAGAAAAGGTTACAAACTTCTAATTTTCTTCTAGGGAGTGAGTGGAATATAAAATACAATTATTATGACCTGACAAAACTTGAGCTTTTACTCTTGGTTCTTGAAAAGCAGTTGTCCTTACTCGGTTAAGAAAAAATTCGAGCCATTTGAAAAAGTCAAGAGGCAACCAGTTTGCTAAGAGATAAGAAATTTATAAAACTTTCTTTTTATCTCAGAAAAAAGTTCACCTTCAGGAGAAATGAACAGGAACAATAAAGTGAAGGACCAAAAGTAGAGAAATGAAATAAATTATTCATAGGATCTCAAGGAAAATTTTTAGATTGTACCTAAGCCTCTTTTGTTTTTTCTAGTTCAAAAGAATATCTTCTATGTTTCTAACATTTGTCCACATAAGGAGCAACTTGCAGCCGGGATAAATGATATCAAGATCCTATATTTTAGTCTTTTTCTCCGATTTTCCAATTCTCTCCCTGCAGAACCTTTTAGCAGTGGGAGATCTGGCGCTAAAAAGCATTTTCTACTTTGGCAAAAAGCAGAAAGTCACTTTAAAGCCAAAATTGAGAGCCATAAACATTCTAAAGTTTTCGTTTCCAATGAAAGGATTTTGAAATCGCAAAAGTGTGCTTTCCAAAAGACCAAGTTTATAGGATTGTGAACATTTAAAAATGTGAATCAAAGTAAACAGGATTGATTTTTCTGTTTGAGTTTATCAAATCAAAGATGGGTGATAACTGAATTGGCTAATCCTATTTCACATTCCAGTAACTTCTATTAAGTCTGACGAATTCCTTTTTTTCCATCAAGACAATCTTGGTGTTTAATAAGTTGCATGTACTTTATTGTCTTATCCAGGTCAGCAGCAGCTATTTATTCGAAAAATCGATCATTCGACCATATCATTCATCATTTTTTCTCAATGTTCCAATCAAAGTAAATAAACATATCTTTCTGTTTCCATAAAATCATATCGCAAATGTTTATTACAGAAACGAAAGATAAGTAGAATGTAGGAAAAAAGTTCACTATTAATAAAAAATGCTTTTATTATTTAAGAAAAATTTACAAAAAAATACTTTTTTGAAAGAATCAGTTGGAAAAAGGGTTTTGGTCTTTCGTGCGTTTGAGTACTTTTTTTCATTGGCTATTTTATTTATATAATTCAAGCAGCTTTTGAAATTGAAATGTATTTTCGCAAACTTATGATCAACACAAATACTGAAATTGGCTGCCAAAAAAAGATTTATTTTCTTGTTCAGGTTATTAACAAGTACCCATGTGCCATTTTCTAGATCCAATTTAGAGGTAAATTAAATCTTTTTCTGCACGAAACAAAAAATTAGGGTTTTTCAAGAATTCAATTTTAAAATTTCTTGAAGAAATACCAAATCCATATTGATTTTCCCCAACTTGTCTGATGCGTTTGGGCAGAGAAATAAAATAATTTATGATAATTTTCGCATTCCAGCAGGAATTACTGAAATTCGAAGAAGACGTTAAAAGCCAATTCCTATAGAAAATATATAAATATTCAGAGCGTAGCTTTCTGCTAAGGTAGAAGATGAAGGTGAACAATAATTGTGAAGGCTGAACACAAGTTAAACTTGATCGAGCAGGTTTTTTATCATGTCAATATGGGTGTTTGAATTTGTTTCCGTTCAGCCCATGCGTAACTCGATACAGAAAAGTTTTTCTAAGTAGAGTCATCAGTAAAAAGTTTTTCCCTTCGTCTTAAAAATTATACAAAAATGTTGCCTTTTCAGCACAGATAGACCAAAAACGTGGCTTTTTCTATTAGGTTTTTTCCCTTTAAAAACACGATCGAATCTTCATCTAAGTGACTTTCTGTTTTTCAAGCAGTTGTCGATAGAGACGGTAATTATCGGTGGATAATTATTTTTCAGAAAGATTTTCTAAATTAATTATTGACATCGTTATTTTTTTCCACGACAAACATCTTTTTTGAATGAGTTCGAGAAATCAA
>Ga0194133_10009581_pt1 | contig 11070 bp, 4 predicted proteins | sample TA2KigOf40mmetaG_FD_155448 | JGI IMG/M metagenome (GOLD analysis project Ga0194133, IMG submission 155448) | Freshwater microbial communities from Lake Tanganyika, Tanzania - TA2015055 Kigoma Offshore 40m | ecosystem: Environmental > Aquatic > Freshwater > Lake | place: Tanzania: Lake Tanganyika...
GAATTGAGAACTTTCATCTCATGGTTCAAATATATCTCCGTAACGGTACTCGGCCTGAGAATCCGATCTATGAGTTTGAAGTGCCAGTGGTTCAATCCAAGGCACCAGCCTCTGACATCGGGTTGGTAAAAAAAACCTTCTAAATCCCCAAATCCCAGCCAAATAATGGCTGTAATACATCTAATAAAAAGATATTTTGCCTTTCATTGGTACAAAAAAAATTAACAAAGTCAAATTCGCAAAACGTTGAAGAGCATGGATAGATAAAACATTTATTGCTAATTAAACTAGTTGCATGTAATTAGCCTTTACAAGATCAGAAATTAACTAAAACAAGCTTTTTTTCAATTTGTCAAATAAAAATATAGATATCAATTTTCAAAATTAAAATAATCCTTGAGCGTTGTTCTGATTGTGTCATCATTTAGGTCCTTTGTCATCCAGGCATTTAATCTGTTCATGAACTCAGGCCTATTTGAGATGTTGTGTAATCCAATTTTTCCTCGAGAATTGTTGAAAAACTGCCATGTCTGGCTTTCTCCTTGTTGTATAAAGTGTGATGTTACTGCATTCCATTAGAAAACTAGGGCTTCTATCCCATAATGTTTTAATTACAATCTGAAGCTGTGGTATATTTGGACTACATATCTGGCGTGGCTCTCATGCAGAGTTTATCTCGCCTTTTCTTGTTACTATTTTTTTATAGTCTTCAAACAATATTATTTTTTAAGGTATCCACCTCGCAGTGATCAAATGATGCTTTCTGCATTGTAGTTTGAAGTCGTGCATATCAGACTTATTTCTTGGTTGGTCAAATTTATAAGCTTGTCAGGGATAAATTAATTCAGCGTTCACCTTTTATGTAAAATAGGCGCTATTCAAAGTATCTGGCTTTACCTAACTTAAGTTTTGCACCTTGAAATTTTTCACACATCATAGTTGTGAGAGTCTCATTTCGAGACTTTCTTTTGAAGATATTTCAAAAAGAATCGTCTGCAGGCCATTTTTGGCGTGGCTTTCAATTGAATACCTTCTGGAGCAACATTTTTGTTAGGGGTGATTATGAGTGAACCTTGATTGATATTCCATGCCTGAAGATTTTTCGACAATAATGCAGACTGTTTATAAATATATTGGGAATTAATTTAGAATCAGCAAAGTAATTGTGATTAACGCCGAGCGAGACTAATCACCTCAGCCTTGAAAGAAAAACCAAAGCCTTCACGTGTCAATCTTATCATTTCATAAATGGTCCTTTCATATTTAAAAAATCAAAAAACAACCTTGCATCGTATCTTCTTGCATTGATCGTATCGACATCATTCAGAGTCAAAAATACAAAAAACTTTGACCCGAGCCATGAAAAAAATTCTCATCGTTACATTGTTTGGGAGGTTTTCGTGATTAACGAAGCATAGTGATGCTAGCTGGAATTGAGATTGACATTTTTGCACATTGAAAATTTGAACGAAGTTTTTCAACAATAAGTCGTAAATTTAAATACGTCGTTGCGGAATGAAAAGCTTTTTGCGCCGAGATTTGATCCGGCCAACCTCATGGACTCTGCATTGATATTTATTCCAATTCTGAAAAATAGCCAATTCAATAAGTAAGATGAGCATTTTAGAGGTTTTTCAACCAATAGCAGAAATATAAAGATTTAAACTGATTTCGAAATAAGTGTGAAACAATAACTGTATGAACTGTAGACGCCAATTAACGCATACTTGGACAACAATGAATCGACCTTGTAAAGCCACAACTACCATTCTATCGAACAAATTCCGTCACATGCCAATCAATAAAAGTTTGCGAAAAAGTTTTCATCTGATGCATATATTTAACTTTTCTCTCTCGCAGTTCAAAAAGTCCAGTTTTTCATGGAATCTGTCTGACTCATTTAATTTTCGTCACTTTGAATCATTCATCTTCTATGTTTGAACTTGAAAGCCCATCACGGTCAAGCTCGAAAAGATGTGTTTTACAGGCCACCTTGCATTCAAGTTTTAACAATGGTAAATTGAAGCGATCGCTATCAGACAGAAATTCAATAAACCAAATTTGGTAGAAAACTAACAAAATTTGACAGCACTTAATGTAGAATTTTAATCAGAATTGTAAGTTGTAAGGATAAGTAAACAGCAGGAAGTTGAAAAAAATTGCTGAAAATATTAGATTACTTGTAATTATTGGACGAAGCTGTATGGCATAAATACATATTCTTAATGGCTCTTTATTAGTTGGTTGTCTTTAGTTGCACTTTTTTAATGTAAAATTATATCTTTTGCTTAAAATGCTCGGTAAATAAAGGTCACAAGTTTGTCAACAAAAATTATGAAAATTAATTTATTGTGGATACAATGGCTCTTGAAAATGGAAAATATGAAACTTTGTCGTTGCCCAGAGAAAGTAAGATAGAAAGAAGAAAATTTTGCATGAAAAATTGAATTTCATTACATAGATTTTTCTGTATTCGTCAAGAATAAATAATTTGTATAAATTTTGGGACGTCGCATCTCCATTCCAAACAGAGACACTGGGTCAAACGTTAGTAAAAGATGTCCATTCAAAAGCATCTCAGTAAAAATTCTGAAAAATAAACAATAATATTTTTTAAAATCAAGAGTCACACAATTTACCAAAATATTCAATCCAAAAATGTTTAGGTGTAACACTGGAGTAATTTTTCTTTTGTCGTAATCAGAATGAATCGTATCCACTTGCAAACTCTTACACACATTCAAATTTCGATTCATAGATTTTGCTTTGATATGAAATGATTTTTTTGGCATTGTAAATTTCCTGCTTGTCTCAATCACAGACTTGCTGAATCTTTCTTGAGAAATGGAGGATTCTACTAATGAAGTCGTTGATAAAACGACCTCGACAATAAGGAAACCTGAGATAATAGTGGTAACTTCATGAAAGGAAGGAAGTTCTTATTGGGAACAAATATTGCCTCGTTAAATAAGAGAAAATAAAATTATTGGTGATTTCTAAGTTTTCCTTCTTTTAATCTCAATATTATCTGAAGTTACAGTTTCTACTTTAATATCAAACATATCCTAAACACAGGAATTTTATATTTAGAGAAATACTGGGTTACTCTAGATTGAGTCATCTATAATGATTTAGAAAGATTGTATTTACACATATACAATAAAGTGTTTCATCGATTTTTTTGAAAATTTCTACCCTGCCCCAAGACATGTTTACACCCATCAATAATCAAATCTATGATTCCTATACATCGACCAATTTTCAGCGAAAAACTCCTGTCGTTAAAATACGTTACAATAGTAAGACAAGAAAACATTTGTTTAGATGACCTATGTATAGCTGTTTCAGTCACTAAGGTTATTGTAAATTTCTGAAATCAGCTAAAAAGACACCAAAAACTGTGCAGGAAAATAAAGTGTTAAAATATAAAATGCAGTTTGTAAATCCAAGCACTCCAAGCAAACTGAGGCCCAAACCTTTCAAGATAAAATGTTGCTGATCTTATTTTCAAAATTGATTCAAGAGCATGTTTTAAATTTTAAATAAATTGTTTTATTGTGGCATAAATAGATCAACTAAAGTCTGTTCTCACAATAAAATTAAAAGTTTTGGCATCATTGTAATTTATCAAAAGGAATATTTTTTTGACTTTTAGATGAAAAGCAATAATTTGATATGGTCAACTATGTGTGCTTCCAAAAACTTATCCTAAATAACCAAAAAAGTCTTTTACAAATTTTTTTAGAAGGTGTTAGGCTAGTTTCTCTTTCTTTTTTGATGTTTTGGTAAAGGTTCCCATCATGATTGGTGCACTGAAAATGGGGCAAGTCAAAGTACCCATTATCTGGAGAAGTTCGAAAAAGTGTCTTTACAAAATTATTAGGAGCTAAAATAACCTCACCTTTAGTTAAAAGTGCTCTAAAATCTCTACATAGCACAAATTTTTCATCAAAGAACTATGATAGGAATATCTTTTAAGTGGTATATTTGGAAACTTTCATAAAGAAAATAATACAGTTAGAAAAAGTTGTGAACAAAATATACAAATCATGTATCAATTGTTAAACTTAGATAATGAGTGATTTCAAAACTAAGGTTAAACCTATATTTTCTTATTCTTATAAATTGAAGCATTTTGTGCGACTGGCATTAGACCCTTTCATTCACGTCTGCAGATATTGAGCTTTTAAAGAGACAAAAAGACATTTGTGTTTTCTGCTCAGGGTTTCTTTAATCATCATTTTTGTTGTGTTGGATCTTTTTCAAAAATACTCAAATTCGTTTGAGTTGAGAGTTTTATTTGAGCCTACATTTGTGAACACGATCGAAATCCAGGCTCTGTTATTTGGAGTCAAAATTTTCTCTCCTCTAAACTCATGGATGATAGAAAACATCTCATAGAGTGACGTACGTGGGAAATTCCAAGCACCAAGTCAATAAGTAGAAGCAACAAAAAATGAAAGAATAAAACATTTATCCAGCTTGACAAATTACTGAAAGTTACTTATTTCGGTTTTTGTGGATTCAGTAATCAATTCATTAAGAAGGAATACTTTGATGTTTCAAGCCTCCTAAATTTCAATCAGCAATTAGTATTACATAAGAGATCAAAAGAACCAAAATCTGCTCATATATTCAACTTGAAAACCAGCTTGAAAATGGTTACGAAACCGAGCAAAATAAGCGAAACATGAAACTTTTCAAACTTTTTTCATCTCACTTGGATGATTTTCTACCACCTGCATCCTTCTATTTTCAAAAATAATCAATAAAGTAAATAACAGGAAGCGTACATTTTTACAATCGCAACTACAACCTTAACATTTCAATCCTTTTCAGCTGTTAACGCGTTACAAAATAAAATTGAAAAAGTTCTTGTCATTCAGGTTAACAAGTAAAGATAAAACTTCCATTTTGATTGTTTACCTTACCAAATTTAACCTGACGAATTTCACGTAAGTTCTCGACTTTTGAATTTAGAGATGGGTAAGAAAAGATTTTTGTGAAAAAGGGAAAAAAATACTCATTTTTCAATGAAAGTTTATACGTTATGAAATTTTTTCCATTTTGGTTATAGGTGATAATTAAATTTTTGAGGGCAATTCAAGCACGTTTTTTTTAAAAAGCCATGGCCGTGACTTCAGCTCATATTCGCTTTTAAGTCTGAAAATTAAAGTCATGAAGTCGAGATAATTCTAAACCTTCTTATTAAAAAGACTTAATCCATGAAAAAAATTTATTTTCGACTTCTCTTTTGTTACTCATTGCAAATCGTGATGATTTTTCATTTCTTTAAAATTTAATGCCCATTTGAACTTGTAATTCTGATAGCTGAAAAAAGTTTCAAATCTTCTTCATTAAAAAATACATTAAACTCTTTTTCAACTTTTGAATGCATGTCTCCATCGTAACATTGTTTTTTAGGTTGATAATAGTTACTTAAAAATTGGCTCAAATAAAAATGATTAATCTTTTATTTGCAGATGTCCTTTAGTGGACGTTTGAGCAACTCCTCGACCAATGTCAACTCCAACGACGCTGTAATTCCCTTGTCTATGTCCTCGACCTCGAGTTGGGACCTTCTTTGGCACCAGCAAGAGCAACCGGAAACAAGGTCCCCCACAACACTTCGACTACAAAGATCCAGGGTAACGACTGGATTAGCTGAAGAACTTGTAAAATGTAGAGCTGCAATAGTTGATAGGTAAAATTTAATGTTTCGAGACAAATCACACATTATAAAGCAACATAAAACTTTCAAAATAGCAATTTTTGTTTTGACTTGAAAATTGATAACCATGAGTTGTTATGAGAGCGCTACTCCATTTTGTTTTATGACGTAAAAATTGCTTCAAATCGTTTCTCCGTGCTATGCTCAGACCTTAAATAACAAAGCTGTTTAGAACTGGGTCGTGTTGGCAACAACCAACCAAGCCATCTAATTTATTGAATGAGATAGTTGGAGTTTCAAAACCGCGTAAGTTTCACCCAATGATGACTTAGTTCGCCGATTAACTTGTAACCTCTCTTCCTTTTAAGAACTTCAGAAAATAAAAAGAATTTGCTGATTGTACTTTCCAAAAAAGAATGACTTGAAAACAAGTCAGTTTTATTGTTAATTGACTTTATCATAAACTTAAAAACTTAACTTTAAAGTTACTAAACTCTTTTCTGGGAGTTTCTATCAATGGAATTAAAAGCTTTTTCCGAATGCACCAGATAAAAAGCAAATTTCGAATGATTTAACCTGAAACATGAAGTGATTGTGTTCTGACTTGATAAAATAACACACTTTCGTTTTGTTTTGCAGAGACAAGGTTATATCTGAAATGAGGCAGGACCGCAACGTTGTGTTAACTGCAATATGTAGACAGCTTCTTGAACTTGAATGTGGTCTCAGGAAAAAAGAAAAAGAGCTTACTTCAACTATACAGCAAGTAATTATAAAAATTACTTCGAATACAAATAAAGCTTGCTTTGTACAAATCGGAAATTTTGTTTAGAAAGATAAGGTCATCCGCGAACAGGCATTCTTAATCCGGATGCTTTCAAAAAAGACTGGAACAAAACGTTCTGACATCAGGCAACTTTGCAATGAGGCAAAATCTAAAATTCCCCAAGTGAATGTGGTTAGGAGGGTCGAGAAAAAGGGGCTGGACGATTGCAGTCCTTTCAATGCCATTGAAGATGATTCGTGCAGTGAAAATGACACCGACAGTGCTATAGTGTTGGATGACGAAAGACTCCGTCACAGCAGCCCAGAAATGTCCAATACTTTACCAAGGTAAAAGTTTCTTTCTTTTCTAAATCTATCTAAGAAATAAATTAAATTCTCCTTTAACTTGCCAGAAATACAAGGCGCCAAAAGTCAGCTATTATTACACGAAGTGCCTCAACTTTTGCTCTGAGATCTTCTGGCCAAGACCATGAAACGCTTATGACTTCTTTCAACGACTCCTCTACTCCAGTTTCATCGCCTCACCTATCTGATGGACTTTATGACGACGATCCCTCATTTACTGGGTTTGATACAGCACACTATAGAGGATTCCTGCTGCGCCACGGAAGCTACGAAAGGTACAAAAGCAGAATGACTAAAATTAACGGTCTCGAAAATCAAGTCAACGGAGTTTGTACACTTCCGAGGTAAATTGCATCCTCATAACCCTTAAAGTATTCGAGAGTACAAATTTTTTCTTATCTCTACAAAAAGACTGAAGACCAATAGCAAGACGGGTGTCCACCTTCACATCGGAGATGATCTACATCAAAGCGTTGGTGTACTAGATGACATCAGTACTGAAAAAAATACCGTCTTAGGATTCCATCCTCATGCAAAGGCAAATAAGTTGACCAAAAGCGAGAGCGACCTTCGGATAGCATCATGCTCTTCTTCCTACAAATCTGTGATAAGATGTGGAGGATCGAATTCCCTGATCAAAGTCAACGAGAATAACCACACACAAACCAAAACTTGCGGAAAAAATTCTGCTACTGTAGTTCTGATCAGTCCAGATCAGCAGGTAAGGCAAAATTCTTTTAAAAAGTAGGTAACTTTTCATATATTATATATAAATTGATCTTAAATTCCATGTAATGTGTATGAGCCGTGATTAAATAAATAAATCAATAGATTTCTTTAAATTCCTACGTTTTCAGGAGTCACCTCAACCTTTTCTGATTCGGGCCCAGACCAATCACCGACGAATTACGAAACCTCGAGATGTAAAGAACCGCAGCAAAACAACAAAACTCAACATGGCTTCTCGTTCAAAATCTAAGCTCGAAAGTAATGCCATCCTGACTTCCAAAGACGATTTAGAAAACAATGATGAGTTGCAGCACTTTGTTAAGAAAAGTGGAAGTGTTTATTGTTCAATTTTTTTGAGCTCTGACGACTCGTACTCCTTCGCGTAACAAAGGATAGGCCCCTAATAATTGAGTGCTCCTGACAAATAATTATATATTTGATATAGGCTTGATCTTTCTTATAATCAATCATCACGAAACAATCTGTTTGTTCAAGTAAATCCATCTTTTTTATAATTTCGATTTTGAAAGATCCCAATCCCGAAACGATCATCAGCACAGAGTTTCTCTACCGCTGATAATTGTACTTTGAACATCATCCATTTTCAACCATCTAACTTCTGATATTCGTGCTAAACTATTTCGTGATGCAAGTTACTAACTTCCAAATGATGCGTGATGAAGATCTCGGAAGTGATTTTTCAAAGCAACCTTCAATATCTTTGACTAAATTTTGCAGATATTGACTAGACACATTTAACCAAAAAAGCATTTAAGCTGTTTCATAACAAGAACGTCACCATTTGGATTGTATAAATATTCCCTCGATGGCGATTTTATGAGTTTGGTGCAATCTTTTAATTAATTATGAACAATGTTAATTTACAGTCAAAACTTATATTTCATTATGTTTTAAATTTGAAAAACTAAGTAGAAATAAACGTTCGTAGCAAGACAGAGACGGACTTTGATGCTTGCGAGAAAATATGCCGTTGGATCAAATTAGTTTCTGCTCTGTCGGTAAATCAAATGTACAAAATGTTTGTTGGAGATTTTGCGTTTTCCAACCACAGAAGATTTTCATATCTATAACCCTTTTGTATTCACAAGCTTAGAAAACACATGTTCTTCCCCCAAACAATGAGAACTTTATCTCATAATTTTTATTTCTAGTTCTAGTTGAAAGATCCAGTCAATATTTTTTTGTTGAAAATGCCTTTTGAAGAAAATGAGTGGAAATTATCCCGAGAGCTAAGAAAGCGCTTTGCTGTCCACTTTTTCTTTGACTAAATTTTACATTAACGAGGTCACCATGTCCAAATGGTCAAAGCATTTTGCTGGAGATCTGAGATCGGGGTTTGGATCCCATCCCCGACAGGGTTAAACCCTGTCACCTCTGACAACCTTTGACCCCGGGTTGCTACAAAATGCACAAAAAAATAACATAAAATAATTTCCAGCCAGGTATAAAATTAAAAAGTGTCTCTCATGATTGATTTCGCTAAACACTCAAGAAGCAAAAAAATTATACATTTTCGACATTTTTTCAGATACTTGCACTAAACTTTTTAAAGGAAGCATAAAGGATTTGTTACACACCTTTTAGGGCAGTTTTCGTACAGGTACTGACCGACCCTATTAACAGAACATCAAATTTTATAATTCCATAACGTCAGATCTACGAAATGTTCAAATTTTTCTGCCTATTTTTGTGGTTATATTGAAAAAGACTAAGTAAATCTATCACGTGGTAATAAGACAAACTTTCCTTCATTATCTTAATATTCCTTATGTTTTACGTGGCAAACTTGTATTAAATTGCGTTTAATAGTTCTTTCCCCACTGTGGCTTATAGTTGAGCCGACTGAATAAAAATCGCAGGATGGGAATTTTCTAATCCTGGGAAATCCCTCAAAGATTCTTTCGTTCAACTTTATTGAGACCTATATAAGAGTTGATGCCCCACACTTGATGAATTAAGATACCTTTAAAGTAACCTCAGTCAGAGAGGATCATCCACCTATAAAACTATAAAAAATACACATTCGCAGCTCATGGTATGGCGGGTGAAAGAGACCTTCAAAGGTTGTCGTGGACAGCTCTCAACGAACTTTATACTAAAACCATGACAGATTCTTAAATGGTGTTCCCATATTCCAACAAATCATAATTGATAAGTGAACTTCATATACTCAATGGACAAAAAACTTCTTTGAGCTCATCGAGTTAGCTTATATAAAATTAAAGTTTAACCATATAAGTTACAACAATCTCACTTGCAGGTGTGTTCAAATAAAATTTGTTATCTTGAGATATCGGCAAGACCTTTTGGGTTGTTTTTGAAAATTTAGGGGGGATCACATTGTAAAATGATTAACTAACTGTGTCTATTTTTTAGGTTATGGCAACAGGTCTCAAAAAACAGTCGGGACAAAAGTGAAAGTGATCATCTGTAATGGAGATATGCAAAATCAAAATATATCACAAGATTTATTCCAAATATTCTTGAATAGACAACTAGCTGAACACCGTCAAACTTCTCGAGGATTAATTTTAAATTTCGAGAAAAGAATAAGACTTAAGTTTTAAATATGATTAAAACAAATGATCTTTTCTTTGAGTTTTCACCGGGAAGATTTTAGGTACATTTGAAAAGTATTCGTTCATACCGAAAAAAGTATCTTAGTAGTTTAATCAAAGTTTCACTTTGGTCAAAAGAACCTTTGATTCGATCATTTTTGAGGAACGAAACAACTTTGCATTGATCAAATGCTTAAAAATAATTTTGAAGTGTGTATCATTGCTCTATGTGAATTGTCGTCACATTCTCATGTTGTGTGATCTCAGCGATGACTGCGTGAACAGGGACGGACGTTTCCGTCACAGGGTGGAGGGTCACTGACTTGATTTTGTCAATAGCCTCCTATAAAAATTTTGCCAATTCTCTGATTAGATCTAAAACAGGTTTTCTTATGTATTAGCTTGGTTACTTGATAAGATGGTGGTTGGCTATTGTCATCCTCTATTTGTGTTACAATGACAGACCGTTCCTGACCACCCTGTATGGAACTTGACGTTTGGTTGATGGAGTCAGATGAGGATCCCACAAGCTTTAAACGTTGAGCCAATTTAGAGACACAGTTTTTTGAGATGGATGCGCAAAGTATTTTTTACCATTTCCGTGCTACCCTGGTAGTGAGTTACTTTGACTACATCTTCATAAGATGGTGGAGGATCAATTGTGTTGAGTCTTCTTTCACGTACTGAGGCTCTAAACTGTCGAATGTGGCTGATCAACATATCACGAGCATAACTTCGTTCTCGAGAAACAGTATCATCCTTTGATTATAAAGAAAAAAACATAAGATTTCATAAAACTACACAGATGACTGCATTTTAGTGATATGACTTTTACTTAGTTCCATCTGACAAAAAATCTACGTTATTCACATGAATCGATTCGCCGTCATTGCCCACAGGCACTAACCAAATTTTGAATACAATTCTTGATTTCAGGGGCAAGGAAAAACATTTTTATCA
>Ga0194133_10009583_pt1 | contig 11069 bp, 20 predicted proteins | sample TA2KigOf40mmetaG_FD_155448 | JGI IMG/M metagenome (GOLD analysis project Ga0194133, IMG submission 155448) | Freshwater microbial communities from Lake Tanganyika, Tanzania - TA2015055 Kigoma Offshore 40m | ecosystem: Environmental > Aquatic > Freshwater > Lake | place: Tanzania: Lake...
AAATATAAGAATGTGCATCTTAAAGGTGATAAGAACCCCTTCCATGCTTACCGCGTTAGTCAGGAGAGTAGGCTGACCATCAAAGAGAATACCAAACGATTTGTGGCCATTGATCGTCAATTGGCTGAAGAGGCCGAAGGTAAGAGTGGTGGTACCATTAAGAATATTGTCGAGCATCTCTTGAGGTGTTACATCAGTGAGTCGTCCTTTGAGACTACCACTCGCCATCTGGAGCATGCATGAACACCGAGTTAGTCTTAATAGCCCTGGGTGTGGTAATCGTGTTAGCATTCTTATTGAGCTACCGCTACTAATCCTCTACAATATACCTATATGACACAAACCATTAATGGTATCGAGTATAAGGTAATACCCTCAGAGTTTAAGAAGAAGGGCTTTAACTATAAGCAAGTCCGTAGAGAGGGTAATAAGGCTATCTTTGAGCAGACCAGAGAGGGTTCAGACATATCTAACTTCGAGGTAGTTAAGTTAGGTAGACATAACGGATATGTTATGGGTGGGGTGAAGATAGAGCCTGCCGAGACATATCCGGGAAGTTCGTTGTGGGGTATTATGGGATGGACTTGCTCGTCTATCGATAAGGCCCTCGAACGATACAATCAATTAGACTAAGACTGATTGGGCGTATAGCTCAGCGGTCAGAGCAGGGCACTCATAATGCCTTGGTCCTAGGTTCAAATCCTAGTACGCCCAAGTAATATATTACCTATACAATATAGACATGGACAATAAAGACAAGGTACTGTTAAGTGCTATGGAGTACTTCTTAAGTAGAAAGAAAGAGATAGAGCGGTACGTTGAAGGTGAACATAAATGGTATGGTGATGTGAGTAGAGGTAGAGATATAACCTACTGTAACGAGCCACGCCCTTGGTATCTAGAAACAGACAAGTGTTCTAAAACCCCATAGTGGGTTCTAAAACCCCCACGGGGATATAACCCCCAGTACGGGAATTTATACATATGTGGACACCGGTGTGGTTTTCTATAGGTGCATGCCGAAAATTTTTATAAATTTTTTTATCTAGAATTCTGTATAGTTTTTATTAGGGGGTTACTTTACTTTACGCTGCTATATACCACCCCGACCCGCCTATATATTTACCGCTACCACTCTGAAGCTGCCACCATCCTGAGTATGGCATAGAATTGTCTGTTGATTGTGTTACGATAACATTATTAATAAAATTGTAAGATCTATTAACAGTTAATGTTAATTTACAGTTATTAATTTTGTCACTGCCATATCTAAAGCAAAAACCTCGAGGTTCATAAAGGCTTAGATTATAAGAATGACTATCATTAATAACAGGAAACGGTAATCCTGTTATATATTTTACAACATTACCATCATAAGTTGTAGCAGGAAATGATATAAGAAAAGAAATATATACCATATTATTAATTTTCATATAAGTACCGGTACCGCTATAGGTCAAATTAGGATCATTAAGTGTTATACTACTAGCGTTTGTCCATATTTGTGCAGTTGGTACCCAGCTACCGCTTATAAAACTAGCTGCCACAATCCCACTAGGAGCAACAGCCAACGTCTGTCCACCTTGACTATACGGTAATAAAGCATTTCCTGACGGTGTACCTAACGGTAAAGAGGATATTGTTACGTCGGCCATATTAGTATTTAGGGATGAAAGACTACAAAGCTTCCGAATATGTAATCTACATAATTACCTGAAAAATCCATTGTATAAAAATAAAAAGTATCTACTGTTGGTGTAGGCATAGAAACACCATAACAATTACCTGATTGTACAGCTAGTAGATGATAACCATCACCGGCACATGTATTTCTTCCTTGTCCTAAAACTGCATAATGTACAGAGGGCATAGGTGATTGAAATTCTATTTTATATCTTCCTTGTAGTAGCCTGGTAAATGATTTTATATTATAACTATTAAGAATTGTAGCTGTGGGGTTAACACTATAATTACAAATAGCTTTAGGTATAAAAGGTAAAGAGCTTAGCTGTGCTAAAGCAGTAGAATATGTCTGGCCTCCTTGACTAAAAGGAATAACACCGTTTACGGACGGTGTACCTAACGGTAAAGAGGATATGGTTACGTCTGCCATAATATTACCCTGCTATTTCCATTGCTGTAATTGTCGAAGACCCTCTATTAAATGTCCAAAGCCCACCCGTATTAGATACCTGTCTATTAAAATAAAATGTACCTCCATTTTGAACTAAATGATACCAATAAAACCTATAAACAATATTACTAGTAGTATTAGGAGAATCTAAAAGCGAATAAACTTCTGTCATTGTATTCCAATTATTATTTGGATAAGCTCCATTGTTTAATATTTCATCATATAAACTAAACATTCCATCTATAGTTCTTGCAGGTCCATATTCTGAAGCAACAACAGATACACTACCTTTACTAATATTAGTAAAAGCTCCATTATTAATACTTCTCTGCAGAGCAAAACCCCCATTAGGATTATTAGATCCCCATACAAAATTAGAGGTTATATAGATTTTGCTTGTAGAAAATTTAGGAGTTATCGATACTGAAAATAAAGGGCTATCTGAATTTGTTATTGGGCCTATTACCGTATCTGAATTATTGGATTGTATTTGTAATACACTCCCCGGGCTAGCCGCTACAACACCACTAGGACTAACTGCTAACGTCTGCCCGCTTTGACTAAAGGGTAACAATGCCGAACCAGACGGTGTACCTAAAGGTAAAGAGGATATTGTTACGTCTGCCATATTAGTATTTATTAATCTGAACCGTGCTAATTTTCGCTAACGCTCAATAAAATATATTCTACCCTACTAAATAACCAGAAAAAGAACCAGAATTATCTAAATTAATAGTACCATTGGTGGTAGCTCTTGCTTCAACCCAATCCCCATGATTTAATTTTACTATTGTTGACATACATAAGCTTTGCTGTGTAGTGCCCAGAGCATAGCAAAAATCTAGAAAAGTATCGTTAGACATTAATCCTACTCCCCAATATCCACCTCCTGAACCAGTATTTAAAAGGAGATTTAAAGCAAAATGATATAAGCCGGTAACTGGTGCAGTGAATCGGTTATTATTGAAATTGTTACCTTGATTAAGCAATCTATAGGCAGTATTTGTAGAATTGAATGTTATAAGTGCATTACCCTGTAAAGCTTGTGCTGTACTGTTCCACGCTCTAAATGCAGGTTGTGCAGGTGTTAATACTCTGCCTTGATCATCTATTGTCAGTCTATCCTTATCTTCGGTATCATCATATATACGAAATAACTTGGTAGACATACCTGTTTGTGGTAATATTCTCCATCTTGCATTTGTAACTGCATTAGAATCTAAACATATATCACCTACTGGACCTCTTAGATGTAAGGAAGACCTTGGTATAGAAGCCCCTATTCCTATATAATCACTATTTTGAAATATAGCAGATACGGGTACCCCCAAGGTATTACTCCCGCTACTAAAGGGAATTAACCCGCTTCCTGACGGTGTACCTAACGGTAAAGAGGATATTGTTACATCGGCCATATTAGTAAACCTTCATGATGTATGCTAATGCATAGTAGGGTGGAAGGCTGGCTTGGCTGGTACCGGTAAATGATCCTGCAAAAGAATGAGTATGGGAACCACCACCGCCTACAGACTGTATTACACCTGTCCCTGTTAGATCAGGTTGACTATTGCCGATATTATCTGTACTTGCAGCAGTGCCCGTGGGTGGACTAGTAACTCTTAGCAATCTTATATAGCTTGAATCTGGTGCATGATTGTGGGCCGGTATTTGCGCTATTGTAAGAGTTGTATTTCCTACCGTACCACCCACAGTTCCCGCAGGAGTTATCGTACTTGAACCACCAGCATTACCTGGATTATAAGCATTACCTGCTCCTACTATAAATCTATTAGTCAGGTTGGGTGTTGTTTGACCGTTAACTACTTGACCATTACATAAGGCCCAACCACCTGGAATGCTATTAACCGCACCCGACCACATAATAATACCTCCTACCGGTATAGGATTATACAGAGCTTTTCCCGTTGTTGTACCGTTAGATATAGGTACATATGTACTGGTAGATGGAGCTAAGTTATTTAAACCGGTTATAGTCGTATCTGCCATACTAAATATTTAATATTTTTTATTACCAATATATTATAAATAATTTAACTTATGGATTGGTTTGATTCATATTTAGATGCGCTTTCTGATGGTAAAACATACTATGTACCACCAGATTCATAAATAATACTATGAGAATACCTAAAAAATTTATAGTTTCTGGAGCAGGAGTAGCTTCTTCTAACGGAGAATTTATTAAAAATAATTTAAATTCTGATTTTTTTTATAATCAAAACGGTAGTCACATTGAATTAACTGCGGACGGATGGTTGTTGATGGATAAAATTGTAGATGAACAAACTTATTTAATTTCAACTGATTTTAATAATGTACAAGCTGCAGGTGATTGTATACTTCCAGTACCTACTGTCGAAGTCATCGAATAACAAGCTTATTTAATATAATAAGAGTAAAGTTTGTAATAAATATTATATATGGCATGGACAAATGATCCTTCAGGGATAGGTCTCTCTGCAGTACCTGCAAGCGGAGGTACAGGATGGCAAGCATGGACATCTTCAGAGGTATTGAGCAGCATCCTCTTTACTTTTGAAGATATTACAAAAACTGATTATTCCACCGCCACTCTATCCCCCTCAGGTTATTCATGGAGCTTTATTAGTGCACTAGTGGGAACTTCCTCACAAGATTATAAAATAGAGAGTAAGAGTGCAAGACTAAGAGGACATTCAGATTCTGAAATTGTAATGTTAACAGATAAGTATGGAGGCATTGGTACGGTTAGTTTTTATTATAGGTGTTATGGTAATACTGGAAGTACTGCCTGTAATGACTCACAGATACCTTATAATGTTGACTATAGTACTGATGGTGGTTCAAATTGGATAAATGTTGGGTCCTTTACACCTACATTTACAGTTACTCAGTTTATCGGTACGATAAATCAATCAGGAAATGTTCGAATTAGAATAAAAGCTAACGGTGGAGATCTTACATCTAATAAAAGATGTAATATAGATAACCTAGAACTAACGGGTTATTCAGATATAAATGAAGAAAATTTTTCAGCTTATTTTCCGTATTACAGTAATCTAGAAATAACTTATCCCGGGCTTCAAAGTTCAGATGGAACAGCCTTTAGAATGTATGCACCGGGGGTTGGTTTGTCAGCTGTTAGAACTTTAATTGAACCTCTAATGGTCGATGGAAATATAAGTATAAGATTTGGAATAAATTATAGAGACAACGGGGATAAAGGGGTATTAATATTTAAAGATGCTTCCCTAGTTACTGGTTTTAGGGCAACAAATAACAAATATCAAGTATTTTACTCTGATGCTTGGCATGATACTAGCATACAGACATACTACTCCGACTCAGTTTTTCAATTAGATTTATTAAGATATGATCCACCAGGTCCAGTAATTTCAACGCTCTTAACATACGTTTATAGAATAAATTACGAGGGATTTATAACCCCTATCGAATCAATTCCTGCTATTAATACGAATAGTGATGTTAATAGAATTGTTTTTTATTCAAATTTTGTAAGTACAGATCCAGCTTATAAAAATGAAAATACTTTATGCTTTAATTATTTAACCGGATATAATGCATATCGATAAACATGAAAGAGAAGAAAAATAAAAAAGTTAATAGGCTTTCTTTAAAAGAGTGTGAAGATATTATTGCCAAATTAGGGGGGCAATTACAGTGTCAATATGCACAGAAGGTTTTAGAACGTCAAAAAGAATTAATAGTAAAAAAACAGTTTGACAAGAATTAGGATACTTTATCCCAAGAACGAGTAGATTCGTTCCATGTATATTTATCATCTCCAACGGGATGGGGTACCGGAGGATTCCAATTACAAGTATTGTTGTCTAATGTCCAGCTCTCAAAAGGCTTGGGTGGAATAAATGCATCTCTTTGTGAATCATAAGTATATCCAATACCGGCATAGTTCTTACGAACTTTACCATTGTAAGAGGTTTGCCTCCAAGTAGAATGGCCGGTAAGCTTGGTTAGAAAAGCTATACCAACATTTTCATCTTCCACGCCCTGAGGGGTCATAGTGTCTACATTGTTGACAACTAATACTTGTTCAACAACATTATTTAAACCTAATTTTGCAAAATGTGCCATATAAATTATTTATTATTTATGCGGTATAAGTTCCAGATCCTGTATAAGTTAAAATTGTTTTATCATTTACAGTAGTAATAGTAGGATTTCCGGTATATACATTACTAAAACTATTTGTAGGTATTCTTAAGATCACAACACCTGACCCCCCTGTGCCACCCACACCATTAATGTTTCCACCACCACCGCCGCCACCGCCGGTATTGTTTGTTCCGTTACTACCCACACCGTTTGTTGCAAATGAACCGTTACCACCGCCTCCCGACCCACCTGCACCCGCACCTGAACCCACCCCTCCTCCTGCTCCACCGCCTCCAGCTCGAAGCACACTAGTACCGGTAATTGTAGATGCCAACCCAACACCGCCTGCTCCTCCTTGATTTGCAGCATACCAAGATGCTCCTACACCGCCTGCTCCACCGCCTCCGCCTCCGCCTAATGGAGATCCGCTACGACCACCTGATCCACCGCTATTACCTTGACCTGTTACTCCTGTACCGCCGCTACTACCACCACCGTTTGAATCGGGTGAACCTCCCCCTCCACCTGATCCACCAGAATTACCAGGACCTCCTATTCCTCCTAAAGCGTAAAAACCACCTCCTCCACCTCCTGTAGATATTATATTGCTAAATACTGAGTCTGTACCATTAGCCCCGGTAGCAGCTTGCCCGGCGCCTCCTGCACCCACTGTGATTGTATAAACATTACCGTTAATTAAAATAAAAGACGATCCTGTCAAATAACCTCCTGCACCTCCACCACCACCTCCATATACACCACCTCCCCCTCCCCCACCTGCTATAACTAAGTAGTCAATCATATAATCTTTTCCTACCCATTTAACTCCATCATAAACTTCAATATATTTTGTAATATTATTATATCTTATTGCACCCTCTACCCCCGACTGTAAAGTATTACCGCGAGGAAGTTGAATATAACCGGCACCTAAATCTCCAGTTGTTGTTAATATAGCACTTATAGGTACTCCAAGAGTATTAGTACCATCGGTAATTGGTACAATTAAGCCACTAGTAGTTGTAGTCTGTCGGGTTAATTGAGATATAGTTGTATCAGCCATATAGTTATGCGGTATAAGTTCCACCTCCTGTAAAAATTAAAACCTTATGAGTAGGGCTTACTGCAGGAAAATCTTGTACTGTAGGGTTGCCTGAGAATGTCCCAGAATAATTTGCCAGAGGTATTTTTAAAACTACAAGACCAGAACCACCATCACCGCCCTTAATTGTATTGTAAGATGAGGAATTGTCACCCGCTCCACCACCACCTCCCCCTCCGCCAGTATTACTTGTTCCGCTACCCCCCGATGTTCTATACCCTCCACCTGCTCCTCCACCGCCGCTTGCAGTACCTGGGCTATAAGGACTAGAGCCGCCCGCTCCACCACCCCCGGCTCGGGTAACTGTAGTACCTGTTACACTAGAAGAAACACCTGAACCTCCAGATCTGTTACCCAAACCTGCACCTACAGAAGGCGCTGAGCCGCCGGCTCCACCACCTCCTACACCAACACTTACACCAACAGGACGACAGCCTCCATTAAAACCTTGACCTACAGCACCAGTACCTGCATTTGGAGTACCAGAAGAACAATTGTTATTTGAGCCATAACCTGCTCCACCGCCCGATCCACCATTACCACCATAAGCATTGTTTCCTGTTGTCTCACCGCCTGCTCCAAACCCTCCTCCTAAAGACGTTAAGCTTACCCCAGTACCCTCTATTTTACTTACAGTACCGTTTGAGCCAATAGTACTAGTACCAGCCGGGCCACCGGCACCACCCCCTCCTACTGTAATAGTATAAATTGTGTTTGTAGTCAGAGTAGCTGGAGGCTCGGCAGGGCTTCCACCACCAGACATTTCTCCATTAATAGAGCTTCTATACCCACCGGCCCCTGCACCTGAACTATTAGCACTAGTATTAGACCATGCACTACCCCCTCCCCCTCCTCCCGCTATAATTAAATATTCAACTTGATATGAAGTAGTACTAGCAGACCATCTAGTACCGTCATAATATTCTAATTTTTTACTAGTAGTATTATATCTTACAGCACCCTCTACTCCCGACTGTAGATCTCCTCCTTTTGGTAGTGTTATATAGCTGTTACCCATGTTACCTGTAGCAGTAACAATTGCGCTCACAGGAACTCCTACAGTACTTGTTCCATCTGAAATAGGTACAATTAAATTAGTAGTCGCACTTGTTTGACGAGTTAAACCTGTAATTGTAGTATCGGCCATACTAATTATTTATTCTGATAGATTAAATAATATTAGTGAACAAAGATACCCATCTTATCTATGAAGCATATACAAGCCCGGGTGTCCCTGCAACACCTGCTCCTACTAAACAAGTTACCGTTGCCCCGGTAAGGCCACCGGCTGCAGAGAATGAAGAAAAGAAAGAAAAAAAAGAACAAAAGATAACTTTAGAAGAAATTAATACCGAACGTAAGGCCGTCCATGCTGCATACGAAATAGTAGATGCAATTTATAAAACAGTAGATTCTTTTCAACGTGCCACCGACATAATACAAACTATCGCTTCCGTCCACCGAAATGAGCGGAAGCGACAGCTTGGATTAAAGAATAATTAACTCTTTGTAGCCTTACGGCTGTTCTTTTCTTCCTGAACACCCTTGCGTGCTTCGCGGGCAAACTTAATTACTTCCTGAAGAGCCTTACGGGCACGGGTCCCGGCGGCGTTATTACCGCCCGAAAACTTTTCGTATTCGGCAGTAAATGTTGCAACGTGTTCTTGAAGTGTGAGAGGATTAATGTTTGACATATTATATTTTTATTATATCTTGAACGAAAAGCAACTTAAAATAAAATAAATATTAATATGAATGCGGAGAGAAAAAAAGTCACCGCTGATACGGTATTGAATTTATATGACCAGGCAAAAAAAGAAAAAAAGCTTGTCAAAAAAGAAGAGTTAATGAAAAAAGTAATTTTTCTTTCTAAACATCTTAACGAGTATCTTAAGGTAGCTGATCAGGTGGTAAGATAGTCGTTCTTTCTTTTTTAGCCAGGGCTTTAATAAATTTAATAACTTCTTCCATACTCTCATCAAATCTATAGCCATCACATATAGGGCAAAACGTACTAGTATAAAGTACCACCGATTCACAGCATAAACATACTTTATAGTATTCAGCATTCTCAATCATTATTTGGGCGGCCAGCTCTTTTCGTAGAGAACTCTTCTTCACAGACATAAATATTTAGGTGAATAAGGATCAGAAAGCTATAAACGAGACATACAATACTAGTATTAATAATACTACTCGTAATAGTGATTCCTATGCTTACGCTCCCAAAGAGTATAGTACAATACGAAATGAAGATGAAGAGTCTAATTTAAAACGTAACATAGCACTAGAGCTTAATAATATGACCAAGCGTGCCTCTCGTGGGCTTAAAGAAGATTATCTTTATATTATAACTAATATGGATAAACTTCATAAAGAGTTGGCAAAAGCAATTAATGTTTGAATTTTAAGTTTTTTATTTTAAAATAACTTAATGTATACCCGGGTTAAGTTAAATTGGAAGCAGATTGAAGAAGACATTAACGAATTAGCTAGTCAGATTGATACATGTAATGCAATTGTTGCAATAGGCCGGGGCGGTCTAGTACCTGGTACAATTCTTTCTTATATTTTAGATTGTGAATTAGTTAATTTTGGAATTAAATCTTACAACAAAGATAATATTGCTGAAGATTCTAGAATTACTCAAATACCAGGCATTAAGTTTAATAATAATTATAGAGAAAAATCTGTAATAGTTTTTGACGATTTATCTGATAAAGGATCTACATTACATCATGCTAGAGATTATTTTGAACTATGTGAATTTACTAACGTTAAATTTGCAACACTTTACATAAAGAAATCTACTAAATTTACTCCGAATTACTATGTACAGAAATTTGACGACGAATTATGGCTTGACTTTCCTTGGGAAACCGTTAAACTAGATTAAATATTTTAACATTTATATTTTAGCCCTTTTGGGCCTCAGCTGCGTGGCAGCAAACTATATCCCTTTATGAAAATAAACACAAAAATAAACAAGCTAGGATTAATTATAACGACAGTTTTTCTGTCGACGGCATCTCTATGCTTTACTCAATTTAAAGAGCGTAATCGTACGGTTGCCGACTTAAAAGCAGAACTAAAGTCTTTACCAGCAGCAGAAGAGAAGAAAGCTGCAAAAGAATTGGTTGTTAAAGCAGATGGTATAAGATATAAAGATGATTTTATACCTAAGACTAATAACAATTCATTTAAAGTAATGACAGTCAGGCTAACTGTCTATTGGGCAAGAGGTGGAGATACTGATTATTATAGTTCTAAGAAAAAGAGCTCTACCGGATATACTTTAAAACAAGGAGAATCTATAGCGGTTGATCCTCGTATTATTCCTTACAGAAAAGAGGTTATTATACCTAACATAGGCCTGGTAAAGGCCGTTGATACAGGTACTGCGGTTAGACAAAAGACCGCATCTAACGGTAAATTGCCTGTTATAGATGTGTTTTTTGAACATAAAAAAGATGCAATGCTATTTGCTAATAGATATCCAAAAATAATTAAAGTAGCTGTTCTCAATTAAATATATACATGCATCCTGAGCTTAAGCACCAGCTATATGGTGGTGATATATCAGACTATTACAAAAAGCCTGAACCGAAAGATATTAAGCAAGAAAATAAAGAGTTAGCCGATATTTACGATACAATTCAAAGAAAAAAATTCTTTGTTAAAGAGGATGTAGATCAACCA
>Ga0194133_10009584_pt1 | contig 11069 bp, 13 predicted proteins | sample TA2KigOf40mmetaG_FD_155448 | JGI IMG/M metagenome (GOLD analysis project Ga0194133, IMG submission 155448) | Freshwater microbial communities from Lake Tanganyika, Tanzania - TA2015055 Kigoma Offshore 40m | ecosystem: Environmental > Aquatic > Freshwater > Lake | place: Tanzania: Lake...
AAAAATCAAAGTATTCAGATTTATTATTTAAATATTCATTTGTTATATTCTTACAATTGATTATATTTTCCAATATAATTTGAAATTCAAACATAAAAATTCGCAACCAAATAAATAATATGAAAAAAAAATAGGTTCTAATTACTAATTTTATTAAATATTTTCCAATCCACAAAAAAAATAAACCAACATTATTAAATATTTCAACTATATATTTTTCACTATAATATAAACCAAATACTAAAATTGTAAAAATTAGAGATATATCTTCATCTGAAATCATTTTGTTTTATGTAAAATATTTATTTAATTGTTTATAGTAATAAATTATATAATAACAAATTCAATTTTTTTACTAATTAATTTTTCAATCATATAATACAGCAAATTCACCAAATAATTCTGTAGCCATCATATTATATATTTGTTTTGCTTCTTCTAATGTAGCTATTTTAGAAATTTTACTTGTTTTTTTATCCTTGGTCAAACTAACTGAATATCCAGATTTAGTTAATTTAATATGATGTAAAGGTTTATTTGTATGTGGATCAAAAAAGAAACCGGAAGTAGACTCCCAAGAAAATATAAAATGGATATTTTATATTTTCTGGAGCGCATTAAAATTACTATATATATAGTAATTTTAATATGCGACCATGTAAATATATTATTTGTAGAATTATATGAAAATTTTATAAAAGAAAGAGAAGATATTCCAAAAGAATTTGACAATACAGAATCAAATACAAAATGTTTTAAAGAAGAAGATAAAAAATTCAAAGAAGATTGGGAATTAATATGGAGAATTATCATAAAGAAAAAGCGACATTAAGAATATTATGTAAAGAATGTAATAATAAAAAAGAGAATAAACAGAGAAATAATAAATAATTTGATTTGATAGTTCAGCACAAAAACAAATTTCATTTGTTTTTGCTTGCTTATTTTTGAATAAATTCAAAAATAAGGCGGCGTTGAGAATAACTCATAAGCCGCCTTAAATTGACTTGGCAGTCAATTTAAGCGAGTATTATTTTTTTGCAAAAAAAAATAATGCGATGGAATAATCGTTAGTGGATTATGGATATAGAAAGTGTATATATAAAGATCAAGTAAATGATAAATATATATAGTGGATGATAATATAGTAAGTGTACATTAAAATAATATATGAACTGAACAATTTTACCGGATTTGTTTTTTTTTTCGATGATTATAAGAATTTTATAGATATTTAATTTTTTATAAAAAAAAGATTAAAAAAATTCTGATAGAATTATAAAAATTATAATAAAAAAAATAATTATTTAAAGTACATAACTTTTTAATACTGGACCGGATTCGTAGTATAAATAATTAACTAAATATAATAAGAATATTCCGAATCCGGTCTAGTATAAAAAGAGAAAAATAATTTTATGGGAAGGTTCAGCACAAAAACCCTACCTTTATTCAAGACTACTTGAATAAAGGCAAGTTATATTCATTTAAATGAATATAACGCAGTAAAAATCGCAAGTATATAAAAATATTGAAAGTAATATAAAAAATAATATAAAATATTACTCATATAAAATATATATAATTATGGTTAGAAAAAATGAAACTGATAGAGAAGCAAAAATGATTAATTCGATGATAGAAAGAAGTAAGGCAAATAGAGAATCTGCTTTACATAGAATGAAAGAAAAGATGGATAATATTGAAAGATTAGATAAAGAACATATTGAAAACAGAAAAAGAATTGATGCTATTAAAGCATTTAAGGAAAGAACTGGATTAGAAGGACAAGAACTTAAAAAGGCTTTTTATGAATATTGGAATAATGGTAATCCAAAAGAAAAACCAAAAAAAAGATCAACAAAAAAAGAATTATATCATCAAGAAAGAGAAGAGATAATAAAAGAATTGAATAATATAATAGGGATAAATGAAAATAATAATTATGTACATAAACACGAGATAGAAACAAATAAAGATTTTGAAAAATTCATAAAAGAAAATACAGAAAAAATTCGTACAATGTGGAAAACAGGTTTATGGGGATATTTTTCAAATGATAAAGATAAAGGAAGTGGAAATATATTAGGATTATATAGGACATTATTAAATGACAGTGATTATTTAATATTTTCAAAACAAAAGATAATAGAAATTAACGGAAAAAAGGAAAGAAGAACTTGTTATTATATTGAAAAAAAACAAGTATTAAAATAAAAAAAGTATAATAACTAATTAGGACAAAAACTTATGAAAAAATATATTCACTTCCTTTATAAACACGTTTTTTGCTGATATTTTTGTGTTTAATTGATACAATATTGTCAATATTTTTATTATAGCAATCTGCGATAAATTTTTGAAAATGGCTATATTTAAAAGTATGTTTCATTTTTTTAATTTTATTTATTCTATTTTTAATGGAATCAATAGTTTTACTTTTAGCTTCACTACCTTTAAAAATAACATAAAATATATCAATATTTAAAATAAATTCATCAAAGAACTCATCAATATTAATATTTCGTTCAATATTATTAATTTGTAATCTTTGAATACCAATATTTTTTTCTATAATAAATAAAGTTTTAATTTTATCAAGTATATATTTATATTTACCAAATGAATTGTAATAATTATTAAAAATATTAATAAATCCATTGTAATTTAATTCAAATAAATATTTGGAAATAAAATTGATAAATTTCTCTTCATTACAAAATATTTCATTACAATTTAGTTTTAAACTATTAATTATATTTAAAATGACATCATTATTTTTTTTAAATTTATCTTCATCAGACAAAAAATAAATACTTTTAACAAAATATTTTTTGTAATTATCATCAATAATCAAATAATTAATTAACAATTGTTTATTATGATAAATTTTAAAGAATTGTTTAACTTTATCAAAAGCATCTTGAATAATTTTTAAATCACAGTCAATAAATTCTCTATTAGGTTTAAATTTAAAATCTTTTAAATGAAAAAAAAGCAAAGTTTCAGCAAAAGATTTATCAAAAAAAGAATCCGAAGTTAATAAAATAGTAGAAGGTATAGGATAAGAAGTAGTATATTGGTTCAATCTTTTATCAGTATCAATAGAATTACCACATTTATATAAATTATCGCCATAAAATTTAAAAATTTCATTATGAAGACAATATAAAAATCCTGATGTGGGTTGATAAAATTCATATAAATCATTAGTAGTAATAACATTTTTATTTTTAAAATAATGTTCTAAAATTAATTTGATATTAGAATTAGAAATATTATCCATATAATAATATGAATAAAAAAATTTTTATATAGATTAATTAAAAAAAACGGGTATTTTATGGAATTTATAAATTTTTATTTTCTCAATATAAATTTATATAATAAGTTATTTTATGGAATTTAACAAAGATTTACATATTGTAAAAGAAGAAATTTATGATGCCGATGTGATGGAAGAAATACTAAGAGACATAAATACATTTCCAAAAAGTGAATTAAATAGATTAAGAGCATATAAAAAGAGTCGTAAATATGGAAATAAAGTGGATGTGATATATCATTATGGAAAAGGATGTGAAGAAAATCATTTAGGAAGATTATATGTAAAAAATAATAGAGGATTACAATCTTTTCAAAGAGAGATAAGAGATGCATTATTAGAGAAACATCATTTTAGTATAGATATGGAAAATGCTCATTATAACTTAATGATAAAATTAGGAATAGACTGGAATATAAATGTATCAAATATAAAATATTATTGTGAAAATAGAAAACAATGTTTAAAAATGTTATCAGATGATAAAAAAATAAGTAAATTAGCATATTTAAAAGTAGCATATGGTGGCAATATAAGTTTATACGATAATACATTAGGAGAATTTGTGGAACCAGAAGGAGATACAAGTTTATTAAAAGAAATAGAGAAAGAAGTAAAATCATTAATAGAAATGTGTTATGGAAAATATCCAGAATATCATAATTTAGTTAAAAAAAGAGATAATCCAAAAGTATCTTTATTTGCATTAATATTACAAACAGAAGAATTAAAATGTTTATTAACATTAGATGAATATTTATATTCACAAGGAAGACAAACAGATGTATTAATTCATGATGGTTTAGAAGTAATTAAAAAAGAAAATGAATTAAATTTGCCAGAAGAATTATTAAGAGGCGGTGAAATAGCTATAAAAGAAAATACAGGATATTTAGTAAAGTTAGTTCAAAAAGAATATGAAAATAAATATAAAAAAACGGAAAAAGAAAAAACAATAATAGATGATGTATATGCCACAAGAAAATTTATAAGTTTAATGAAAGACAATATATCAAGAGATAATGGAGAAGTATATTATTTTAATGATGATAATGGAATGTGGGAAACTGGTGAAACTGCTTTTAAAACAGCATTAATAAAAGTAAAAGACGAAATGATTTTTACTGATTATTCAGAATCAAAACCAAAAGTAATAAATTATGGTGGAAAATGGGCAAATATGAAATTAATTCATAATTTAATAATATCATTATTACCAGAAGATAATTTTATATCAAAAAACATAGAAAGCTCAATTGGAAAATTATTATTTGCAGATGGATATTATGATTTTTATAAATGTAAATTCATAGAAGGATTTAATAACAAAATAGTATTTTTGAAAAGAATAAATCGTTTATTTCCACAAGAAAGAAATGAAAAAATAATAAATGAAGTAAATAGAATGTTATTTATAGATGGGTTTAATTTTGAAGATGGTTTAGAATCCGGAGAATATTTAAAAAAATCAATATGTATAGGATTAATAGGAGATTATCAAAGAAAGAAATTTTATTTTTGTTCAGGAGATCGCAATTCCGGAAAAAGTTTATTAACTAAGGCATTTAGAGATAGTTTTGAAGGTTATGTTGATGAATATGATGCAAATAATTTATTATATAATTCAAATACACAAGATGAAGCAAAAAAATTAGCTTGGACTTTGGATTTGATTGGTGTGAGATTAGCATTTAGTAATGAATGTAGAATGGAAAAAAAATCTTATTTAGATGGAAATTTAATAAAACCATTATCATCTGGTTCTGATGGAATGAAACATAGAGGTAATCATGAAAATCAAAAAAAATTTATAAATCGTTCAACAATGATTTTTTTATCAAATGATATTCCTACAATTTCACCTATTGATGGTGGTATAATTGATAGAGCAAAATTCATAAGATACAAATTAAGTTTTGTAAATAATCCAAAAAAAAGCAATGAAAGATATGCTGATCCAAATGTAAAAAGAAAATTTGATAATGATGAATATAAAAATGCATTATTTTATTTAATGGTTGACACATATAATAATTTAATAGAAAGTGAAAAAAAATTTGGTGGATATATTGAAGAACCAAAATCAGTTTTAATGGAAACAAGTGAATGGATTAAAGATGAAAATATGTTGTTTGAGGAAAAAATTTTAGAGAAATATGAAATAACTAATGATAAAGAAGATTATGTTGAATCAAAAAATATTATAAATTATATAATAAAAGAATGTAATTTAAATTTTTCATCTGTAAAAATAGGTAGATTATTAACAAATTTAATAAATGTTGAACCACGAGATATGAATAAGAATAATGTTAAATGTCGTTTAGGAATAAAAGAAAAATTTTAATAATACCAATTGGTAATGATAATAAAGTATATATATATAATAATTTTAATAAAAAATATTACCAATTATTACCAATTATTACCAATTTAAAATCAATTGGTAATGATAATAAAGTATTGAAGAATACAAAATATTTTTCAAAAAATACCAATTTACCAATTTTTTAATATTTTTTGCAATAAAAAAATATTAAAAAATAAAAAGTTAAAATTTTTTTCAAAAAAAAAAAAATAAAAAATTCAAAAAATTGGTAAATTGGTAATTTTGATATATTAATAAGTCAATATATATTCTTTTTTTAATTACCAATTCAAAAATCAATTGGTAATAATTAGTAATAATTGGTAAATTTGTAATTTTTATTGTTTAGAAAAAAACAGTTGTGTATATCTTTTTTTAATTCCTAAATATTCAGTAACAATATCTTTACTAAATATTTTATAATCATGATCTTTAAATATACTTCTAAGTAAAGTAATTTCATCTCCTTTTTCACCATTATTAATAGCAACAAAATATCCCCAAGTAGAACATCTGTAATATTTTTTAATATCATCAGTAATAGAGATTAATTTATTTTTAAGTTCTTGATTATCTTGTAATTTATTAAGTAAAATAGTATTATCATTATTTAAATCCATTAAATTAATTAATTGTTGTAAAATATTTTCTCGTTCATTTGAATAAAAAGTTTTTTTATTTCTTCTTATTTTTTTAATATTATTTTCATTGTTATCACTTGAATTATCACTCATACTCTTATATATAACCTATATAATATTTTTTTAAATAATTTAAACTTGTATAAATAAAATATTTTATATAAATTAAAAATTTAAGGTATTTTATTTATTTTATTTATTTTATATAAAATAATTTTCTCATTTTAATTTAAATAGAAAATTATTTTTTAAAAATGAGTAAAAATATCGGAATTTTATACGCTTTAAAAAATGAACTATGGCAAGAGAATATCAAATGTGGGTTGACAACACAGAAAATAGAAAAGAGAATAAGTAACTTACAAACCTCTTTATTTATAGATTGTGAATTAATAGCAACAACAAATCAATTAGTAAATTGCAAAATATACGAATTTTTATTAAAAAAAATATTAAAAGAATATAGACTACGTTATGACAGGGAATTTTTTAATGTAGAAATAGATATGATAAAAGAAACATTTGAAACATTTAATTACATAAATTCTATTTAGGATACAGATCAAAAATTAAATGATTATATTAAAAGGAATTACCCGGAATATTATGATAAAAGAAAAAGAATTTATGATTATAATAGTTCATCATCTGATGAAAAACCAAAACAAAAAAAAGGATTGTTTGTAGATACAAGTTATTAAAAAAATATAATTTTTAACTACCCCCAATTCTTGCCCCAAAATTCATAAACCACTTACGGAAATTAAAAATAAGAGATATTTTATTAAAATATGGGCAAGAATTGGGGGTAGTTAAAATATAAAAAAGTTTGTTTTTATTTAATATATTAAAAATGAATCTTCATCAAGTGAAAAACAAAAAAGGGATAAAAGAAGAGAATTATTTGTAAACACAAGTTATTAAAAAAATAATTTTATGAGAAAAATATTTTCTAAATGATTATTATATTAAAAAAAATGAAAAAAGATCTAAAAGTAAAAAAAGTAAATAAAATAGATATGGAATTAGTAAAAAATAAAAAAGGAGAAAATAAGATAGAATATGTAAAACCATTTTTAAAATGGGTAGGAGGCAAAACACAAATATTAGAAGAAATATTAAATGAAATGCCTTATTCGATGGAAAATTATCATGAAATCTTTTTAGGAGGGGGGAGTGTATTATTAGGATTATTAACATTACAAAAAGAAGGATTAATAGAAATCAAAAAAAAAATATATGCGTATGATTATAATAAACCATTAATTTATGTATATAAAAATATACAAAAAACTCCAAAAAAATTTATAAATACAATAATAAAAATAATCAATGAATATAATTCAATAAAAGGTGAAGTAATAAATAGAAAACCAACAACAAAAGAAGAAGGATTAACATCACAAGAATCATATTATTATTGGATAAGAAGTAAATATAATGAAATGACAAATGATGAAAAAATCACATTATTGGGTTCAGCATATTTTGTATTTTTAAATAAAACGTGTTTTAGAGGAGTATTTAGAGTAGGTCCAAATGGTTTTAATGTACCATTTGGTCATTATTCAAATCCAGGAATAATAGATAAATCCCATATAAAAAATGTAAGTGCGTTAATAAAAGATGTAGAATTTATTCACGCTTCTTTTGAAGATTCTTTAAAAACAATTTTGTCTGGTTCATATCTTTTTTTGGATCCACCATATGTACCTTTAAATGCCACATCATTTGTAGGTTATACATCAGATGGTTTTGATTTAAAATTACATGAAAAATTATTTAAAATGTTACATGAATTAAAAAAACAAAATGTAAATTGGATGATGTCAAATTCACATACAAAATTAGTATTAGATAGTTTTGATGATAAAAAAAAATATTCAGTAGAAAAAATATTGTGTAGAAGAGCAATAAATAGTAAAAATCCAGAATCAAAAGTTAATGAAGTAATAATAAAATCATATTAAATTTTATTAAATCAAATTAATCAAATTGATATTTATTATAACCAATATTTTTAATACTAGTCATCACAAGTGGATTTTCAAATTTAAATTTCCAAATATGTATAGTATCATCCTTATCTTTATTAATGAATAAACACAATATTTCTTTTTTATCTTTAACTTTATCATAAATACTTCTGTAGGGATAATATAATTGTCTAATATTAAAACTTTCAATATTATTAACACTTTTACCTTCAATTAATAAAATTTTATTTTTACTTTCATAACATGAATCTGTTTCATATTGTGAACCTGAAATTTCAATTTGTTTATTACCAATAGTTGTATTAAATGTACATCTATGACGACCATTTAATAATGGGCCAAATAAAATAGGTTCATCAAGATATTTTTTTTTTTCAAATAATCCAGAATATCTCAAATTATCAATTAAAGAAGTTTCACTATTTCCGATACTTAATAATAACGAATCGTCATTTTTACAAATCTCAATAATTTTAGTATTGGGATATGGAAGTTTGAAATAAATAGAATTTTTTGTCAATAAATAATCTCCATTTTTGACTGAAATTATATACAAGTTATAATCTTTAAATATTTGTGGTCTATCTTCATCACAATCTTGTTTGCAAAGTAATCTAGGTCTCCCAAGAAAATATAAAACGTTTGTTTTATATTTTCTGGAGCCTCACAAAATTATTTATAATTTTGTTGGAGGTTCAAATTGGCAATTATTACCATTCCAAGTTTTTTTACAATTTTTAATTTGTGTAGCTGTAATAATAATATCGTTTTTACCATCATATTTAATTTCTTTAAAAATATGTATCCAAACATTATTATTTTTAAATCCATTATCAACATTAATATTTTTTTTATCTTCTTCAATATTAATTTCTAATTTATTAGAAATATTCACTGAATTATAAATTTCATTTTCTAAATCATTATTAATTTTGTTTTTTATTTTAGTATTATTTTTTAACATTTTATTATATTATATTAATTATCATAGTAACAAATAATCAATTTTTATTTTGATTAATTATTATATTTTTTTGTTATGAATATTCACAACAAAAAATATTATTAGAAATAATATTGAATTCTTTAGGGGGGTAATATAATATATAATTATTTCTTTAAATAGTTTTAATTGAATAACTGCGAGTAAAAATTTATTTTTACTCTTACTTGGTTTATAAATAAACCAAGGCGCGAAAGGTACTTGAGCGCCTTTATACTTGTAGAATTAAATACCCCATAAAATACAAAAAATCTACTAATATTATTTAGTTGAATGTAAAAAAATTTATGGGAATATTCATTATCTACAAGAATAATATTTAAAAAAAATGTAGAAACAAAAAATTAAAAAATTTAATGGTGCTTATTTCTTTTAAATTTATAATTCTTAACAAGCCAAACAGTAGGAGTTTTATTACTTAATTGATGAATAAGATATTTACCATCAAAATAAGTATTGGTAACACCTTCTCCAGATTGAGCTTGAGCAACTAAAACACAATCTTTTTCAAATGCTAAAGTGTTAACAGTAGTTTTACCATCAACAACAATGGTTTCTAAATAAGCACCAGGTCCAACTTCACTAATTTTGATAGTAGCGGTACCTTTAGATGAATTAATTTTTCCTCCTTCAACAGTAGTTGAGTTGTATTTTCCGGTGTATTCACCGATAAACTTGTGATGTCCCATAGTATATATAATTATATTTATATAATAATTAAATTATGGGTGAAAAAAAAGTACATAAATTGGAGAAAATTTTTCCAAATTTTGTACAACAAAAAAAAATAGAATACAAGGATAAGAAGATAATAATATATTTAACAGAAAATAACAAAGCATATTTTGATTTACACCCTTGAAGATTTAAAATGCTGATTATTTAAAAAATTAAACAATTTACACCCTTGAAGATTTAAAATGCCAAACATTTAAAAATAAAATTAAAACAAATTAAAGAAATAATAATTATAGATAATTAGGATGATGAGTTATTAAGTTAATTCTATTTTTAATTAATTGTAATTTAATTACTATATATTAATTAAAAGGTTTTTTAGGTTTTTGAGCATCCTTATCTATGAAGTTATTGTAATTACTTATAAAAAGTTTATGCAATAATGGAGATTTTTAAACCTAATTTAAAAATTCAGTTATGTTTGACGACATAACAAAAATCATAATTTACATATTTCTGTAATGAATAAACCTTAAAGATTTTTATACCAAGTAAAATCGGCATTTTAAATCTTCAAGGGTGTAAATGGAATAACAGAACTAACATTAGAAATTAATTGATTATAATTTGCCAAACTTAAATTTTGAATCGTTTCATTATTAAACATTAATCCATTAATAAATTTTAAATAATTTGATGTGTATATTTTATATTTTTTTGTTGATATAAATACAACTTTGTATGTATATATATTTTCTAACGTACCTGCATTAACAATTGAATATGTTAATTTTCTGTATCCGGATATATAAAAATACATATGTGATGTTTTTATTATTTTATCTAATACATTATAAATATTTAATTTAATTCTTTTGTATTGGAATTCATTGATATCATTTGTTTGTGTTAATGATTTTAAATCACTCGGTAAATTTTTTGTAATTTCATAATCAATATATTTTATAAAATTTTGTATATTAATTCCATAATTAATACCATTTAAATTAGATGATGAATTTAATGATGATTTAGATTTGGAACAAGATGATGAGTT
>Ga0194133_10009586_pt1 | contig 11068 bp, 7 predicted proteins | sample TA2KigOf40mmetaG_FD_155448 | JGI IMG/M metagenome (GOLD analysis project Ga0194133, IMG submission 155448) | Freshwater microbial communities from Lake Tanganyika, Tanzania - TA2015055 Kigoma Offshore 40m | ecosystem: Environmental > Aquatic > Freshwater > Lake | place: Tanzania: Lake Tanganyika...
GCCATCAGGGGTCGCGAAGTGGACCTCCGTACGACCTGCCTCACGCCAACAGACGCCCAGATCCCCATTGAAGACCTCGGCGCCGTAGTCGTTGGCACCGACGAGCACCGGGCGTCGATGATACCAGGCGTCACGGGTGTCGAGCCCGCGGCGCGCGCCCCACCGCTCGACGATCGCATTGAGGCCGGCGACGCCGAAGGTCCCCTTCCGCTCCGCACAGAGGATGCGCACCCCGTCGAGGGCATCGAGCATGGCGCGTGGGGTCTCGGCGCGCAGGCAGGCCTCGAGCCCCTCGGCGATGGGCGCAAGCAAGGCGTTCTGTGTGGTGGGGGCCGGGAGGCATCGCGCATCGGCATGCCCGCCGTGCATCAGGATCTCCACCGCCTCGTCGATCCGTCCCGCGCGAATGGCGCTGGCGACCCCCGCGATCCCTGGTTGCCCGGTAAAACGGTGGTTTCCCGTCAATGTGGTGACCACCGGGGTCACCACCGGATGTCGGACCAGCGCTCCGAGCACATCCCCCGCATCAACACTCGCGAGCTGATGATGATCGCCCACGAGGATCAACTCGGCATCCTCGCGCAAAGCAGCCAGCAACGCGTCCATCATGAGGACGTCGATCATGCTCGCTTCGTCGACGATCACCAGATCCTCACCCAACGGCCACTCCTGATTGAAGCGGAAATGGTCACCCGCGGCGCGATAGCTCAAGAGGCGATGGATGGTGCGCGCATCGGCAGGGATGCGGGCACGCACCTCGGCCGGGGCATCGATCGCACCAAGTCGCGCACCGATCGACGCGGTCAGGCGCGCAGCAGCCTTCCCCGTTGGGGCCGCGAGGGCGATGCGGAGCTCGGGGTCGGCCGTCACGCGCGCGACGATCTGTCGTGCGATCTCGGTCGTCTTCCCGCTCCCCGGACCGCCAGTGATGATGCGCAGACGCGGCATGGCACCGGTCACGCGTGCCCGCACACGCTCGGCGATTCGGCGCTCCGCCTCAGCGTAGCGCCGGAATTGCAGCAGATCGCCCGTGAGGACGAGCGGTCGCAGGTCATCGAAATCACCGGCCAACCCGCCCTCGATCAGGATGCGACGCCACTCACCAGCAGCGGGCTCATCGGTGAGGACGACGGCACTATGTCCATCGGCGCGTGCGATGGAGAGCCGTCGGATCGCCTCGCTCGCCACCTCCGCACGCGTGCCGGTCAGTCCAACCCGGCGCACAAGCATCTCCGCCAGCGCGTCATCGATGGCGTTCGTGAGGTCGGGCGCAAGCCTGATCGGGCTCATACCGAGGTCCCGCCGAGCGCCGCATCGAGCGCGGTGATGAGTGCGGGGGAGGGCGTATCCCGGAACCAGCCCGTCTCCGCTCCATCGGCGATGCCGCGCAGGAACACATACGCGACGCCCCCCCAATGCGTCGCGGGGTCGTAGCCGGGGACCCGCGCCCGGAGATGGCGGTGGAGGGCGACGAGATAGAAGTGATACTGCAGGGTGTAATCGCTCAACTGCATCGCCTCGTCCATCCGCTCCGCATGATAGTCCGTGCGAAGATCGCCGAGATGATTCGATTTCCAGTCCATGATCCACCACTGGCCGGCATGCTCAAAGGCGAGGTCGACCACGCCAGTGAGGTATCCAGCGAAGCGCTCCGCGCGCATCCGCCGCACCTTCTCGGCGTAGCGACGGGCATGAGGCCCCCCGTGGGTCGCGAGGGCATCGGCGATCGTGTCGAGATCGAAGCGTCCGACCGGGATGGTGAACTTCCATTCACGGAGCGTCGCGTCCTTGGGGACCTCCGCCAACATGAAGTCCGCACCCGGGATGCGGGTCATGCAGGTGTCACGCAGCACGCGTTGGATGTCCGCGAGACTCCATCGATCATCGTCGCGTCGCGGGACCCCGAATCGGGCGAGCGCCTCATCGATCCGAGCGGGGGGGAGCGCCTCCTCGAGGCTCGTCGTGGTCGGTGTCGCGGGGAAGTCGAGGTGTTCGAGGAGGTGGTGCAAGGCATCGCCGATCTCGGGTCCCTTCTTGATCGCGAAGATCCCAGTTGCGACCGGTGCGGCAAACTCAGATGGCACGGGGAGTGGGGGATCCTCGACGTCGCGATCGGGAAGCGCGGGATCGTGCCGCCCGCTTCGGAGCGCCGAATAGCTGGAGGTACGCCACCCCTCGAAGCGTCGTGGCGTCGGAACGAATTGTCGCGCAGGACGCTCGACCGGCAGCGGCTCCGACGCGGATGCGGATGCGCGCTGGTCGCGATTGTCGGCCCTTCCCTGCGAGAGCCGATCCTCCATGAACCGATGGTCCGACCGACTCATCTGCGCGGGATGGGCATCCGCCAGTCGTTCGACCTGCTCCAGACTCCCGCCGTCTCGAAGCAGGCGTGCGACGGCGCTCTGCTCTCCCTTGCTGATCCATCCCCAGACCAGATAGCAGCGTGACTCCGCCCGCGTGAGTGCGACGTAGGCGAGACGCATCGCCTCGTCCGCCTCGTTCTCTATCGCGAGCGCTCGGGTCTCATCCATGCTTGGTGAACCGATATCGATGCGCCGGACGGTCTGGGTCGCATCGGTCGGATCGGGGATCGTCGCGACCGCGACCGGCTGCTCGAGGATCTCGTTCGGCGGCTCCGGTATGTGCCAGAGGAAGGGCAGGAAGACCACCGGCCACTGCAGCCCCTTGGCCTTGTGGATGGTCATGATCTGCACCGCCTCGGCGTCGGACTCGAGGCGCTGTTCACGTCGCTCGGGGACGGAGGCTACCTGCCGCTCGCGCGCCACCCAGGCGTCGAAGCCGGCGGGAGGGAGCGGCGCCCCTGCGCTCTCCTCACGTAGCAGTTCCAAGAGGTGTCGGAGATTCGTGACTCGACGTTCCCCGTCGGCGAGGGTGAGGAGTCGCGGGATGGTCTGACGCTCTGTCAGAATCTGCGACAGTGCGGCGGGCAGTCCCTCCGACACCCAGACCTCGTGGGCTGACCGGATGATCGAGATGACCGTCGCCCACTCCTGATGCCCGTCGCCCTGGAGCATCTGGACGATATCGGTCGCTGTTGCCCCCCAGAGCCGCGTAGCGAGTGCCGCGCGAATCCGCTGGTCATTCCCGGGTTCAGCGATCGCCAGGGCAAGACGGATGAGCTCCTCGCCCTCGTCGGAGTCGAGGACATCACGATCGCTCGTCACGACGGCGGGGACGCCAACCCGGTCGAGCGCGTGCTTCATCTCTTGGGCCTGTCGATTCCCGCGGACGAGGATCGCCATCGCCTTCGCCTCAAGCCCATTTGCTCGTAGGGTCAGCAGCTCCCGGATGGTCGCATCGATCGCCGAGCGCATCCCATCGTCCTTGGAGAGCGGCTTCGGTTTGGCCGTTCCCTTCTTGAGCACCTTGGCCGGGCGGTTGTCGCGCACCACGATCCAGTGCAGCGCGCGACGTCCATCGGTCGCGAGTGCCGGTGGGCGCGTCGCACGATCCGCTGATCGGATCGCGGGAAGGGTGATGCCGAGTGAGGCGCCGAATGGCTTCGAAGGGTGATGCGCAAAGAGCGTCTGAACGGCTTCGACAAGCTCAGGGGTGCTGCGGTAGTTCACTCCGAGGGTGAAACGCTGCGTTGCCGAGGCGGCCGCCGAGAGGTAGGCGCGGACGTCGGCACCTCGGAAGGCGTAGATCGACTGCTTCGGATCTCCGATCAGGAGTAGCGGACATCCGGCGAAGGCGTTCTGGAAGATCGGGAACTGGAAGGGGTCGGTATCCTGGAACTCATCGATGAGCGCGGCACGGAAGCGCTGACGGATTCGCTGGGCCAGCGGACCCTGCGGCCCCTCGCTTGTGAGGACGTGGCTGAGGCGACGGAGAAGATCATCGAACGAGAGGGCATGGCGTTGGTTGCGCTCGCGTCGCGCCCCGCTCTGCACCGCCGTGATGTAGTCGGCGAGGAGGGTCGCACCGAGCGCATCGCCGTGGCGCGCATCGATCACCGGATGCGAGTCGGCCGGCTGGACGAGGGCGCGGGCCCAGGTCGCGGGATCGACGCCGCTTGCGCCGACCAGCTCGGCGGGCGTCAGATCGGTCACCAGCGTACGCCGCGCCCAGTCATGGGCCGCGCGCGTGAGGAGCGCGGTGTCGTTCTCGAGGAACTCGAGGTCGAAGTGTACCCCGGCCTCGACCGCCAGCTCGCTGAGGATGCGGCGGCAGAAGCCATGGATCGTCGAGACGCTCAGTTGGTCGATAGCCGCAAGCGCCTCGCCGATGCGCTGCATCGCCCACTCGCGCTGCGGATGCAGGAAGTCGACGAGGTCCCGGTGCTTTTCACCAGGCGGCGGATCGTCTGAACAGATATCCCGCGCGAGGCGCAGCACCTCGCGAATCCGGGTGATGAGCTCGTTAGTCCCCTTCTCCGTGAAGGTGACCACGGCGATCTTTCGCAGTGCGAGCGGCGTCTCGCGCTGGAGGAGCAGACGGAGAACGAGACGGGTGATCGCAAAGGTCTTCCCGGTACCCGCACTCGCCTCGACAAGGGTGATCCCCGGGGCGAGCGAGACGCGGAGCGGATCGAAGTGATCCATGATCGGCGCCGTCATGCGAGATCCGGAAGCTCGAAGGTGGGGCAGAGTTCCGTCGCGAGTCGCTCGAATGTCTCCCGATGCGCTGTGAGCGGATCGTCCTCGCCAAAGCAGAGCGCGACATAGGGATCTGACTCATCGCCCGACCAGTTGTAGCCGTCCCTGAACAGCTTCCTCGCGGCGGCCAGATGATCGGTCACCTTCCCTTTTCGTACCGAATCGAGCCAGGCCGCCCCTGCCTGGTGGAAGAAGGGGAGCGGACGGGTCCGTGCCTCGCGTAGCGTCCCTACCCACCGGTCAAGCATGGCGATCGGATCGGCGACCGCCGGACACGACGCCTGCGTCGCGAGATGCTGGATCACACCGTCGCCGTCCTCATCCTTCTCCTTGCCGATCAAGATCGTGCGCTGCGGGACCTGATGTCCCGACTGCGCGGCCGCGAGGAGTACCACATGCTCCACCCAGGCTCGGATCCGATGCTTGGCGCGATAGTTCCCCGCGCGCAGGATGATGCGATCGGTCGCGGTGAGCCCATCGAGGGTACCACGCAGGTGCCAGCCAGTCCCCTGGATGAGCACCGAGGCGGAGGTAAGCGAGAGACCCGCGACGCGGGCACGAATCGGCTCGACCTCCGCCACGATCTCCTTGAAGATCGCACGCCCAAGTGCGCCCGGCGGGAGCAATCCATCGGCGAGGAAGTGCTGGAGTTCACGCACCGGGTCGTAGCTCCCCGTGAGGATACGCTGCACCAGGAGATGGCGGAGCAATCCTCGATCCTTTGGCGAGAGCGCGAAGCGTTCGAGATCGGTCGCCGCCACATCCTGTTCCGGCAGGGTGAGGCGCAAGGTCTGCCGACAGAAGAACTCGGCGGGATTCTCCCACAGATCGGTCAAGTCCTTGAGTCGGATCTCCCCGCTCGGGATCGGTGGCGAGGCGGCGCCAATGTCGGTCGCGGCAAGGATGTAGGCGCCTGTGCGTTCCGCGTGCGCCCCACGCTCCATCGCGCGGGAGTAGGAGAAAAGCGCCTCGTCGCCTGGCTTATTCGAGAAGTAGCGCCGCGAGAAGGGGTGCAGGGGGTGCTGGACGACTTGTTGTTCTGATTGCCGCTGTTTCAGATGATCGAGGAGCTCATCCACCACCACCGACCGCGCACGTTCGCTGTGCGTCGTCGCGTCGCGCCCTGACCAGGTCAGGATCAGCGTCTCCTCAGCCGCCATCGCGAGATCGAGAAAGAGCTGACGATCATCCTCGCGAAGTGAGCGGTCGCCAAGGCGTGGGGCGTGTGCGATCAGGTCGAAGCCGATGGGCTGGTCGCGACGCGGGAAGGTGGCATCATCGAGCCCTGCGACGGCGATCACTCGGAAGGGGATGCTCCGCATCGGCTTTCGCGCGGCGACGGTGACCTTCCCAGAGAGGAACTGCTTCGTCCCGTCCTCGTCCGCGAGTTGGCGCTCGAGCCACTCGTGGATCACTCCGAATTCGATCGACATCTCCGGATACTCGACCTGAACCGGCCGATCGGTCGCGAGACGTCGGAGCTCTGTGATGAGTCGGGCACGCGCACTCCGCGAGACCGCGTCGACGCCGTCGAGATACCGCTCCGCCGTCTCGGCGAGATGGGCGCCCCACGCGTCCAATGAGCGAGGCGTCTTCCAAGAGGCAACGAGAGACGCGATCCCTTCAACCCAGCGCGTCAGTAGTCCCACCGCCTCCGGCTCACCAGCCGTATCGCCGATCGCCGGAAGCACGGAGAGCACCGGGCGATCCGATCGTCCTGCGATGATCCCTATGAGCAGGCGATCGAGACCCTGTCGCCAACTCGGCATGTCGTCTGCGGGGAGTCCGAGCGCCGCGAGTGCCGAGGCGTCGTATCCCCAGCGGACGTTGGCCGCATGGGTTCGCTGCGCGAGGCGTTCGAGCTCCTCCTCCTTGAGTCCCGCCGCCGCGCGGACCATCGGATGCTGCAGCAGCCCGAAGAGCTCGGAGTGCGCGAAGCGGCCGTGCTCGAGGGCGAGGAGTTGTTGGAAGGCCTCGGCGGCGGGATTGCTCCCGATGGGCCGGTCCGCGATATGGATCGGGATCTTCGGCGCGCCTGGTTCCTCGGTCGAGAAGACCATCTCCACCGTCGGTCCCCAGGCCTCGACATCCGGGACGAGCACGAGCACCTGATCGGGCGTCAGGGTGGGATCGGTCGCGAAGGCGTCGAGGAGTTGATCACGGATCACCTCGATCTCGCGGAGCGCGCCGTGCGTCGAGTGACACTGCACGCGGGCCGTGAGCGGGATCGACGGCGCGGTGACCGATTCGAGATGCGTGATCGTCGCGCCATGTCGGGCGAGGAGCTGCTGCATCGCCGCGCCCTGCGTTCCCCACGCACGGACGAGCGGATGATCGGTCGTCTCCGGGAGCAGGGCCGCATAGAGCGTCACATCGCTGTGTCGACCGAGCGCCTCCAGGAACTCGATGAAGCGTTTCGGGAGGGAGCTAACGCCAAAAACGGTGAGCCGCGGCGGGATCTCGAAGGTGCCGCGCCCTGAATTCCGTAGCGTCGTGAGGACCCGATCGGCGATGCGCGCGGGGTAGGGGACATCCCCGATCGCCAGCTCACGCCAGAGCGCCGCCTGCCACCCTTCGTGCGGGGAGTCGGTTTGGAGTGTCCCACCATCCCACGCGGCGAGGAGATCAGGGCGGAAGAGCTGGTAGTCGTCGAGACGATCCGCGATGCGTGAGGCGAGTCCCGCGCGCATCCGTGCATCAGCAGCGGAGAGATAGGTCCGGAGCGGGGCAAAGGTCGAATCGTCGAGATCGAGCGTGCGCAGGCGATGTTCGATCCGCCAGAGCATCGCCTCGCGCGAGAAGCGATCGCTCCCCTCGGTCCGTTCGCGCACCCATCGCGCGGCATTCGTCATCAGATCCCGCGGGAAGGGGAGCTGCAGCGATCCTGCGCAGCCGAGGCGATCGGCGATCTGGAGCGTCAGCCAATGCCGCATCCCGAGGCTCTGCACGAAGAGCCACTCGAACTCGCGCGGCGGGAGCGGCTCGGCCGCGATGCGGTCGAGCAGGTGCTCCTTGAGCGGGGTGAGGCGGGGGGTCAGGAAGGCGCGGAAGCCGGTTAGCGGCATGGCTCTCCTATAGTAGCGACCGGGTCTGACACGGGCCATTTTCCTCTGGAGATCCTACCGCCGTCCTCTGCGCGACCGCACGAGCATCATGACCGCACCGATCACCCAAGGGTTCCATCACATCACGCTCGTCGCCGCCGACGCGCGCCGGACTCTCGCGTTCTACACCGGGGTCCTGGGGCTCACGCTGGTCAAGGCGACCAAGTACTATGACGACCCCTCCTCGGCGCACCTCTACTTCGGCGACGCCACTGGCGCCCCGGGGACCCTCGTGACCTTCTTCGATTGGGCGGGGAGCCCGCGCGGACGATTCGGCGTCGGGGGCGTGCACCACCTCGCCTTCAGCACGCCGACCTACGACACCCTCCTGATGTGGAAGCGCCGCCTGCAGGACTTGAGCCTCCCCGTGAGTGGGCCGATGCCGCGCGGCTACTTCACCTCGCTCTACTTCCGCGATCCTGACGGACAGGTGCTGGAGATCGCGACGGCGGGGCCGGGCTATCACCTCGACGAACCGATCGAGGCGTTAGGTCAGGGGGTGATGGGCCAGCAGCCGCATCAGCTCCCGGGCACGCGCGACGAGCGCGCGATCGCCGCGACGACTTGGCCCGAGCCCGTCCCGACGATCACGCCGGTGATGGCGCTCACCGGACTGCATCACATCACCGGGATGACGGACGATATCGAGCGGGCGAGCGACTTCTATGAACAGGCGCTCGGGATCCGGCTCGTGAAGAAGACGATCAATCAGGACGATCCCGATACGCCGCATTGGTTCTGGGCGAACTACGACGGCACGCGCGTGCTCCCCGGCAGCTCGTGGACGTTGTTCGGCTGGTCCCCGCGGGCGCCGCAGGCGCGCGGTGGGATCGGTCAGACGCATCATGTCGCCTTTCGGGCGAAGGATGCGGAGGAACAGCTCGCCTGGCGCGAGCATCTGCAGTCGATCGGCGTGGAGGTCTCCCCGGTGATGGACCGGACCTACTTCCAGTCGATCTACTTCCAGGCACCCGATGGGCAACTCTTGGAGATCGCCACCGACGGTCCCGGGTTCGCCGTCGATGACTCGGCCGTGGAATTCTAGGAAGAGCTCCACCCAACGCCTCACCCTTTCGGAGGTTCTGCCATGGACATGCTCGGCAAGCTCGGTCGTCCCCTCTTCGCCATCGTCTTCGCGATCTTCGGTCTCCTCCATCTCGCGATGGGCGGGAACATGACCGGCGCCGTCCCCACCTGGGTGCCGGGACCGGCGATCCTCTGGGTCTATCTCACCGGTGTTGCGATGGTCGCCGCAGCGATCAGCCTCTTCACCGGTAAGCAGGAGAAGCTGGGTTCTGGACTCCTCGGCGTCTTGCTCCTCATCTTCGCGCTGACCATCCAGTTGCCGATGGTCATGGGGGGGGATCAGGCGGCGATGCCGTCACTCCTGAAAGACCTCGCGCTCGCCGGCGCCGCGTTCTTCTTCTCGGCGCAGGCCAAGGGGTGAGGATGCGCGATGCGATTGGCCTTTACGATGCTCAGCCCTCGTAGAGATCGCGCACGAGGAGAAGCTGGATGTGCTCGCTACTCTCGCTTTCGATCGCCTGCACGGAGAGCGGGAGGGTCCCGTCGGGCCGCACCATCCCCTTCACCTCATCATAGAGCGAGGCGATGAAGTCGAGCACGTCGTCGCGCTTGCCCGCGATGCGCATCTGCGTCTGGTAGACGGTGCGGATGGGGGGATTGGAGAGCGAGATATGGAGGCGCGCCGAGGGGCGGGGGATCCGCGCGCGGATCTCCTGCTCGAGCTCCTCGAGCTTGGCGGCCCGGGACATGGCGGTGCTGCGATCGACGTTCATACGAGGAGAAGCGAGAAGGTGGCGGGGGGCTTGGGAGACGAACGATATCGAGGTGGGGAAGCGTTCCCCCGGGCGGTGCCCCGGAGGGGCGGGAGGCCCTCCCTCCCCCTACGCCGCGAACACCTCGAAGATCCCCGCCGCCCCCATCCCGCCCCCGATGCACATGGTGACCATCCCGAGCCCGCCGTCGTTATTCCGGAGGTCGTGCACGAGCTGCACCGTGAGCTTGGCCCCGCTGGCCCCCAACGGATGCCCGAGGGCGATCGCCCCACCATTCACGTTGAGTCGCGCCTCGTCGATCCCGAGGTCCTTGATCACGGCGAGCGCCTGCGCCGCGAAGGCCTCGTTGAGTTCGATCCTCGTGAGCTGATCCAGCTGCAGTCCGGCACGCGCCAACGTCTTGGGCACCGCCGCCACCGGACCGATCCCCATCACATCGGGGGCGACCCCGGCTGTCGCGAAGGTGACGAAGCGCGCGAGCGGGGTGAGCCCCGCCGCCTCCGCCCGCGCCCGTGACATCAGCACGACCGCCGCGGCCCCATCACTCAATGGCGAGGCGTTCCCCGCCGTCACGGTGCCACCCGGCTTGAACGCCGGCGGCAACTTGGCGAGCCCCTCGAGCGTGGTACCTCCGCGCACGAGCTCATCGGTCTCGAACATGCTCGTCGTCACCGACCTCTCGGCGCCGCGCCAGCTCACACGCTCTACCGGGATCGGGACGATCTCCTGTTGAAAGCGCCCTGCGACCTGCGCCGCCGCCGCCTTCTGCTGCGAGGCCAACGCGAAGGCATCCTGCGCCTCCCGCGTGATCCCCCACCGCTTCGCCACACGCTCCGCGGTGAACCCCATCCCAATGTTCTCTTCGACCAGATCGGGGTGAAGCCGCGTCGTGAACCCCGACATCGGGACGGCACTCATCATCTCGATCCCACCCGCGAGCACCACATCGTTCATTCCGCTCAGGATCGCCTGCGCGCCGAGCGCGATGGTCTGCAGCCCGCTCGAGCAGAAGCGATTCACCGTCATCCCCGAGACCTCGACGGGGAATCCGGCCCGTAACGACGCGAGTCGCGCGATGTTGAGCCCCTGGCCCGCCTCGGGCATCGCGCAGCCCCAGATCACATCGTCGATCTGTGCGGGATCGACCCCGGCGCGCGCCACCGTCGCGCGCATCACTGCGGCGGAGAGCTCCACCGGATGCACGCCGGCGAGCGCGCCGTCCTTCTTCCCACGGCCCACGGCGCTCCGTGCGGCGCCGACGATCACGACTTCATCCGTACGCATGGTCATCCTCAGTTCCGCAGCGGTGTGCCGGTGCCCAGCATATGCGCGATGCGCGCCTGCGTCTCGGCGGTCCCCAACAGTCGCAGGAAGCCATCCCGCTCGAGATCGAGTAGGTCCTGTTCCGTGACGGTGCGTGCTGGCCCCTCGCCCCCGCAGAGGACGCGCGCGACCTCATGCCCGATTCGTGCATCGTGCGCGGAGGCATGGCCCGCCTCTTGGAAGCTCCAGAGGGCATAGTCGAGGTTGGCCATCCCCCCGCTCC
>Ga0194133_10009589_pt1 | contig 11067 bp, 4 predicted proteins | sample TA2KigOf40mmetaG_FD_155448 | JGI IMG/M metagenome (GOLD analysis project Ga0194133, IMG submission 155448) | Freshwater microbial communities from Lake Tanganyika, Tanzania - TA2015055 Kigoma Offshore 40m | ecosystem: Environmental > Aquatic > Freshwater > Lake | place: Tanzania: Lake Tanganyika...
GTAGATGTATCTCTGCCAACAAATGCTATAAAGGGTCTGTTGTAGAGACAACCTGAGCATACTTTTGACCCGCAGTAAAAAAGAGGCCAACCCGACCTTGACCTGACCTGAGGAGATTTTTTTTGACCCGAAATTGAAAAATTTGACATTTTTAGGGAAAATTTTCCAAATCCCAACCCAAACCATAGATGGCTGACCCAACCCGACACAACGAGAGCCACTAAAAATTGACCTGACCCAAACCGGGTCAAAATTTTTTTGACTCGGACCCATCACTAGTCTGTTGTCAACTTACAGTTAGTGATTTTACAATCTTGGGAATCATTGGCTTATTAGATTTGAATCATCATCAACATCCTGAAAAGGATCACTGCCATAGGGGTCACTTGTGGCCGAATGGTTATACAATAACTCACTGAGAGCTTGCAGGCTTGGGTTCAATCCATGGTCTGGGCTAAATCTTTGACCCCTAGATTTGCCTTGATTATAATCATTATCTGTCAGGACTGATTGTTGTGCAGAAAATTCATCAGATTTATCTCTTGTTTGTTCATATGCATTTTTCATTGAAAATCAAGTGGCTGACAAACACAGCTTTCAATAATAGGAATAGTCGTAAAGTCTACAGTATCTTCATTAAAACTGGTGAAAATGGTGGAGTGAGGAGTTCCTCAACAAAAGCTGTCAATAAAAATAAACATCTTTATTCATACAAGAGAAAAAGTAAGAGACAGTAGAGGGTGTAAAGCCTAAAAAGGGTGCAACATATAATGTTGATTTAGTTGCTTTTGCATTTTTATTATAAAATTGTTCAATGTATAACCATTATTCTCATGAAGATATGGCTTACAGGGATGTTAGTGGAGATGGGTCTTGTCTTTGACTCGGGTATTTTTTGACCCAATATAAAAAGATATTTTTTGACCCCGAAGGAAAAAAATTAAATATTTGGAATTTTTAGAGGAAATTTTCCAGACCAAGAGGTGGCAGACACAACCAGAGCAGCGCAAAAATTGACCTGGCCCAGGTCAAAAATTTTTGACAAGGAGCCATCACTAGATGCTATAGCCATTGTTAGCAATTATATATATTTTTCTTTTAGTATCCACTCAACATTCTATCATCTAAATACACAATACACTTACTGTAAAGTAGTCTGGGAACCAATGTGAACCGAACTGAAATCCTGATATTGCTTCTTATAGCCTATTGACTCTTGAATGAAGCTGGCTTAGTTGGCTTGGTGGCTAGGGGAAGTCAACAGCTGACCCATTGGATTTCCCCACCTTTGCTCACCCTGTCAAGGCTACCTCTGGCTGTGAGAGCATGATTGGCCTGGGAGGAACAACAGCCAACCTGTTGATCTCTCAAGCCCAAGTCCACACCAAATGGATTCCTATATGCCTATGCAGGAGTGTAAACACAGATGTCTATGTTTCTACATAAAAATGACTTTTCTACTCACCATTGTTCAAAAGTTTCAGCTTTTACAAAGAAAATAATAATAACCTGGTGCATTATAGACTAATCTGATGTTAATCCACTATCAGCACCTTCATAAGAGTCCTACCATAGACATAATAGTGTCCAAGGTAACTGCAGATGATTGTTACATTGACTGAGCTACCTTGTTGATTAATTTGTCAATGCAGGGTTGAAAAACCGCTGGCATGTCTGGGAATAGAACACACAACCTTTCAAACAGAAAGTCAGCATACATGTAGATAGCACACACGGATCTCAGCATTTAGATTTAAGTTACAGTATTATGTTACTTTTGATCACACAGCCTTTTATCCACATTTGATTCCCAAGCGTCCCTGATCAGCGAGCTACTGTTTAAAATGTCCATAAAAGGCCTTTAGAATGTTATTTATAGTTATTCTCTATGTGCTTAGATACTAAGAGTGGATAGTTAGATCTTATTTTATAGGATCTTTTCAATATTTGTGTGTTACTTTTTATGTGGTTTATAAACTAACTCCAATAAAGTACTATGAGCATCTTTTACATCTGTCTTTTATTTAACAAAAAGAATCATTTTCATAAGAACGGCAAGTCCAAGATATTCTCAACATCGCTTTTGTCTCTTTGCGTTTACTCACGTAATCACTGTGAGAGTAAGTCTACATAAATAAAGGATACAGGACATCAGAACTTCCAAAAGATTTTGCTTGCTATCTGTTTCACATAAGGTTTTTGAGCAGAATTGATTGACAGCTTATGGATGATTGAGGAACTGATTATTATTTTACTGATATTAGACTTTATGACAATTCCCTACGCTATTATTGTGTCTTAAGGTCACCTGAACTGTCCCTATGGTTAAATTTTGGAAACTGTATTTTTGATTAAATCATTTTATGTTTTTAATGATTAAATCAGGCGTTTGTTCGTGTGATCTGCATAACCATCAATCCTAACAAAGATAACCTTCATGTCTGATGACTTTTTTAAGGCAAATCCTGGAGTCAAAATTCTGACTTGGCTGACAATTCAACCCCAGTCTCCCGGTCTTCAGCCAGTTGTCATAGCCATGAGCAGCAACAGCCCCATCAAAATGTCAAAAATAGGCATGTAGGTGTGCCCTTCATCTGAAAGTGTCATAAGGTGTTGTTGGAGATTTTCTATTCAGCTTTCAGATATCCACAAAAATACGTTCAGATACTCAGCCTCTTAATTTTGTTTATTAAATCAAAGACAATAAATCATCTGGTTGTTAAATAATAAGCAATGAATCCATCGTTAACAGAGCCTAAGTTCCTTTAAAAAGACATGCTTAAAAGAATCCGGATTTTACATTTTTGCTTGAATTGATTCATTTGGCTCCTCTGAGAAGATGATTTTGAATGTCCAGTTCAGATTTTGAACTGATATCATCATGCAACTCAATGATCCTTATGACGATTGCGAACTGACTCCTGAGGATAGGGGTTGTGAGGTTCGGAACGCTTGAGAAGAAAGCTTGGATCGATGCTCTTGATTATTGCTATTCTGAAATATTTATTAGGATTGCATGGGTTGACTCACTAAAATGAGTTTTTGAATTTAAAATACCGACCTATTTCTATCTGCTGATATGAAATTGTCTTCACATCCACCTTGGCAAGATACATAACCAAAGCTAACTGTTCCCTGAGGATAGAGGTTGTGAGGATTGGAACGCTTGAAAAGAAAGTTTGGATCGATGCTCTTGATTATTGGTATTCTGAAATATTTATTAGGATTGGGTTTAACTCATTAAAATGAGATTTTGAGACTGAATTACAGACCCATTTCTATCCTCTGATTTAAAATTGTCCTCACATTCTCCTTGGCAAGAGTCAGCAAAGTTAGGTTCTCCCATGCTTTTGTAATCTTCATTAGTAAATGCCTTTAAGGAAAATGGAATATGATTCCTTCAAAATCAAGATAAAATATTTTAAATTTAACCTGAGGTTGGAAGTTTTCGGCTGAGCATAGGGTCAACCACATTGCTGAGAACACCAAGAAATAAGCTGTCAAATGCATTCCTTGATTTGTTTTCAACTTTGTGAGCTTTGTAGCTCACATATCCTTCACTCTTGTAAATCACAAAATGTTTGACGTTGTAACTAAAAACAAGAGTTTTATACCTGAAAGATATCACTTAAGATTTTTTCTCTTCACAATGCCATAAAGAGATTTTCGAGTTGAACTTACTTTTGTAAAAACTTCTAAAAAATGTCCATATAGAAATCATACAAATCATAATGTACATTATTATTTTGAATTTGCGACTTTTGAGATGATCCCATTTAAAGTAGTAATTTTAGAAGTGATAAAAAATATGCAAGATTTTGTACCATATTTTCTCATGAAAACCTAGCATTAATGCTTTCCCATTTAAAATACTTGATTTTGATAAAGCATAATTTAAAGTAAGGTTTTAAAAGGCTTGACCATTTTACAACAATATCTTTAATCTCCAAGGATATTTTTGAATTGATAGACTTCCAAAGGTTTGTTCTCAGAGAAGACTTTATAGTAATATCTAGACTACTGCAATCAAAGATAAAAGTTCATCTCTTTATGAAATTATTAAAGCAAAAATCTGAAAATTAGCATAGTGTATATTATTAGATCTAACTTTGGGTGGTTTGATCCTCTGCTGTGCTGGCAATCTTTCACCCTGCATTCATACAGGCAAAACTCAATAAATATTCAAGAATGTAAAATTGTCATGAGTAATTTTAGTAACTATTTATTATGACTGAGAACCCATTTAAGATTTGTTTGGCCACTTAGGGTCAATTTGACTGTAGCCAGATCACCTTTTGGTCCCACATCAGAAAGGGCAATAAACCACAAAAAAAGTTGTCATTGCTTTTTAATAAATGTATTTCTTTTTCTTAGAAAATATAACTATTTTATCTAAAATTGCCTGCAATTTTAATAACAAGAATATTAAATGAATATTTCTATGCTATTCAAATAGAACCTGAACTGTTTCATGTCAAAAGTTAGTTTCATCAATCATTAAACTTATTCTTATAATAAAATCCACTGAATGGGTGATGATTTTCCTTGGATGCTTCATGCATGGAATCTCTTGCTCCAGGTTGTATTGGACTGGATTTCATGAAAGAACTTTCAAATGGCTTCTGAGGTGTTGATATTTTAATCACCACAGGCCTTTTTGTAGTGAACTCCTCTTTGTCATCTCTGAAGTAATTGATGACCTGCTTTGTAATGGCTGATGCTGGATCGTTGGACCATTCCTTTTTAAAAGCATTTGAAATCACATCACTGTCGTTCTCTTTGATCATCGTGATTTCATCTCGATCAATATCATCAGGGCCTTGACGAGATTGAGCCTCTAACACCCCGTCAAATTCTTCATCTGAATATTTTGCTTTTTTCTTTCCACCATCATTATAATCAAGGTCATCCTCCAAAGAATCATCATAGCTATAAGAATCGCCATCCCTCCATCTGGAATCATGTCTTGGCCCGGCAGTTTCCAATTCCTTGTGCTCATTGTTGAAATTGGTTTCTGTAGGAGGGAAGTGATTGGCCTGAAATCCTCCCACCATTTTGTAGTGTTCATCCCTGGGAAAATAATTCTTGTGGAAATCATTGTAATCCACTCTATCCTCACTTTTTGCATGTTTTTCATCTTGATCTTGCCTTGGCTCAGGTTCATCATCGTATTGCACTTCATCCTGCTGCCCGTTGGCCTCACCATCCTCACCTCTTCTACTCTTTTCCTGTCCTTTCTGTTCGAGCTCCAGGGCCTCATTGTAGCCGTCGTAATCTCCATAATCTTCATCATATTCATCTAAAGGTTCTTGCTTTGGAGAATCATAAGATTGATTTCCTTCATCTGAATCGTCATTTCTTCTCTGGGAGATTGCAGGTAAGGCTAAACTAGGGTTATTTTTGTTCTGTTCGCTTAATTGTTTGACAGGAAATGCATAAAAATTATTCTTTCCAGAATCTAAGTAGGTATCAAAATTGTTATCGTCATTTCTTCTTTGTGATTGTTCGACATTGTCTTCAAGGTTGTTACCATTAATGTTAGTTACCTCCAATTCTTCCCTTGGATTTTGTTCTAAATCATAATGTTCCCCTTTTTCATGTTGACTCCTTCCCGAATCCGGAATTGTGAAGGTAGGTACAACTCCACTATGACCATAGCCATGATCGTGCCCATGGCCATGGCCATAGCCATGGTGCTTGTGTTTATGCTTAAAACCATGATGTTTTTTGCCTTTTCCACCTTTAGAATGAGAGGATTTGTGTCCAAAACTACCTTTTTCATCGTAATGGCCTTTATGTCCCTTGTGCTCATCAAAATGTTTTCCTTTGTCCAAATGGTGCTTCTTGCCAAATTTACCTCCTTTGAAGAATCCTTTGAGTTTTCCACCCTTGAACTTATTACCCTTACTTCCTCCGTACTTTCCTTTGTAACCTCCAAACTTTTTGTGATAGCCGCCATTGTCGAAAGAGTCATAGAACTTAGTCTTCTTGCTGAATTCATTTTTGTGATAAGTGTTTTTGAAACCTTTTGTCACATGGCCTTTATGCTTGTGACCCTTCTTTCCAAACTTTGCACCTTTGTGACCTTTGCTTCCTTTGAAATGATCTCCATGATACTTTTTAGAGTCATGGTGGCCTTTACTGTGCTTTCCCTTGGCATTTCCATGCTTGCTCCAATGATCCTCATGCTTTTTGCCAAACTTCTTACTTTTGTGACCTGAGTGGCCAGAATGACCTTTTACACCCTTGTGACCGGAGCCCTTTTTCTTTCCATGTCCGTAACCGGTAGCCAAGGCAAGCATGTCACTAAAGAATTGAATGAGAATATAATTTTGTAAAGCCACATTTTTATTGGATTTAAAATTATAACTTACGAGGCAGCTTCTTGAGTGTCATCGCTTGGAATTATCAACTTTTCACCTTTCAACTTATCATTCTTTTCATCAACACCCAATTCACTTTTGATGATGGCTGATCCCAAACTCTGACAAAAAAGTGTTAATCCTAAAAGTAAGGCTAATTTGTGCATAGTTGATTGTCCGTCAACAAACACTAAATGTCAATTTTTAAATTTCATTTCATTGAAAAATGATGTCTTTTTCACACAAAGTTCTTTCATTGACTGAGAAACATTTCACTCACAGTTTGTCCTTTTAAGAGAAACCAGTTTATTTAACAGACAAGAAGATTAAAGCAACAAAAGATTACAATTTGAAAATGTCAATTAAAAAAAAACCTCGTTTTGCTTTTTTTCCTGATCATTATTACTAACTTTTAATTTCTTGAACCATATCTTAAGTTTATAAAGTTCAAATATTTAAATGATGCTGAATTGATAAGAACAAAAAAGTCTGAACCATGGTCAACAATTTGTTCTTTTCAAAAGAATTTCTCTGTCATGATGCACTATGACACTTTTTCTGCAACAAAATCATTCTGTTAATTCAGTTTCTAAGCTCAGGTTAAAAGAGAAACCTTGAGATTGAAGTGATCAAGGTTTTATGTAAGCTTACATATCTAACATTTTGCTAAATTATCAATTCAGTTTGAGGTCCATTTTTGTGTGTGAAAAGTTTGAGATGTTGGTAAAATTTCATTAGAAATGTGATTAATGCTGCTTCAAATGACCCCAAATGTGCCTTCAATACATATTAGAATGGGACATGGCTAATGATATGCTGGTTTTTTCAAACTTTCCATGTAACAAACTATCAAAATTTGCACACAAGAAGATGACATGGACACTTTTTGGCAGAAACAAGATCAAGGTTGAGGGTTGATATTTTTGGAAATGGAAAATGTCACCTGACAACCTGCAGTTGGCAATTAATTTTAAATTATTTTCTCACCATTTTGTTTTAAATTATTTTAATTCTATTTGTTATCATACAATTAAAGTTATTTAACATAGCTATATTAAAAAGATTATCAGTCAATAAAACTTTTGCTAAACAATATTTACTCAAATGATTTCTCTCAAATCAAAAATAATTTACTCAAGTTGAAATGATAGACTTCAAATTTAAAGTTTAACCAGCTGGTGGTAAGATAAGTTCATAAACACCCATGCAACAAAAATGAAAGAACTATAAAAATTTCAATGGTTCATTTTCAAGTAGAGATGGGCCTTGACCCGAACAGACCAGACCCAAGCATATAGTACTTTTGACCCATAGTAAAAAAGAGGCCGATCAGTCTTTGATCAGGGTACTTTTTGACCCGACCCTAAGCGGAAAAAATTGAAAAATTTGGGATTTTTAGGGGAAATTTTCCAAACCCAGACCCAAACCAAAGATGGCTGACCCGACCCAACCCGGTCCCATCACTGCCAAAGATATCTTTCACTGTCTGTATAATTTAATTCAAATGGCTCAATAAATAGTATTATCATGTGTGGTTCATTGCCTTCACTTAGACTTATCAAGATTATTTTTAAATCTTATATTGTCATACCTTTTAAGAAGCTGAATCAACAATTTTGCCCCTCTAAAGATGTCTATTAATTTAGAAACAGTGTTTATGGGACCTGAATATCTGATCAAAAAGAGGAACACAATGCGGTACAAAAGGCTGCATAATCAACAACAAATTCGCCTTAAACAAAGTGAAAAACAATGAGAAGAGTTTTGGAACTGATATACATTAGTGATCATAAACCTCATAAGCTTTTTCAAAAATGCTTGACCTTATTGATGGCCTTTCCTTTGACTGAGTGTAAATCGATTTGAGCAAGGATAACTTTAAATATGACTTTGTTTCTTTATTTGGTAGTTTCTCTTTCCATTATGTTCTTACAGAATATATTGACAGCTAAGGAGGGGCTTTGACTTAAATACAAATGCAGTTCAAGAGGTTTAAAGCATGGCCAAAACTAACTAAAAATTTGTGAGCCTGGCTTCCAAAAAATTCAAAAATGGATTCCCATAAAGTAAATATAAGTCCATTTACTTGTATTTACAATTTTATGTTTATTCCCCATCAACTGGATTTATTATTAACCCTATTGTTGTTTACAAGATATTTCCCAAACTGCTGAGGCTGATAGACCGGCCTGTATTGGATCACTTTTGCTTGAGTTCAACACATACACATTACATACATAGACTGCGCCTTTCTGCCCATGCTGCAGGCAAAATTTGTACTGCAGTAAATTTGGGTTTAGCAACAACTGAATCTGTGCGGCCTAGGTGGGTCAGCTGTTGGTAAACCTATACATAAACCCAAAATTGATTTTTATGACCCTTTCTCCCTCTATGTATCCGATCTCTATGGTTCAGCAGTGATCCATCCTCTTGCCTCCTTTTGGATTTGCTACCTAAGCGGCGCCAACCCATCACCCATTTGTTACTGATTGTAAAGCTATATCAACATGTGTACTTGATGGATGAAACCAGGTAGCATTCTAAAACCATATTCTTTTCCAGTGAAACACTACAATAAACTAAATAAAAAGTATTTCTCCTGGATTCTGAAAATCTTGTTGATTCCAAATTGAAACCTTCTTGGAGTGCAACCATTCTATAGTACCTTTCACAGACTGTAAGGTAAAAAATTATTAAGACTTATGGAAAAAACATTTATTGTTCTATTTTGTCATTGCTGCTTATTCTACATTATTACTATTTTGGTCAAATGATTTCTGTTGTAATGTTTGTTTCTTAGGGTTGATTGTCTCATCTTTGGCTTCGTTGAATTGATTTGGGGTTGAACCTTGACTTATAAGTTCAAGTATTTCGTGTGTCAAGTGATCGACTGACTTTTTTGCAACCCTTTGGAGAGCAGATGCGTTTTTGGCAGTGGAGGCTATTGCAGTCTGAATGTTGTGACTTGTTTTCTCAGTGAGGTCTGACAATTTTTGCTCAACCTATTGTTGAAAAAAAAGCTTAATAAATTATTGCAAGAATTAAAAATAGATGTTGAAATTACCTGACTATAATTCGACATTAAATACTCATGTACTTTGGCTGTACCCAAGAGCCTTTTTATTGATGTTCTCCTCTTAGTTTTATCACGAATATTTTGTCTGAAAGATTTTATTTTATAAAAAAAGTTATTTTTCTTGCTATTCCAACTAAATCAAATAAGCGAATTTTGAAAATAATTGAATATTTTGGCCAATAAAATGGAAACAAAAAGTCAAAGGATAACAACTTTAGCCCATCAACCATAAAAGTAAGAGGTCGCATACACAGTTATGAAGCCCCATCCAGGGTGAATTCCAATGTTCCAGAATATATTTCTTTTGTTTAATTGGTTTTTTGGTTTACCAATCTTCTATCAATATAAAACAGACTGTTTGTTACTATGCCCTTCAATCACACGCTGGACCAATCTCCGCCAAATTTTCTACAGACCCTCACACCAACTCAAGAAAGGTTCTTAACACAAGTATGACTCTGCCAACCCAACCCCCTGCCCCTGGGTTCACCAAAATTCCAAAACCTAAGCAGATCACTGGAGATTAACTTTATGGTACAAAAAATGCCCAGATGGGTGCAGTTATAATTTTTTTCAAAATGAGTTGCTTATTATTTGTCACCAGATGTCAGGCATGCTTCATTCAAATTGGACAGTCTAATCAGGGTTGAAATTTCAGTTCTGGGTCTTTTAAAATATTGGTTGCGTTAGAAATTTTTCAGAGCCTCTTCCTGGGCTCTGCAGGGTCAACAGCTGAAGGAAAATTTTTTGAAAACTGTTGACTTTTAAAAAGTTGCTGAGGAAAGGTGTCTGGAAAGACTTTCACCACTTTTTGACCCACTGCACCCCAACACCCCTGGGCCTAAGGGTAACAATCAAATTGTTCATCTGTGGACAAAAAGTAAAAAACAAAAGATCTTAAGCATCCCAATGTATATAGGTATATGGGAATATAAAGGGTTTTAGGGGCTGCAGGGGTAGACTACATTTTATTTGTCCTGCATTAAACTTTTTCAAAGAATTGCAAGGCCCCGTTTGGCTAGTAAAAATATAAGAAAAACCCTTATTCTCGAAGGTCAAATACTATTCTAACTCAACCTTAATATAGAGACTCACCTAAGTTCATAAATTTCTTTTTCTATTAGATTTAATTCATCTTTCCAGAGTTGCCTCTGAACGGACTGTTCAGCCCTAGACAAAGATCTGAATTGCTTTAAAACTCTTTCAATCTCTTCTTGTCTTTTCTGAACTTTTTCCTCTGTCATCTCATGACTAGATTCTAGAAGAAAGTATAAATCCAATTGCTTTTTAAGTTTCTCATACAATCGATTTGTGGTTCAACTTACCATCAGGTAAAAGTGATAAGTAACTCTTATAAACATCACGACCAATGGTTGGAGGAGCAACATAGGACTTTCTGTGGTTCATATAGGTCACTCTGAGAGCGAAAATATTCGTTGGAAGTCTGGGTTTGAAAAGCTCAAAAATTATTCTAAGGAATCACCTAAAGTCTTTGCTTTCACTTCTTTCAGCATGAACTTCCTCTTCATGACCCTCTCCAACGTCCAAAGAATCATCTAAAAGGTTTGAAGTTGAAACACTCTTTTGAAAAGGTTTGATGGACATCTAAACAATACCCTGATTAGTTTT
>Ga0194133_10009590_pt1 | contig 11066 bp, 12 predicted proteins | sample TA2KigOf40mmetaG_FD_155448 | JGI IMG/M metagenome (GOLD analysis project Ga0194133, IMG submission 155448) | Freshwater microbial communities from Lake Tanganyika, Tanzania - TA2015055 Kigoma Offshore 40m | ecosystem: Environmental > Aquatic > Freshwater > Lake | place: Tanzania: Lake...
TTTAAAAAGTATATGTTCGATGCCTGGTATGAAAGCCAGACTGGCAAGCCTCCAATGCCATAAGACTGTATGATTATTATATCTTTTTATACAAAAGTATATAAAATTATACAATATAAGAGGAGGGAGAACATAATACTAAATCAAACTTACCATCTCTTTGTCTGTATTTGTGTAAATATTTACCTGTTTTTGTAGCTTGCTCTTTGCCCGTTTTGTTTAATGTTATATCATTTCTACTACCTTGACATAATCCTTTTACATTCCAATCTGTCTCACCGTGTCTTACTAAATATATTTGCTTTCCTTTTATAGCACCGCCTATCTGTTCTGAGATTTCTGATTCTTCAATATTATCATCTGTTTCTATATCACTTGTTTGTTTTAGATATAAATATTTTTGTTTGTATTTTTGATATTTTTCTTGATAATTAATACTATTTGCCATTATATGTTATATATATAAATTATTTATCATAAAAAAGTTGAAATTTATAAATATAGAAATATATTCCCCCCTGTGGTACTATGTGTCTCACAGTCCAAGTTTATGATGGGAAAACACTCACTTTTCCTAATGCCTTATTTGTTGTCTGGCATCTGAAGAGCTTGATTCAGGAAAAAACGGGAATCCCTGTTAGTGAACAGAACATTGTCTCAGATTCTGTTTTGAAGGATGACACAGTTGTCAGTCCCGCATTATACACTCCAGAAAAATTATCTTTATTTATACATTATAAAAATTAATCATAATATATATTATTTTTAGTTAATGGATGCAATACTTTTGTCATATTTTCTCTTGTAAATACATTTCCATATAATATGTCATCATCTATTTCAGTTAAAGTAATTAAACTATCTACTTTATCAATTTTAACTTCTATGATTTTGTCTTCATAATCATGATCTTCGCCATAATCCTCACTAAAGTCAATTGTTAAATTAGTATCTACAAGTCTCCAATACAAATTATCTTTATTCCTATATATTGTTATATAATTATCTTCTAAACAACCATTCTTTTTATCATAATATGTAAACGGCATTATTTTACATATACTTTTATTTAATGAAATTATATCTCTATATAGTAATGAATTTTTTTGTAATTCTTGTTTTTCATCTAGAATAAATAGTTTATTTACTTTTGCTGTAAATTTATGTATTATAAAATCAATTATGTGATTTTCTACACCACTATTTTCTTCTGTAAGACGAATAAAGTTTAATATGTATCCTATATCTAAAATAAGACATACTTCACCACCCTCTTCATTAGCATGATTATATATTTCTTTAAGTATCTTATCTGTACCTTTGTAATTGAATTTTAATATATCATACAGAAAAACTTGGTCTTCATCAAAATTTACTTTTATGTCTAATAATGGATTTTCTTCTATAGCACTAAATAAATTATTATAATATAACATAAAATCTTTGTTATTGGTATCTACTATAAATATATAATATTTGTTAGATATTGGTAAATTATGTTCACCAGTATATATCAAATCTTCTTCATTGTAATTAATTAAGTATTTGTAAAGTGTATATATAGATGTATATATCATCTAGATGTATAATAATATCTTTGTATATATATTTCAATATTTATACAATATAAATAAAAAATTGAAATTAAATATTGTTATTATTCCTAATCATGAGGCTATCGTGGTTTGAAGAAGTTGGGGGTAAAACCCTACAAGAGCTCGTTGATGAGCTGAATCAACTGCGCAGAATCATGAATTTTTTGGTTGCGGATAGACAAAAACTTTTATCAGAACACGAATATTTTGATATGTTCATGTCTCGACTTTCTGCAGAATTGAGTATAACGAATTGTTGTTTTCCTTGTCAGTTGCGGTTAGTAGAACAGAACGAAGCTCTAGAAAGAATCATTCGTGATCTTGAAGAAGGTTTGAACCTCTTGGAAGTGAAACTTCACACGATACAAGAGAAGATAACGTTTATCGAGGGTCACATTCCTCGCTTGATTGAACACGAGCGTGAGATGTTAGCACAAGAAATTGCTATGATTTATCTAGCACAAGAAGAGTACAATATGTGTACTCATTTTATGTAGTAATGGAAGAGCACCAACAGCAGAAATTCTAAAAATAGTTGGAGTATTGGATTTATATATTTACAAAAAATAAAATTAGATATCTGTATTTAATTGATAATTTTCAGAATTTTCTATATTTAATTCAACAAAAGTATTAAAAATTTTAACATTAATATTTTCATCAGTAGATTTATTAATTAATTTTTTATTATTACTTAAATTTATATCACTATTACTATCACTATCACTACCATCATTAATTTTAATTAATTTATTTATTAGAATTAGTATATCATCAGAGGAAAAATTATTTATAGATAAATCATTAAAATTTAAATAATTTTTTACAGCCATTAATAAATCATAAAATTTTAAATAATTAGGTATATCATAATTATAATAAAGAATATTATCAAAAATATAATTTTTAATAAAAGGAGGAAAAGATAATAATTCATTAGGTAATTTAAATAAATTTTTAATAGAATCACATAAATCAAGAAATATTTCATTTTTAGATTCTTTATTATCAATTATAGTGTTCATTAAATCTTTATTATTATAAAAATAATAATCATAATAAGAATATATGTACAAGTATTTAACTAAATCAATTAAAAATTTTTGAACTGAATCATTAAATGGTATATAAATGTTAATATAATTAATAAAATTATAAAAGGTTAAATAATTTAAATTATTAATATTATTTATAAAGATTAATTCATAAATATCTGAAACATCATAATCTAATAATTTAAATGTTTTTGTTAAAATATAAAAAATATTTAATAAACTAGATAAATTATTAATAATATTATTTTCATACTTAATTTTAAATAAATTCTTTGATTTTTTTAAAAAATTATAATCTTTTAATTCTTTATCATTTGAATTAAAATAAAAAACATCTAATTTATATTGAAAAGTGAATAATTCATTTAAATCTTCTGATTTTTCAAATAATATTTTACCTATTTTTTTATTTATTAATACAAATGAATTATCAGTAATATTTTCAATAGAATAAATATTTTTATTATTAATTTTAATAAAATATTTTACAACATCAATATAATTAATTTTAAAATTATTTTTAATAACAGAATTTATTTTTAAGTCAATAATACTTTTTAATTGTGGAATAATTTTAACAAAATTATTAATATTTAAAAATCTTTCATCAAAATAATCTTCTTTTTTATATAAATTTTTCATATAGAAATCATTATAATTAGTAAATTTACTATTTTTTACAAGAAGATATCTGTAAATTATCAAATTTAATATCTTTTTATAATTATCATAATTAACTAATTGTATTTTTTCATATTGTTTACAAGTTTTAATAAAATTTATTGGATTATCAATATTTTTATTGATATTAAATGGATTTATTTTTTTTATTATTTTATTTATTATTAAATTATTATCTGAAATATTTAGAATTTTTGATATTATATCTTCAGAATATTTTATTTTATCACTAAAATTATCAATATCAATATTTAAATTATCTTCATGATTTATAAATTCTAAATAGTTTGTATAATAAATAAAATACAATTTAAGTAAATTATATTTATAAAAAAATGTATTAGTATCACTATTACTAATATCTTCTAGTATTTTCTCAAATAATGGTTTTATATTATGCCATTTATATTCATCATTATCATTATTAATAAAATTTAAAATTTCATCAAATGGTATAGTTAATAATATAATAAATTTTTGGTTAACATAATGATTATTCATAATTAATATTAATATCTATAATAATCAAAATATTTTTTTAAAATGAACTAATAAAAATATTGAAAAAGAATAAGAATATATTAATAAACATATATAATGAATACCGAAGAGAAAAAATTAATAACTGATAAAAAATTTATTTCAATTGATAAATCTCATGAAATAGATATTTCAGTGATAGAAGATTTTTGTTATCTTACAATTATTAAAATTACTCCTGAAAATTATAAAACTTTACTTTTATTATTTAAGGATATTATCCTATATCTTAATCTTAGAGATGTAAAATATATTAAACAATTTATACACAGTGATGATGTAGAATCTTTTAAAAATAGTACTATAACCGTTAGTGACGAATATAATAATTTCTATTGGATAACAACTAATATTGTAGATTTTATGGAAGAAATTTGTCGTGCTTTAAATATTAACCATTTTATATAAAAAATTGATTTAATATAAATATATAATAATTATTATATATTAAATGAATAATACACCTTTTAATGGAAAATCACGTTTTAAAAATATAAAAAAACCCTTTAAAAATCCTGAAATAAATCAAGATGATGTTAATAAAAAATTTGATGTTGTAAAAAGTCATGGCACTGATTTATTAGATAAGGAAGATATTAAAGTTAGTAAAGAAGTTATTGACGATGAAAAACATAGTTTTGATGATATGGGAGGTGATGAAGGATTAAAAGAAAATCTTTTAAGAGGGATTTATGCTTATGGTTTTGAAAATCCATCAAAAATTCAAAGTCTTGCTATTCCACAGATTCTGAATGGAAGAGAAATTTTAGCACAATCTCAATCTGGTACTGGTAAAACGGGAGCATTTTTAATTTCTGCTATTCAAATGATTGATGAAAATTTAAATGCACCACAAGTTATAATTTTATCTCCTACACATGTTTTAGCACAACAAACTTATATGGTTGGTAAATCAATTGTAAATTTCTTTGAAAACATTACCTTTTCTTTTACAGTTGGAGGAACAGATAGATTACAAAATTTAAAAGAAATAGGATTAAAAACTAAGGATAAAGATAACGAAAAAGTAGCACAAATTATAGTAGCTACTCCTGGTAGATTACTTGATTTATTACAATCAAATGCTTCTCTATTTGATCATATAAAATTATTTATTGTAGATGAATGTGATGAGCTACTTGCTGGTTCATTTAGAGATGAATTAAAAAATATTATTGAAAGATTACCAACAACTATACAAATCTGTTTATTCTCAGCTACATTAACTGCTGAAGTTGTTACTCTTGCTGATATATTATTAAAAAATCCTGTTAAAATTTTAATTAAAAAAGAAAAAATGACACTTGAAGGTATTATTCAAACTTATATAGATATTGTTAGAGAAGAACAAAAATTAGATATTCTATTAGATATGTTATCTACATTACAAATTTCACAATTTATAGTGTATGTTAATACAAAAAAAAGAGCTGAATGGCTTGGTAGAGAATTAGAAAAAGAAAATTATGCTGTAATGACACTTAATGGTGGATATAATAAATTAGAAATTGCTGAAATTATTAGAAACTTTAAACAAGGTAAAGCCAAATGTCTTATTTCTACCGATCTTATATGTAGAGGTATTGATATCCAACAATTATCACTTGTCATTAATTATGATATGCCAAGAGCTGATAATATACAAACTTATATCCATAGAATTGGTAGAACTGGAAGATATGGTAAAAAAGGTTTAAGTATTAATTTGGTAACTAAATATGAAAAAGATGTTCAAAATCTTATTTCATTAACATTTAAATGTCCTATTAAACCTTTAGAACAAGATTTTATTAAATTAATCTAATCCTATCATTTTTTATATAGATTTATTATTAAATCTAAAATTTATAATTTATATTTTCCTATAAAAATATAAATTTACTATTATTATTATTTATTTATTTCTCACTAACATTCTTATAACTTCTTACTGCTCCACCTCGTCCTCTACTCGCTGTTTGTCCTCTAGTAGATGGTTGTCCTCTAGATGATTGTTCAACTGAGGTTGTAGTATGTTGGGTAGAACTTTGACTTGGTTTAGTTTTTTTGTGACTAACTGTTTTAAATCCATCAGATGAAACTGCTTTTGAATTAGATTCATCACCCTGATTTTGAGTAAATACTAGATTTGATTTGTTAAATTCTACTTCAGAATCCTTAAAAATTCTTTTTACTAACTTCTTATGAACATTTAAAGGTGTTCTTGATGTAAATAGTAACATACCATCATCATAATGTAGTCTAAGAAATGAATCCTTTTGTTGTTTTAGTTTTTCTGCTGTTGCTACATCACAAGTGTATTTGGTCACTGATGTGTATTTAGAAACACTAAAATCTAGTTCCTTCTTGAATTCAGCAAAATTATCACGATTAAAAAGTAACATGATAATGCCACATTCAGGATGATTACTGAATTTAAGATGGAATTTAGATTTTAATTCATTGATTGAAGCAAAGATTTTCTTAACATCTTCAGGATTATCATTCTTATAATCATACTTTCTGTAACAAGTTACATTAGCATTTTTTTTAGTTTCAGTTTGTTGTTCCATTTTATATTCTAATATAAAAATATATATTTATATTGTTTTCTATTTTTATAAAATTTATAGAAAAACTAAAGCATAAAACTAGATAAAAATTGATTTAGCTATATAATATGTTATTTTATATATACATTAATATATTTAAAAATGGCAAATATTATCCAAAAAAAAAGATTTGCTAATGAAAAAAAAATGTTAGAACAAGAACCTTTACATTATAGCACAGCTTATCCAGATAATAATAATCCCCTAATTTGGTATTTTATTATTTATGGTCAAGAGGGCACTGATTATTATAATGGTAAATATATTGGTAAAATTACTCATAGTACTAAATATCCTGTAGAACCTCCAGCTTATGAAATGCTCACTCCAAACGGTAGATTTGAAATTCTTAAAGATATTTGCTTAACTAATTCTAAATTTCATAAAGGTGAGTGGAGTAGCACTTGGAATATTAAAACTATCCTTATCGCTTTTAATTCTATATTTAATGCTGATGATACAACGGGTATTTCTCATATTAAAAAAACTAAAGAAGAAAGAAATAAATTAGCTCAAGAAAGTCATGAATATAATATAAAAAATCATTCAGAAATTTATAAAATATTTATGGATTTTACATATCTTTCTCATGAACCTCCTAAATAAGATTTTTTGTTTAAAAAATTGAAACCTTAAATCAATATAAATATTAATATATATATATTAAATATAGAATGGTTATAAATAAAACAGGAGGTAATAAGACAAAAAAAATAAGTAGAAGTAATTCTACAAAGTTTCTTCCAGTTGATAAAGTTGATACGGGACAAATGTTTGCTCAAATTATAGGCTCTCAAGGTGAATGTAGGTTTAGAGTTATTTGTTCTGATGGTGTTACAAGATTAGGTAAACTATCTGGTTATATGAAAAAAGGTCCACGTATTTCTTCGGGGTCGTATGTCGTTGTTTCATTAAGAGAATTTGAACAAGAACATAAAAATTGTGATATTATTAGTTATGGTAATCCGCCTCATCATATTATTTCTATCTTTAAAAAAAATGATGTTAAATTACCAACAGATGATATTGAATTTGAAGAATCAGAAGATGAATTTAATGATTTAGACCAATCAGTAAATAGAAAATTTGATTTGCCACCAACATATAGTGAAGAAGAAGAAGAAGAAGAAAATTATAATAAAAAAGAAGAATATATTAAAACAGATAAAATAGTTATTAATGGTAAAAATAATAAAAATAATAAAGATAGTGATGAAGAAGAGGAAGAAGAAATTGATTGGAATGATTTGTAAATTTAAGAAAATCTGTAAATTAGAAAAATTCTGTAAATTATGAAAATCTGTAAATTAAAGAAAATCTATAAAATTTTTGTAAAAATTGATTATTATTTAGAAAAATAATAATATATATATAATAATGGCCTATTTAACTAGAAATAAGAACGGTGATAATTATCAAAATCATTATGAAACCCTAGTAAATCAGATAGAAACGAGTATAAACAATAAAACACCAGATTTAATTTTAATTAAAACATTATTTGAACAGATATGTTCTTGTTCTAATGCACACAATTATTTATCCTTATCTTATAATAATAAAAATATAAAATTGCATAAATTAATAGAAACAATAAATGATAATGATATCGTTATAGAATCTAATTATTTTGCACAATTTTTAGCTTACATTGATGAAAAAACTTGTTTAAAAATAATTAAAAATCAGACCTTATTAAATAAAGAATATTGTGATAAATTATATTTTGATAAAAATATTAAGAATGGTTATTGTAATTATTTAACTTTTGTAGCGTTATGTATTAATAATTATAGATTTGATATATTAAATTACACTCTTGATAATATATCTAGTCAGGCATTTATGAAAGGTTATCCATGTTTAAGAAATATTAATGAAAGAAATTTTGAAAAAATAGATAATTTATACAAAACAATTAAAAAATATTTTGAAGAATTATTTGATAAAGATACTGAAATTATTAAATTTTTAGATACTTTTATTAATAAACCAATCGTTATTAAATATATTTACAGTATAATTTCTAAATCCAAAAATTATGTTAATATAAAAAAAATATTATTAGAAAGATGTGTTAAAACTTATAATAAGGAATTAATTATAACCATTCTAGAAGAATCAACCGAAAATTTATTAAGTCCAGAATTATTAAATATACTTTTACTTCAAAACTATTTTAGAGAAATAGATGGTTCTTATAATTCAAAATCTACTGCTGAAATTATTGATATATTTATATTGTATGGTTTTGAAATTACAAAAGATTTTGTTTTAAGATTACTTGATAGAGGTTGTTATATTAATAATATTGAAAAATACAAAATTGAAATTGATAATGAATTAGTTTTAAAAATGTCTAATTTAAATTATTATCCTTATGAATTTGAATGTATTCCAAGTACAGAAGTATTGTTAGCTGAATGTTCTAAACCTAATAATCTTGAAAAGATTAAATTGTTTAAAGAAAAAGGTGGTGTATATAATAAAGATTGTTTAATTAAAGCTTGTGGTGTAAGAAAAAATGGAAAAGTTATTAAATATTTAATCAATGATTGTAATATTAAACCTGATTTAGATTGTATTAAATCTTTTCAAGAAAATTATGGTATTGAAGCTTTGGATATTTTGATCCATAATTATAGTAAGAATAGCACACCTGATCCTAAAATTGAAAGGAAAATTGAAATTGATAATTCAATACTAGTTTCTATTGATAATCGTGATTTTGATGTCGATATGGAATATAGTTATAATATTAGAAGTAAAATTAAAAAATTATTAAACTATAAAAAAAATGTTATAACTTTCCAAGAATTAGAAGAATTATTCCTTAAATATTTAATCAATAAAAAACTTGTTATAGGTAATTATTTTATTGTAAATAGTGATTTATGTTCTATAATTAAAATTAATCAAAGTACACTTATGAGTATTGATGAGGTTAAAAATATTATTACTTATTTTATTGAAAAATAATTTTTTTATTTTCTTGTTATTCTACTTTTAGAACCCTTCTTTGAAGCTTTTTTAGAACCTCTTCGTTTTGCTCCACCTTTCATACTTGCTTTTTTGGATCCTTTCTTGGAAACTTTTTTAGAAGCTTTCTTAGAACCTCTTCGTTTTGCTCCACCTTTCATACTTGCTTTTTTGGATCCTTTCTTAGAACTTGCTTTTTTAGAAGCTTTCTTAGAACCTCTTCGTTTTGCTCCACCTTTCATACTTGCTTTTTTGGATCCTTTCTTGGAAACTTTTTTAGAAGCTTTCTTAGAACCTCTTCGTTTTGCTCCACCTTTCATACTTGCTTTTTTGGATCCTTTCTTGGAAACTTTTTTAGAAGCTTTCTTAGAACCTCTTCGTTTTGCTCCACCTTTCATAGATGTTTGTTTACTTAATTTTTTGTTGGTAATTCTTCTTTTTCCTCCTCCAGAAGCAGAAGATTTAGGAATTAATAAATTTCTAAAAATACGTGCATTTGCATAGATGAAATCGGGTAATGTTCCCAATAAAGTTATTATAATATTTGCCCGAAGCAGACCTGATCCTTCAGGTTTATCAGTTGGTTCTAGGCCACATACGAATTGAAGAGCACGTTGAACATTTATATCACCTGTGCCAAAATGTATTTTTTTGTTATCTAGTTCACCAAGAAACGTGCGTAGTTTCGTTTCAAGTTCCATTTCATCTGGCTGAATTTTGACTAATTCTCTTTCTATTTCTAAAAAACTAGGGTCTGAATCGGGGTCGCTACTGCCAGCAGCTATGGCTGCTTGTCGGGCATTATCACTTTGAATTTGTAATTCTTCAAATCTTCTTTGGTTACCAATAAATTGTCTAAAAGCCTCAATAGATTTATCCGAATTTGGAACTGGTAATGGGGTAAGTGGATCTAATTTAAAAGAACAAATAACTTGTTCTGGCGCTGACGCTGATGCTGATCCTGATGATGTTGCTGATGCCATAATTATATAATATATATATATTATATAAAAAAATATAAAATTTTTTATAGGTAATTATTTTATTGTAAATAGTGATTTATGTTCTATAATTAAAATTAATCAAAGTACACTTATGAGTATTGATGAGGTAAAAATATTATTACTTATTTTATTGAAAAATAATTTTTTTATTTTCTTGTTGTTCTACTTTTAGAACCCTTCTTTGAAGCCTTTTTAGAACCTCTTCGTTTTGCTCCACCTTTCATACTTGCTTTTTTGGATCCTTTCTTAGAACTTGCTTTTTTAGAAGATTTCTTAGAACCTCTTCGTTTTGCTCCACCTTTCATACTTGCTTTTTTGGATCCTTTCTTGGAACTTGCTTTTTTAGAAGATTTCTTAGAACCTCTTCGTTTTGCTCCGCCTTTCATACTTGCTTTTTTGGATCCTTTCTTGGAACTTGCTTTTTTGGATCCTTTCTTGGAACTTGCTTTTTTGGAAGCTTTTTTAGAACCTCTTCGTTTTGCTCCGCCTTTCATACTTGCTTTTTTGGATCCTTTCTTGGAACTTGCTTTTTTGGAAGCTTTTTTAGAACCTCTTCGTTTTGCTCCGCCTTTCATACTTGCTTTTTTGGATCCTTTCTTGGAACTTGCTTTTTTGGAAGCT
>Ga0194133_10009592_pt1 | contig 11065 bp, 10 predicted proteins | sample TA2KigOf40mmetaG_FD_155448 | JGI IMG/M metagenome (GOLD analysis project Ga0194133, IMG submission 155448) | Freshwater microbial communities from Lake Tanganyika, Tanzania - TA2015055 Kigoma Offshore 40m | ecosystem: Environmental > Aquatic > Freshwater > Lake | place: Tanzania: Lake...
CGTCGCGCACACGAGGACATGCGATCGCGTCGCACCACAGGCAAGGTGACTCTGACCACCCGGTGACCACGCGGTCGCAGGATCAGGGCTCCCGGGGTGGCAGCGCGATCTCCAGGCGCGACGCCGACAGGTCGAGATTGCGGCTCTGGGCATAGAGCCCCACGCCGCCCAGCAGCCCGGCGATGCCGATGGCCAGCATGATCTCGAGGCTGTCGATGATGGAAACGCCGAAGCCGAGCCACGCGATGACGCAGGCAACGATGACGATCCACCCGGCGCTCCACGAGATCGCCGCACAGACCGCGACGCGCCGCGCGGTGCGCCGGGCCCGGGCCACCTGGGCGGCGTACTCCTCCACCGGCCGGCTCATGGGCCGAGCCTAGGGCGTGCTGCCCGGTAGCGTGCCCCCGTGACATCGCCTGAGGGACTCGACCTTGCCGCTGTCGGCCCCTGGCTCGCCGCGCGGGGTCTGGTGGACGCGGGTCCCGTGGAGGGCGTGCGCCTTGCCGGTGGACTGTCCAACGTCACCTACCTGGTGACGCAGGGCGATCGCTCACTGGTCATCCGCCGTCCCCCGCTCGGTCACGTCATGCCGACCGCGCATGACATGGGGCGGGAATTCACCGTGCTCGGGGGTGTCACCCAGGGTGGCTTCCCCGCACCTCAGCCCCTGGCCTACTGCGATGACGACAGCATCATCGGCGCGCGCTTTCTCGTCATGGAGTACGTCGACGGCCGCATCATCAGCAGCGACGCGGCTGCCGAGCACCTCTCCGGCGCCGATGCGTCGGCGCTGTCGGCGGAGCTCATCGACGTGCTCGCCTCGCTGCACGCCATCGATGCGCGGGCGGTCGGACTCGGTGACCTCGGGCGCCCCGAGGGCTTCCTCGCGCGGCAGGTGGCGCGCTGGGCGCAGCAGTGGGAGCTGAGCAAGACGCGCGAGTTGCCGGCGATCGACGACCTACTCGCGTGGCTCGGCGCACGTGTTGAGGCTCTCCCGGGGGACCTGCCGTGGTCGATCGTCCACGGTGACTACCGACTGGACAACGCGATCATCGACCCGTCCGAGCCCCGCATCAGGGCGGTGCTCGACTGGGAGATGGCCACGCTCGGCGACCCGCTGATGGATCTCGCCACCATGCTCGTCTATTGGTCGCGACCCGGTGACGAGCTACGCCACCAGATCCGCTTTGCCGCCTTCGTCACCGATCGCGACGGCTTCTGGGAGCGCTCGCAACTCGTCGAGAGGTACGCCGAGCGCAGTGGGATCGACACCGGCCACCTCGACGTGTGCATCGTGTTGTCGGGGCTCAAGCTCGCCGTGATCATGGAGTCGATCCGCAAGCGCACGCTCGCCGGCCAGCAGCTCGGTGCCGACACGTCACTTGCCGACGGCATGGCCATGGCCACAGACGCACTCGCCGAGATGGGTCTGGCCGTCGCGTCAGGCGGAGGGGTCGAGGCGCTCAGCCGCTGATCACGCCATGCGCTGCGTGAAGTCGAAGCTCGTCACGCGCAGGGAGTGCAGTCGGATCGCCACCTCGTGATCCAGGCGCGACATCAGCCAGTCGGCCAAAGAGCCTGGAGCGTCGTAGCGCTCGATCAGCCGGGGCAGCATGTCGGCGGCGCGGTCGGGCAGGATCTCGGCCCTCGCCGCGCCGCGCACTCCCCGATAGGGAGGCTGGTCACCAGAGACCTCGAAGCCGCAGCGCGCATCGCTGGTCAGTCGGCGTGTCAGCACGGCGTCAGCACGGGTGCAGCACCACAGGGCGTCTTCGTCGTAGAGGAACCACAGCGACTGCACCAGCGGCGACGTGCGGCCCGCGCTCGCGATGCGGATCGGGATCACGATGTCGACGAGGAAGGCCTCGATCTGTGACGTTCCCCACGGCCCGCTCGCGATCTCCACACGCCGATCGTAGGAGGTTCCTGGGAGTGCGCGTGGCGAGTTGCCCTACCCGCCGGGGCCTACGTACCGTCGATGGTGATGCGCCGCCTCCTCGTCCTCCTCATCGCCGCCGGTGTAGCCGTCGTGGCGATCTTCGGCTTTGACTCCGTGCGCAATGCGACGGAGCAGGCACTCGATGTCGGTCAGGGAGTTGTCGATGCCGGATCGGCTGCGATCGAGGCGGGCCAATCCGTGATCGAGGCGGGCCAGGATGTCGTCGGCACGGCGTCGGACACCGCGGACGCGGCGCGCCAGCTCAATGGTGCCTGCGACCTCGTGCGCGAGGCCGTGCGACCCGGCACGACGCCCGAGGAGTCCGCGTCGCTGCTCCAGCAGGCCGTGTCCATCGTGGGCGGCGTCGTGGTTGCCTATCCCGATGTGCCGGGCATGGCCGATCTCGAGGGCGCTTTGGGCACGGCCAAGCAGGCGCTCGCCGCCGATCCCTCCGGGCAGTCCCTCGGCGTGACGAGCGGTGCTGTGGAGTCCGCCTGCGCGCGGATCCCGTCCGTGCCGTAGCCGGTCAGTCGGCCATGATCACGTCGTCGCCGACGCGGATCTCGCCGGGCTCGACGCAGCGCGCGTAGACGCCGAAGTTGAAGCCCGGGCCGAAGATCGAGTCCTGGCGCCCGCGGTATTCCCCGATGAGTGCGAGCGTTTTGAGGTCGACGACGCCGGTGTCCGGGTGACGGGTCGTGCCGGCGCACCGCTGCACCGGGCCACCGCCGATGAGAGTCGCGTCGCCGATCCGGATGCGCTTGTCGATCCAGGTGTCCTCGATGTGCGGCAGGCCCCCGTCGAACTCGATGAGCATGCGGAAGCGCCGCGCGTCCACCGGCGCGCCGGCGACGTGACTGAGCTGATCGATGGACCCGGTGCCGAGGAGGGTGAGCGGCTCGACATCGTGCCCGCGCAGGGAGTCGGTGGCCTGCACGAGCTCCAGGGGGCGCCCGGCGCGCGAGGAGAGGATCGCGGCGAAGGGGCTCTCGACGATGCGCCCCGGCGCGGTGCGGAAGGCGAAGAAGTCCGCATCGATCTCCTCACCGAGGCGCACCTCGTCGTCCGCGAGGACGGTGTCGCCTTCGCGCAGGGTGAGCCGGCGAGACGAGGCGTCGTACGCCGCCCTGATCCCGACCAGGGCACCCGACTTGGCCACGGAGACCAGCGAGGGGCGTGCGTCGGCGAGGTAGAAGAGTCGGTCCCCGACCGCGCCCGTCTCGTCGACGCGGATCGACTCCGGATGGTGCAGGGCCAGCCCCTTGATCGGAGTGGTCGACAGTCGGGTGACGCGCATGGCATCACCCTGGCACACCGGCGCTGCCTTGCGGAGTGGTGATGTCGCCGTGCTCCGGGCACGGTTTCACGTTCACTCCCGTGCTCGAAGCGATCGGTGCCGATGTCGTCGAGGGCGCGGACCCATGGGCCCGCGAGTGGCGACTGCCTGCCTGCCGGCCCCCGTCTCCGCCGGAAATCGACGCTAAGGGAGCCCTTAACGTCGATTTCGGGCGGTGGGCAGGTTGACACGCCGGCCGACTTCACACCACCGCCGCCCGGAGTACGGAAAACTCCCGCTCACGATGCATCGTCGACCGGGGGTCGTCTAGATTTCCCTCGGCGTTGATCGGAGGGACGGACGACCATGGCGCGCGCGGCTCGCATCGCAGCCTGCGTCGGCCTGGGCATGGCCCTCGTCGCCGCGGCTGTGCCGCCCGTCGTCGCCGCACCGACCACCCCCGCGCAGATCGATCCGGCGTGGCCTGTCGACCGGCGAGGCGATGGCTGCACGACGCCGACCTGGCCCGTCGCCGACGCCAGCGTGGACGACAGTCGCGTCCTGGTGATCGGCGACTCGCTGATCCGCGACACCCGAGCGGACCTCGAGGCTGCCCTCACCGCGAGCGGGTGGGTCCCGACCGTGCGGTGCTGGGGCGCGAAGGGCACCGACTGGGGAACGCAGCAGGTCAAGCGAGCGCGCCAACTCCGCCAGCTGCCCGGACGCGTCATCGTCTCGCTGGGCACCAACGACATCTGGTGGCTGGGGATCCCCATGGATGTCGCGGTGGACCAGATGATGCGCGCACTCGGCCCGAAGCGCGAGGTCTACTGGGTCAACCTCTGGTTCGGCGAGGTCGGTTACCAGCTTTACGACCGCCTGCCGCACCCGGCCAAGGCCAACCGCATCCTGCGTGCCAAAGCCAAGCAGTATCCAAACCTGCACATCGTCAACTTCGCCCACGCCTTCCAGGCCGCGCAGTCGCAGGGTGAGCCCGTCGGCTGGCTCGACGGCGTACACCTCAACCCCGCGGGCTATCGCCTGCGCACCAAGGTCATGGTGGAAGCTCTAGGGACGTAGGCCCTTCCGCGCCGTGCCGTGACTACGGCGCCTCGATACCTATCCGGTCGAAGAGGAGGGGGATGAACCACGCGGCACCCTCGGGTGAGAAGTGGATGCCGTCGGGGCGCACTGCCTCACCCTGCTGCTCAAGCAGGGGACAGTCCCGGTTGCCCGGGCAGAGAAGGTCATCGAGGCGTACGAGGCGGACGCGATCCGGGTGCCGTGCGGCGAGCGCGGCATACGCGTCAGTCAGTTGGGCGAAACTGGCGTAGTACTCGTCGTCCAAGTTGCAGTCCTCGTCACTGAGGGCTCCCGCTGCACACGACCCCACGACGGGCGGCGCCTTGGGGACGGGCGCCACGATGACGAGTTGGGCACCGTGCTGGGTCAGCCTGCGATACGCCGCCTCAAGATCGGCATCGAGCCGGGACCGATGCTCGGGACTGCCCGAAACAATGGTCTGCCCACCAATGCGGACCGAGAAGCGTTCACGATTGGAGTACCAGACGACAACCTCGGGGTCGTAACTGGTGATTGCATCTTCCTGGAGGTCGGCGAAGCCGTCCGAGCAGCGCCGCGACCAGTTGAAGGCCTTGCCCTCGTCATCGACTTGGAAGGTGCCGGTGACGCTGCATCCGCCGAAGGACAGCGGCAGCACCGCCCAGTCGCGCCGAGCCGCCTCATCCGTCAAGGACCCCATGAGCTCCTTGGGGATCGAGTCGCCGGCGATGGCTACGACGCGCGCATCAGCGGACGTGGCACCCGTCAGTTCGCTGGGCGCCGAGGTCACATCGAGGTCGGCGGTCGGCGCGACCGCACGTGACGTGCTCGCGATGATGACCGTGGCCAGGGCAGCCATGGCGACGGGGACGATGACGGCCAACCGTCGCGGGGTGAGTGCAAACGATCCGATGCGCCCTCGACGGATCGGTCGCTCCAGGATGTAGAACGAGGCGGTGGCGATGGCCAGCGTGGCACCGAGGCGCAGCGCCGCGAGGGAGGGGCCGGTCAAGCCCGTCGATGCGGGCGTGATCCAGAGGATGAGCGGCCAGTGCCACAGGTAGATGCCGTAGGAGATGAGCCCGATCCAGGCGATGGGCGCCCAGGAGAAGAGCGCCGTCGGACCCCCGCCGGGCGGGCCAGATCCCAGGGCCAGCAGCAGCCACGCGACGACGAGGCTGAAGACGAGCGAGCCGCCGCGGTAGTAGAAGGCACCGGTGTCCGAGACCGTGGCCATCATGGCCACGATGAGGGCTAGCGGGATCCATGCGGTCCATCGCAGCGCACGCGGCAGCGCGAGCCCGCGCTTCACGGCCAGTGCGAGCAGGCTCCCCACGAGCAGTTCGTGGATCCGGGCGAAGGTACCGAAGTAGGCGACCGAGGGATCGCCCTCGTCGTACAGCACGGCCATCAGCAGCACGGACAGCACGATCATCACGATGACGATCACGCCAAGGATGCGGGGGCTCACCCTGCGCGCGAGCAGCAGGAGCAGGAGAGGCCACAGCAGGTAGTACTGCTCCTCGATCGCCAGTGACCACGTGTGCTCCAGTGGGGATGGCCCCAGCATGTCGGCGAAGTAGGACTGGCCGGTGATGATGAAGAACCAGTTGGCGACGTAGAAGAGCGCCGCCAGGGCCGCACCACGCAGGTCGCCGATCACCTGTGGAGCGGCGATGAAGGCCGCCCACGCGCACACGACGATGAGGAGCAGGTAGAGCGCGGGCAGCAGGCGCCGGGCTCGGCGAGCGAAGAACGTGGCGAAGGCGATGCGCCCATCGCGGTCGATCTGGTCGATGAGGATGCCGGTGATGAGGAAGCCGGAGAGGACGAAGAAGAGGTCGACACCGAGGAAGCCGCCCGGCAGCCACAGCGCACCGACGTGGTAGGTGACGACTCCGCCGACGGCCACGGCCCGCACCCCGTCGAGTGCGGGGCGATGACGCAGCGACTCGACTCCGGTCGGTCGCGTGCCAGTCAGCGTCACAACTCCTGGAGGCTACCCGAGACGGGACACCGGGGGCCGTGGCGATCTACGATCGGGCTGAGTGTCCATGGTCACGGGAGGAGCACCCGAAGCGACGCTGACCCGGTGGCGCTCCGTCAGCTCGGGGTGAAGGGGAACTGCTTCATCGTGCCGTTGGCCCACGGCTGCAGCACGGGGTTCAGGCGCTTTCGTGCACGCTGGGCGTTGAGCCGCGTCTGCATGTCCTGCTGCACCTCGGCGTAGGCCGGGTTGCCGGCGAGATTGCTCATCTCCGTCGGGTCCGTCGTGAGGTTGTAGAGCTCGAACTGGTCCGCCGGCGGCGCCACCTGGCCGGACGTGGGGTTGGGCGCCTTCACCGTCGTCGTCGCCACCTTCTGGCCGGGCTGGTTCTGCCTGCCCTCGATGATGGTGAGCACGTCCTGGACGTTGGGGTTGGTCCACAGGGCCGGGTTGTCCCAGTAGCGGTTGAACTTCCAGCGCTCCTGGGCGCCATCGGCGCCGGTGGGGAGGTAGGCAACGACGGTCTCCACGCTGGCCGGCTGCACGACGGGCGGGTAGGCCATGCCGGTGAAGGCCACCGCCTGCGCCCCGCGGAAGATCTGGTCGTCGGTCATGAAGTAGATCGCCTCGTCGCGCAGCGACTCAACGTCCTGCTCGCCGAGCAGCACCCCGGAGAGGTCACGCCCGACGAGCCCGCGCACCTGCTGGTGGGAGGAGTCCAGGTCCCGAGCGATGGCGGCCTGATCAAGCCCGGCCAGCCCGAGCATGGTGGGTAGCAGATCGGCATGGCTGGTGAGCACGTCCGAGCTCGTGCCCTCGGGGAAGAGCACGGGATTGTGGATCATGAAGGGCACGCGGACCATCTCGTCGTAGGCGTTGTGCCACTTCTGGAACATCCCGCCGTGAGCGCCGAGCACGTCGCCGTGGTCGGAGAGGTAGATGACGATGGTGTTGCGGTAGGCATCCGGATCCGCGGCAAGCGTCTGCATCACGGCACCGATATGGCGATCCACTTCCTTCTGCAGCTGGTAGTAGAAGCGGTGGTACGCCGTGTCGTTGTCCAGAGGTTGGAAGCCCTGTGCGTAGAGGCTGACGAAACTCGACTGGGCATCGGGCTTCGTGCTGAGGTCCTCCGCGGCGGAGGCGGCGTACTCAGGGGTGAAGAGATCGCGTGGCACAGTGGATCCGATGAGTTGGTTCATGAGGTAGGGCGAGCCCGGCTGCCCCGAGGCGTCGCCGGCCAGCGTCAGCTTGCCCCACAGGGTGATGTCATGCGGATTGACGAAGGACGCGACCATGAGCCACGGCTTGCGGGATCCGCGCAGCTTGGTGAGCTGGTCGACGCTGAGCTGCGCATAGACCTCGTCGCGGCCCTTGCCGCCGGGACCGGCCGATGATGCTGAGTTGAGCGGGTTGCTGCCGTGGGGCTCCGGGCCGATGAAGCCCGTGAAGCCGTACTGCTCGAGCAGGCCCGCTTCGAGGTAGAGGTCCTCGAGGTATTCATTGCGGCTGGCGTTGTCGTTGTACGACGGCACGGGGTTGTAGGAGCCGGGCTGGTAGAGGTCCGCATCGGAGACGTGCCACTTGCCCTTCCAGTAGGTGTCGTAGCCGGCCGCGCGGAACCAGTTGCCCAGGGTCGGCACGGTCGCCGGCTCGAGCCAGTAGAGGTCGGACTCGATGGCGGCCTTGGCCGATCCCGATGTCTGCGACACCCCGTGCAGCGAGGGGTATTGCCCCGTGAAGATCGACGCACGGCTCGGCTGGCACGCGGTCGACATGATGTGGTGATGGGTGAATTCGAATGCCTTGCGGCGTAGGAAGGCCTGCGCGGGGAGATTGGCCCGGCGCCAGGCCTTGAGGGCCTCGCTCTCATACACCGGCGCGTAGCGCTGCTCGTCGACCATGATGATGAGGAAGTTAGGGCGCCTGCGCAGGCGGCCACGGGGGGTGAAGGGGCGGCGCTTGGCCGCTGACGCGGTGCCGGTCGATGCCGCACCCACAGCCGCGGCGCCCGCGGCGACGCCGGCCGCCTGCAGGAGGCGGCGCCGGCTCAGGCCGGAGGTGATATCCGATGCCATGTCAGGCTCCCTTGCCCTTGAGTGAGATCCGGCCGCTGGTGAGGCTGTAGTAGAGCGTGTAGTCGAAGTAGAAGGAGTTGCCGGTGTTGACCAGTGGTTCGCCGTTGGGCATGACATTCACGAGGTTGCGCGACGCCTGCGATCCCGCGGTGAAGGAGTGGCCGACGAAGGCCGCACCGGGCGCGGCGAGCGTCACCTCGGTGCCGGTCGTCAGGTAGCCCTTCTTGTCGACGGGGAGTCCGGCGTACTCATCGCCCTTCACGCGCATGAGGGTGAACGCCGCGTCGAACCATGTCGGCACGCAGGATTCCTCGCCGCCCGCGAAGGTCCAGCAGCCGGTCGCCGACTGGTCATTCCACAGCGGCGCCCCCACCGCGTTGGTGCCCGCGTAGGGAAGGGGGAAGGTCATCACCGCATCGGGCGGCGGTGCTGCCCCGAGCATGATCGCTCCCGACGTGCCCTTGGTGCGGGAGAAGTGGATGCTCCACTGGCGGCCGAGGATGCCGGGCAGCGCGGTGAAGGGATTGACCATCGTCTTGCCGCCCTTGGTGCCGACGCCGAGGAGGCCGTAGACGCCCATGTCGGTCCACTGCTTGAGATAGGCGTTGGGCTTGGTGGAGTAGAGGAAGGGAATGGCCTGCGTGGTGGATACCCCGCTGAAGGTCATGGCGGCGTCGCCGAGGATGCCGGGGGCGCGGCTGCCATTGGGCAGCCGCACCGTAGCGGTCCGGGTGCCGATCTTCACGCCCGCAGGGGTGCGATCCCAGACGCCGGGGAAGAGCAGGAGACCGGAGAAGCCCGTGTCGACGATGACGCGGATGGGGGCCGAGGCCCCGACGTGCATGGTGATGGTGCCGTTCTGGCCATTGCGGCCCGGCGTCTGCATGGTGCGCACGGGCAGTTGCACGGTCGGTGGCGTCGGCCGCTTCACGGTGGCGGGGGCATCGGACACCGGAGCCGCCGTGGCGCTGGGCACGCCGGCCAGGACCGCGGCGCCGGCCAGCATGCCGACAGCGATGATGCGGATGCTTCTCACGGGTCCTCCTTATGGCAGGCGGTGCAGCCCACGGCCACTCTGTCACGCATCAACCCGTGAGTCTGCCCAGCGCAGACGTTGCCTTAGATCGCCTGGCCACTATCGGCGGAGGGTCTGCCTGTGATTCGGGTCGCCGTTCGGATCCTGGATCTGGTTGGCCCCGATCGACACGGCGGCGAGTGCGGCACCGCGCGGGATTCTCGGGCAGCACAGGTCGTCCATGTTGTCGTCGGTCGCGGGGGTGGAGTGATCCGCGAGATCCGATCGGTGGGCACGTCGGTGCAGCGAAGCGGATGCGGTTAGCCTTGACCACGCAAGCCAGGGGTCGCTAGCTCAATGGTAGAGCTGCGGACTTTTAATCCGTAGGTTGCCGGTTCGAGCCCGGCGCGACCCACTCGCAGATTGTGTGGTTTCGGCTGATCCTTGACACTCCGCCCCGACCCGATTGTGCGGCTCAGTATCGATATCGCTCGCACTCAGCCGCACAATTGCCCGCTGCCTCACAGATCCACGCACTGCACATCAGCGCGTGACGGTCACCACCTGCGCCTTTCGCGACAGAGCGTTGAGATGGTGCAGCAGGAGCACGCGGGGACTGGCACCGGCCTTTGCCGGATCCATGGTCACTATCAGCCTCGTCCCCCTGGTCGCAGCGGCGGGCAGCGATCCCGAGCTCGTGAAGGCGGTGAGGGCGGGTGCGAGGACGTCGGAGCGCAGGGGCACGCGCGGGTAGCCCACGGCATCAATGAGCGTGCCCGCAAGGTCGTAGGCCTCGACCCAGTAGGAGATCGTGGAGTTCGCCCGGGTGATGTACGGCGGAAGCGCCGTGCCTGCGCCATCCGTGGGATTGGCAAGGTTGGCGAGGTTGATCGGCAGGGTCATCGCATTGCCGTGAAGCTTGGCCGTGTCCTTGTCGCCAGCGACGTTGTTGATCAACTGCAGCGAAATGAGGGACTCGTTGTCACCGGGGCGGACCCCCAATGCGATCGACGTGAAGACATCCTGGACGAGGTTGGCATTGACCACGACGATGTCGGGAGTGCCATCGTTGTCCGTGTCGAGGTAGACGAGGAATTTCGCGATGTCGGCTGCGCTGCGCCAGGGCTTCCAACTGGCGATCCCGAAGTAGGCCAGGCCGGGAGTCTCCAGTGACAGCGGATCCTTGCCCGCAGCGCTCACCTCGCGGGCGTCGGAGGTGAAGCCGACGTAGCGAAGATCGGCCGCGGACTGGTCGGGTGTCGTGACGCAGCCCGAGCTGATGCCGGGCTCGCACGCCGGCAGCCGTGGACTGGTGGCCATGAGTTGGAGAGCCGAGATGCGCGAGCGCTCACGCTCATAGCGCTGGTCCCCCCTGACGTCGACGCCGGTGCCCGTGAGTGCCAGGGTGCCGGTGAGCAGGGGCCCCGCGCCGGAGACGGCCACGCTGGAGGGCCCGGAGAGCCGTGATGCGGGCCGTGGAGCGGAGAAGACCGGGACGCGCAGGGACGACGTGCCGCCCGCCGGGGTGATCGTCAGCAGCGAGCTCGCATCCGAGAGGAAGTCACGCATGATCCCGAGCCCGAGGGGGTCGAGCGCAATCGTCGGATCGGCGCGGTGGATGAGCTTGGCGGGATCAAGCGTGAGTGTCACGGTGACCGTCGCCGACCCGCCCGCGGGTAGCGTCACCGAGCGGGGGCTGACGGAG
>Ga0194133_10009593_pt1 | contig 11063 bp, 6 predicted proteins | sample TA2KigOf40mmetaG_FD_155448 | JGI IMG/M metagenome (GOLD analysis project Ga0194133, IMG submission 155448) | Freshwater microbial communities from Lake Tanganyika, Tanzania - TA2015055 Kigoma Offshore 40m | ecosystem: Environmental > Aquatic > Freshwater > Lake | place: Tanzania: Lake Tanganyika...
CACGCGTACGCACACGCGCACGCGTAACGCGCGCATTAGGCGAAAACGGCATTAGGCAAAAACCGGCATTAGGCGAACTTAGATTGGGCGAAGAGTGGTAGGCGAACTTGGATTGGGCGAACTTAGATTAGGTGAAGCCAAGTAGTATCGAAAAAATCTGTTCTTAAGTAAGGTTATATTAAATTCACAAAAGTAAAAATACAGTTTTTGGGTTAACCATTTTTAAAGCTACAATCTGGCTGATTCAGAAATGTTCTACATTCAACCTTAACTTTTTTTTACAGCTTCAAAATTTTTCTTTTCCAAATATGCATCTTTTTGCCTTAGGGAATTATTAAAACCAAATAATAAGATGCATCCAACTGAGTGGTGATAAAGAATAAGCATGTAACATTGAAACTATTGGAAATAATATCCTGCTTTTTATAAGATGCTCAATTTGTTACTTATAAGCAAATACTATTACAAATAAACTTAAAGATTACAGTTTTCAACCTGTGATACTCAAAATGAAAAATGTGAAGAGTTAGCTTTAGTTGCCTTTGTCAAAAAAATAACAAAACTAATTTAAATTTAAGGTACCATATTAAATATAACCTTTTCCATGGTTTAAACAATTGTGACTAATTATGATGGCCCTCCTGATGGCAAAGTCTAATGAAAAAAATGGAGCACTAGCTTGAACTTTTGAGTTTTATTGTGCACAGAGAAAACATTTTATTTTCTTAAAGCCAGCTGCCACTGTTAACTGCACTAATTTACATACAAAAGCAAAACACAGCAACAATATCAATAATTTATGAGGACACTTCTAAAGTGCAGTAAGAAAGTCAGCAAGCTCAAGAAGTATTTGAGTCTCTTTTTCCTCATTTTGTCTCTATTTTTTGACAACCAGAGGTCATTGCATTGCCCATTTCTGGAGACAGATTTTGGTCAGAATTTGAGTCTTCAATCATGATTGTGAGATTAGTGCAAAAACCACAATAGAAATAAAAATGATAAGAAATAAAAAGGTAAATGATTGAAAAACCTGAGCTTAGGGTAGGGATTAGCGATTGGCCCGACCCAAGCATACTTTAACCCGCAGTAAATAAGAGGCCAACTCGTCTTTGACCCAGATATTTTTTGACCTGACCTCATAAGATTTTTTTTGACCCGAAAGATTAAAAAATTGGTATTTTTAATGGGAAATTTTCCAAACCCAGAGGTGGTTGATCTGAGCTGACCAGAAAACAAAAAAATGACCCAAGCTGGGTCAAGATTTTTTCACCTGGACCCATCACTAGTAAGGACCAAAAGCAAGACCAAATTCTAAAAAACAAGACTTCTGATTTGTTGGGCCTATTTTATAGTACACGCTCAAGACCCTCTTTTCACACTACGATATTTTTCACTTTTTCAAAGTTCTAAGTCTTTTCAAACAGGCTGCCGTTGTTTTCACTCCCTCAATTTTTACTTTCCTACCATTTTTAGTTACCCTCTTCTCAGAGGTCCGCCATTTCTTGATCCGATCCTTCTGATGCAATCACTCCTTACTTTTTGTATATAAGGCCCCTTTTTCCCACCAATAAGCAGCTCAGTATTGATTCTTTTCTTGATTCGGAAGGTCTTCACTAGGATTTTTGCTCTTCGCCTACATTCTCTCAATGCTCGCAGTTTCCTCCTTCGGTTTGACTCTTCCCAATGCACTATGGCATAACCTATTAAAAGTAAAAATGGTAAGAAGAAAAAAGTTGCAACTCTTTCATTAAGCAACAGTACTCAATTTCATCCATAACAAGAACTTTTACCTTCAGTCTAAAGCTTAACTAAGCAACGAATTTTCTGCTCTTCTTCCCACCGGATCCTCAAGAACTTTCTTTTTCATTTGCGGACAATCTAGTGCTACAAAGAGATCCAATTTTTTCTCCAAGATTCATTTTCATCCGTTCTAACATTGCATCTGTCTCAAGCACCATGCTCAGAATTTTTACTGCTGTAAGGTGTGCTGAATTTGTAGGAGGCTTATTGAAGGTTTTTTAAAAATCTAGGTTGAAAGTAAAATTCCCTAAAATTCATTTGAGTCTTTGTAGAATTAAGCTAGCTTGATTTTTTATAATTGAAATTGTTTTATACTTATGGTTTGTCTGTAATGAATACCTCAAGACATTCATTTTTTTTTTTTGTTGGTATTATTGTTGTTGGTTTGGGTTTGTTTTTGCAAAAGTCAGCATTACAACCGGAAAGGAATCGAGATGTTTTGTTGGACCTCTGAGATTCGAAATATAATCCCTGGGGCAGGATGAAAACGCTGCAGTTTTTCTCTAACAGTTTGGTCTATGCTTTTCTATTTAACAACTGAGAGCTCTTCCATAATGGATGATTTTACAAAAATGTGGAGCATAACAGCATAACATAAATCAAGTGGAAAAATCCAGTTGTTTTGTCAATCGTAAAATTCATGTGAAAAATCTATTTTTGATAAAAACAATTTTTGACGCTTTTAATTTTGTTAGCAAAACAGTCAAATTTAATTGTAAAACTGTAGAATTGAACTGACAGACGGTAACTTCATCATCAAATCCCAAAATACAATTAAAACATTAGGAAGAGATGGGAGGCTGGAGTTCCATCGCCGGTCGCTGGGGTTCCATTGCCGGTCGGGGGAAATCTTTGACCCCAGGATTTGTCTTTAAATAATCATCTTATATGATGGTTATCACAATCAGGATTGTTGGTTGTAAGATCACATGAACACAAAAAACCTGATTTAATTATTAAAAACACAAAATAATTACATCGGAAAAAATACCATTCCCAAAATTGAACCAGGGATAGTTCACATGACTGCAAGGCACAATAATAGTGTAGGGAATTGTTGTAAAGTCTAATACTTCGGTATTAGAAGAATCAGTTCCCCAAACAACTATAGGGGTCGCTATGTGGCCTAATGGTTATAGCATCTGACTGAGAACTGGGAGACTGGGGTTCAATCTTTGACCCCTGGATTTGCCTTAATTAATCATTTCTATGAGATGATTCTCTCAGTCAGGATTGATTGCTGTGCAGAAACTTGATTTAAATGATCTCTTATAAGCATTTATTTACATTTATCAACTGAAAATCAAGTAACTTTAAGACACAACTTTCAGTCAAGAATGAACTGTTGTAAAGTCAACACTACTTTCATTAACGTGATTTGGTGTTAGAATAATCAGTTCTTAACACAAGCTCTCTTCTTCTCTTCTTATAAGCTTATGAGCAATATTTTACTTTGTGTGATTTAAAAACTAAAAATTTGCAAACATTGTTGCAATAAATGTCAAAATAACTCAATAAACTCCAATAATATTAAAAAAGTTACATTAAATCAAAGTTCAGTTTGTCTTTCAGCATCACTCTAATCTAGTCTGCTGTTTTGTTCTGGTCTTCAAGCCAGGGTGCTTAATGAACATCAGTCGGTTTTGTAGTCAGTGTAGTCTGATTTTTCCTTGTGAGTTGTCAAAATACCCTCCATGGTTTAGTTTTCTTGGTTCAGTATAGAAGTTTTACATTAGTATTATCTAAAGATTCAATGGGCTTTGATCCCTTGTGATCTTTATGACTAGATTTGAGGTTGCGTATTTGCTCCACATTTCAGAAGTAGCCCTTTTAGGGAATACGTCATTTTGCATTTTGCCTAATGTGTCATTTTGCCTAACCTAGGTTAGGCAAAACATGCCCCGCAGGATAAGGTTAGGTTAGGCTAGGCTAGGCTTGGCTAGTTTAGGTTAGGTAGGGTTACGTAAGGTTATTTAGGTTAGGTTTGGTTGGGTTAGGTGAAACAACACATTAGGCAAAACGACATGGTATTGCCCTTTTACATTTTTACTTTGTGTCCCTTTCTTGAGCAGATCATAGTGGCAGGAGGGAGAGCACCTCAGGATTAACATAGATGCTTGCAAATGTCAAATCTGGGATTGCAGAGGTCATTTGAAGTGTGGCCCGGTTTTATCCTCTGACTTTTATCAGTTCATAATAGTGATGGGTTCGGGTCAATTTTTTTTGTCCAGGGTCAGTTCAAGTCCATTTTTGTTTCTTGGGTTGGGTCAGCCATCTTTGGTTTGGGTTTGGGGTTGGAAAATTTCCCCTTAAAATCCAAAATTCGGGTAAAAATAAAATCTTTTAGGGTCGGTTCTAAAAGAGCCCAGATCAAAGATGGGTCACTCTTATTTACTACGGGTCAAAAGTATCCTCATGTCGGGTTGGGTCAGGGCCCACCTCTGGTTCATAAAAGCATTTATCTAAAATGATATTGAGATAATGAAGTGAGGAATGACAATTGCATTGTCAGCATGATGCCTACTTTTTCTAAACTTTTTACAATTTCAATTCTGAAGAAAGTTATTTTTATTTTTGAGAGTATGAAATATTAAAAAAATTCATCAATGAATAATCAAGGTTAGTTTTATAAGGATAACCAATTATAAAACTACAATCATGATAAGGTTTCGATAGTTTTTTGCTTCCTAGACCTAGCCAAAAGTTGTATCTAAATTTTTGATCACACGTTGCAAGGACTTTTAGCTGTTGTTTGTCATTTTTTTGTACCAGAGAGAAAAGTCCTATTTGTAAAACTTTTGTCAGATCTTTTCATGTGAAAAAACTCAACAATCTCAGGTCCTTTTTCACTGACTTGCTTAAAAAAGACAAAGAGTATCTTTCTACCCAGACCATGTCTTTGGTCCAATAAAGTTCATATTGAATAGTCCAAAATCCAATTGGATTTCCAAATCCAGACATCGAAGGACACTTGTAGGAAAAAATATTTAATTTTCTAGATTTATCTTGATGCTCAAATTTGAGAGCAAAAACTATTTGTTTTGGGCAGAAAAAGTATTTATGAAACAAACAAAGCTGATATTTGCTTCTGAAAATCAATATCAAGTTGGCTTTTATTTTTTCTTTAGAATCAATTTTACCTTACTTTTTTATTCTAAAAATAAATTTTGGAAATCTATACTTTATTTTCAATTTGAAAATTTCCAAATTTGTATTTTTGTTTCCCTTTTGTTCGACTCTCTGACATTTAGAGGAAAGAGAAGGTGCATAATCTATTGTATTGGACTCTGCTTCAATACTGGCACCTTTAGCAAAAGTCCTAAATTGCTGAATATTGGGGAAATGTTTTGACAAGTTTATATTGTTTTGACAAAAGTCAAAAAAGAATTTGGTTGCAACCTCACACATAAAAATTGCTTTTAATAAAATATTACGTTGCTGACAAGGGAATCTTTATTTCAAAAAAAAAGTTTTCATAAAATCAAAAAATCCTCAGACCTTAATCAAAGTTCAGGCTTTTCTTCAATCAAAAGCTTTGGAGGAATTATATTTTATGTTTCCATTAAGACTGTGCTGTATTTGATGGCTAATCTTTAGAGCTGAGTGCAACTTTTAATGACTGCTCCTTGGAAAAACGCAGCAATATAGTTCATCAGAAATTTTTTTTCTTTTCATTACTATGAAAAATTCATATTCAAAAGAAAGTTTCATTTCTACCAAAATTCCAAAATGCCCTTTCAACATTTTTTGACTGTCCATAAATCTTCATAACTCTCTATAAATAACTAAAAACAAATTAATGAATAAATGTTTTTTGAGCATAGAAAGCTTTACACTTGAACTCAAATGTCAGCAATATCAAGCCTGATTGTATTTTTTAACAATGGATCATGTGCTGATACAGACACATATGTTTGAACACAACACTTTGGTTAAATGTAAGCCAATATGCAAGATATTTTGACAAGAAAATATAAGTTGATTTCACAAGCAGTTTTATTGTTTTAAAGGTTTGTAAGTACTAAACTCCATAAATTTCATATTTTGTCAAATAAATTTGAAATTAAAATAAGATTGAAAATGATGAAAAACATACCAATGAAAGAGGAAAATATCGGATTGAATTGAAAAAATATATTTCCATTTTTCAGTCTGCACAAAATGAACGAAATTCTAACATAATTTGATGACCATAGCAGGAAAATAATTCCAAAGCTTTTGTTTAAAGATAAAGATTTGCTCAATCAAATGGCAAATTTCAGAAAAAAATCCTTTTATTTTTTTACTTTTTTTCAATATCATAACAACATTGGAAGATGATTGAACAAATTATTATTAAATTAATTATAAAAATAACCATATTGTCTTAAAAGTTCAAAAATAAATTTGAGCTCTTTTCAACTCCAAATTTTAAATGATTAAAAGTACTCCACAGCTGAGTTCCTTTCAATTTAAAAATGATTAAGCTGTGTTCTCCTAAATTTCTCTTCAAAATCATTTTATAATTTTACAAAAGCCTTTTTTTTGCTTTTGGAAATGCTGATTTTCTTGAGAGAAAGCCTTTAAAATGTCAAGTATCCTGATCTGCCTTTGAGATTGCGTGGATGGTTGAGAAATTAAACTCTTGAAGAAAGTACTTTGATTGATCATCTCCTAAATTGTTGCTAAACCATGGGGATTCCTAAATTTGAAAGGTAAGGGTGTATGGAGAACACTGGAAATGTTTTCAAAGATATATCCATGAGTGCCGTGCACAAACTGTGGTCTAAAACATCAACAGCCACAGTGAGTCGAGGTGGTCAAGTAGATTATGCACCGGATTTCCATCCCGGCAGCCCAGGTTTGACTCTAGCCCAGGGTAACCACTTGAATTGTGCCTTATGTGATCACAAATTGCAAACTTAAATAATTGAAAAAATGTTATTCAACTGACAAGACATCACAATTTAGCCCATTCCAGGCCATTTTTTCTGGGATTTTGTGCCTTTTGATGTTTTTACTAACCTGGGATTGAAGGTTGGTGCCCAGATCAAACCACTGACAGTTCAATCCCTTAGATCAAATTCCAAGTCCAGTCATTAGGTTACTACAACCAAGTCAACAACTGGCTGAGAACAGGGAGGTACAGGGTTCGATCCCTGGCCTGGGCAAAATCTTGGACCCCTGGATGTTCCTTAATTAATCATTTCTTTGAGATGATTAACTCAGTCAGGATTGTTTGCTGTGCAGAGACTTGATAAGAATGACATATTATCAATTGAAAATCAAGTCACTTTAAGACACAACTTTCAGTCAAAAATGAACTGTTGTAAAGTCAACAACATTCTCTTTCACTTGATTGTTAGAATAATCAGTTCTTAACACAAGCTCTCTTTATCTTTAACCCCAATGAGTGACATTAAAGCAACAAGTGCATCATGATTACACCAGGGTAAACCTTATTATACAAATCTTTATTTACTTAGATATAAGCACTGGAACATTACAATTTTACTAAGTTTTATAGTACTCTCTTGTATAGAACATGTTGTTTTCCTTGTTTTAGTTTTCGAAAAGCTGACAGGTTGAAAGTCGATGATTTTTGGGCCTTGATCAAAGTATAGATTACGATATAATTGGACCAACATTGTCAGAAAAAGTTCTTCTGATAATTCAAACCCAATACCTTTCATGATTAATATTTATAAAGGTAGAAAAAAGCCCAACTTGAACTCTGTAAAGGCAAACAAAACTTACTCTCAGTTAAGTGGGGCTTTCCTTCAAAAACACATGACATTGACAATGACAATGTGGAAATCAATACTTTAAAGTGAAGTTTTGCTGTGAAGGTTTGAGATTCACAAAATTTTTCTATTCCTTACATGATAATTATTCATGAAATTTCTGAATTCAAATTGCCTCAAATACAACAAAAGTATTATCATATGAGAGTTTATTTGAGTTGAAAACAATGTTAAGTTATAGTCCGTTATGATTGACCTATTTGAGGTAAGGTCCCAAGTTGAATGACTTGTAATAATTATTCAAATTTTTCTCTACTCCTCTTTTATTGTCTGAAACGTTAGAATGAAAATTTATCTTCGCTCCCATACGATCACAGCAAAGCTAAGAGGCTTAAGTCAAATACCCGATTAGGTTCTAATTGGTTTTTTTCTTGTGGGGAGCCTGGGGTGAGGCTGAATTTTCCTCTGGGAGATTACCACTAAATCAATTTTGTCTACCCCTCATGGTCATCAGGGAATAATTGATTAGATAAATATTGACAATTTTTCATAATGGGGAGCAAAAATGCTAAAATTTGTGAATGAATTTATCTAAGGTGGTCTTATAGAAAACTAAATAGTTTTATGATAAGTGGCTTCCTAAGAAAGAGGAAATTCAAAAGCTCAGGAGCAATATCCGTTTGTGCCTATAGGTTTTCAGAGAATGTGGAAAAGCAGATATCCATCAGAAATGTTATGTTTAATTTTGAGATGATAATAATAATAAAAGATTTTATTATTAAGTATTATGATTTAGGCATCTTTGAATTTAATGTTCACACCCTGAGAAGTGGTGTCTCCTGTCATTACCAAGGTTTAACTGAAGACAAACAAGTTGAAAATGAATTTCCATAAAAGCAAAGAACTTCCTCTCAACTTTTTCTTCCTCTCATATTCTGTTTATCCTTTTCACCACCTTAATTTTTTCTCCAGCAATCTGATTCAATGCGAAAAGTTTTTGAAACACTCTCCATAAGTGCTCAGACTTTGCTGCAATGTGTGACACATCAAGGAGCTGTGGGATTAAATGAAGAAAGCAACAACCCAAACCCCCCCTAAAAACAATTGTGAAAATATAAAAAGAACAAATCATTGCATAATTTTTCAATAAAAATTTATTGATTTTTTGGACTTTTGCAAAGCTAAACCTCCAATTCAAAAGAGAGCAAAAAAGATTTCTATAAGGTTTCAAGCATTCCAGAAAATTTCCTGCAATTTTCAAACAGGGCAAACACTTTGCAGTTTAGAACTTTCCACATTGTTGGCTTCCTAACAACAGAATCTCAAGACTAGTTCCTATCGACTTAATTTATTTTTTCTGGATCTTTTTTTTTGAAAATGAGGCAAAAGGGAGAAACAAGCAGAATCAAATTCTAAAAGCATATTTTCAATTTCTCATTTTAAAACTCAATTTGTTCTGATATTTATGCCTGAAATTTTGGAAACCTCTTTTAACTTCAGCTCAGTGATTTGGGCACACTAATCATGATAATGAATATGTTATGTTACTGTACATTATTATCAGATCTTATGTCTTCCATATTGTAAACACCATTATGAAAGTCAGTGTGAGGTAATCCTTTTTGACCAAAGAGAGCTTATAAGATATTACATATTTCATTGAGAATTTCTAGCATGGCTGGAAATTGAATCCACTAACCTCAAGCGCCTGTGTGAGAAAGTAAATTGCTTGTAATGTAATTTCAAGTGCTTGATAGTTTCAACTTTAGAATTAACTTGTAAAATTGTCAACATGGCTGAGAGTTCTTAGGCACCTGACTGAGAACAAAGATCTAAGGTTGTGGGTTCAATCCCCAGCCGCCCATGCAGCAATTTTTCAACGACGAATTGCAAAAAAAAATCAATTAGGCAACCTCAGTCAGGGTAATGGTAATCTGCAGTGACCATAGACTTCTATGGCATGACTCGTATACAGGTGTTGATCATGCATTGACATTGCATGAGATGAGTCTATGTACCACAATATTATTATTGTCAATCTCAGATAAGGTGTTGTAAGGTAGTCGATTCTTAAACAAAATAGGGGGTAACGGTCATCGCTCCAGATTACCACTGCAGGGAACTGAGTTTGATTCCCGAAGGCAGCAATGGGACTGAATTGTGAATTGTTAAAGCTTTTTTTCAGAATAAAAAATACAAAAAGAAAAAAGCTTACTTTCTCATGGAGCTCAGCTCTAGCTCAAAACAGATTAGATAAAGGTGTTAGTTGCTCATGGCACAACCCTGAGAGCGAGGCAGGGCCAGTGCAGCTCTGCCAGCCGCAACCTCAGATTTAGAGGAATCTGAGGTCACTCACAGTTTGATTTTTCAAGAGGAAACATGGGTTGAAAAATTTGAACCCAGCCTGCAGCCCAAATGAGACACAAATGTTTTTCCTTCCAGAGGTTTATTCTAAAAAAATAAGCTCAAAATCCTAAGCTCTGTCTCGGGCTCCTTGTCAGAGGAGTGGGACAATGCGTATAATTCAGCCTGAAGGCAGTTTTCAAGTATAAGTATAAAGACGCCATTGATGAGCGACAACAACCTGTTGTCCTAGCCAACCCGGCTATCATCAGATTAGCAACCTCACACCTTTATCTATGAAGCTAGAGAGTAGTAAGAAAGTAAACTCCTAAAAAGTATTGAATAGATCAATGTCAATGTTAAAAAATAAAAGTCTTTGCCTCTCTTTTTACTTTAAAAACTTGGACACTTTTATTGCATTTCTATATGGAAAGAAAATCATTGCTTAATGAAAAAATATGATGCTATTGCCTCCCTTTTAGTGTAATTGACTTCGTGTTTCACCTATTTGAGCATTGAGTTACAGAACTAATTTTCTCTCTGAATACTGTTCCATAGAATGATATTATTTGCTTGTTAAAATGATTCCAGTAACACATGATTGATAGAATATGTAGACCTATTCAGACATTGCTATACAAGAAAGATCAAAGAAGAAATTATTTTCCACATCAGTTATTATCATAATTAAAAAAGTAATTTGACTCATTGATCTTCAAATGCAATCAGTAATGGCTTGGAAAAAGTACAAAACTAAAAAGTCATATTTATTTTATCTTTCCTGAATGTAACTTCAAAGGCCATAGAAATTTAGGTAATGGTAGAACCTTTGAATAGAAAATTGTTTGATTAAGGAAAGATAATCTAGGCTTAAACTTACCCAAAAAAAGTCAGAGAGAAAAGCTCTGTCACAATAACCCAATTTTTCCCATGTCAAATTTGCTGAAGAGATGAATAAATAATCTAGGATTTTTAAACAATTCTTCAAAAAATTTTGAACTACAAAATTAAAATGTTCTTAATAAATGTAGGCTTACGGTTGTCGAGCGGCAGGATGGTTCATGTCACATGGACTGAGTAAGACGTGTTCAAGTCATCGTAACCCCTATCTTTAGCGTATGGCTCTTAGGTCCCCCCGTTCTTATAAAAGAAACACAAGGTGTTTAAGATGTGCTCATAATACTTTATTGGATAGGT
>Ga0194133_10009597_pt1 | contig 11062 bp, 9 predicted proteins | sample TA2KigOf40mmetaG_FD_155448 | JGI IMG/M metagenome (GOLD analysis project Ga0194133, IMG submission 155448) | Freshwater microbial communities from Lake Tanganyika, Tanzania - TA2015055 Kigoma Offshore 40m | ecosystem: Environmental > Aquatic > Freshwater > Lake | place: Tanzania: Lake Tanganyika...
TCAGGGCGGCAGGTGCCATTGCATCCTGTGTTAGTAGTGAGCAGTTAAATGCAAACTTCATAGTGCCAAGTGTCTTTGATCAAAATGTTGTACAGAAAGTAGCAGCGGCAGTTAAAAAAAAGAGCATAAAGTAAATGTCTAACTTTGCTGCATCCTTTGACACTCAATTATCACCAGTTGCACCATTTCTTTTCTATCTAGTAATAGCCGTCATAATCTTTATTGAAACTGGTTTGTTAATTGGCTTTTTCTTACCCGGTGACTCTTTACTATTTAGCGCAGGGCTTGTGGCTTCCGCAAGAGATGATGTAAATATTGTCATCTTGATCTCAGTTGTTTTCTTAGCTGCCTTTATTGGCGATCAGGTTGGTTATGTCATTGGCCGAAAGCTAGGTAGGCCATATTTAGAGCGCAAAAACTCACCCAGGATGCAGAAAATGCTGGCTAGATCTGAGCGGTTTTATGAAAGATATGGCTGGTGGTCAGTTGTTATCGCTAGATACATCCCCTGGGTTAGAACCTTTGTGCCACCGATTGCGGGCACGGTAAAGATGAATTACTACAAGTTTTTATCGGCAAATTCCCTAGGCGCGCTTCTTTGGGGAGTTGGCATTACCTTAGCTGGCTTCTACTCTGGCTCTATCTCTTGGGTAAAAGATATCTCCTACTTCTTAGCAGTTTTTTTCATTACCGGTTCAATAATTTCAGCGCTTATTAATTACCGCCGGGATAGGCGAGATTGACGATTGATAATAACTCCTAGGCCTGTATTGACAATTTAATTGCCAAAAATGTATCCTAGATATACGCGGCTCCATATAATTTTGTAAATTTAATGGCTACGCTCTTTCTATAATGAATTTCTTACGCTTTTAGAGAAAAATTTACGGGGAAATATTCATTAGAACGATATCTGAATTAATTAATTTTGGCTAATTAAATGTATCCAAACGAATTCTTAAGCAATGTATAAAATAATATCTAGAGTTGTTCAGCGTTTATTAATCTAGTTTTATTTACTTATTAGTTTAAAATTAATGATTCTTGGTGTGCAATCTATAAAATGACTAATTAATTATTGGGAGTCGAAACAATGAGTAATTAACTTTATGCACTACACTATGCAAATGTGTGGAATTATCGGCATCAAAGGTGAGAAATCTTTTGACTTGATGCAACAAAACTTGCGAAGATTACAACATCGCGGTCCTGACAGCCAAGGAATAGTGGATCTTGGGTACCAACTAATATTTGGTGCAACAAGATTAGCATTGACTGACCCGCATGAAAGAAGTAATCAACCTATGGTTGATACAGAAAGTGGAAATGCAATTATTTTTAATGGTGAAGTTTATAACTTTAAAATAATTAGGCAGAATCTAAAAAATAATGGAATCAGATTTGAAACAGAATCAGATACTGAAGTTATCCTTAAAGCAATAACATTTCTTGGCCCAGATGTTATATCTAGTTTTGAGGGAATGTTTGCATTTGGATTTTATGAAAAATGTACTAATAATTTAATTATTGCAAGAGACTACCTGGGTAAGAAGCCATTGTATTATTATCTGGGAGAGAATAAATTTATTTTCTCATCTAGTTCCAAGCTAATACATCATATTACTAACGAATTGAAATTAAATTACAAATCACTCAATACATTTCTAAAATTAGGATTCACAATAGATCCGAATTCAATGCATGAAGGCATAGTCTCAGTGATTCCAGGACAAATAATTACAATAGACTTGAATAATCTTAAAATTCAGAATTCAAATACTTATTTGCCTAAGATATTTATCGATCCAAATACTACGAGCCTGGCGGAAGAAATAGAATCTGCACTCATTGATAGAGTGTCTGGCCATAACAAATTTGCGATTTCATTATCAGGTGGTGTTGATTCATCTCTCCTTGCAATTTTAAGCTCTAAGTTAGGATTGAATGCGACAGCATATACTTTAAATTTCCCGCATACTGATAAGGAAAGATACAACGAAGATGCTCATAATGCTAAGAAAATAGCTACCTCGCTTGGCTTGGAAATACAAACAGTTGACTTTCCTAGAGCCGAGATGATTCCATCCATATTGGATGAGTATGTAATGGCCATGGATGAGCCAAATTCAAATCCTACAGGCCTATCTATGATGAGTCTTTATTCGAAAATCTCAGAAGATGGCCATAGAGTTGTTTTAACAGGCGATGGATCTGATGAGGTTTTTGGTGGGTATGAACGATACGAAATCACCAACAGATTTAGAAATTTCCCCCAATTAAATCTGAGATTGCTTAAGCATAATGCTATTAATAAAAACTTGCATTTCTTATATTCAGCAAAAGCAGAAATTATATTTGGCCGAGCAGATTCACTAGAATCTTGGCAGTTTTGGCATCAAATTGCTGATATGAATTGGATAAAGGAGTTATTTCCTAACATTCTGAATTTTGAATTCTCAATATTGGGGGATGAGCTGTCGAAGACCTTGAACGAACGTAGTAAAGTCGCTAGGCTAATGTTTAGAGATTTAAGAACATGGTTAAGTATGGAATCAAATCAAAAACTAGATCGAGTATCGATGTGGTATTCAACAGAAGCTAGAAGTCCGTTTCAGTCCGAAAGAGTTGTTGCGGTTGGCTATAAGAAAATGAAAAAGTATAACTTTAGGAAGGTGCACAAAGAACTTTTGTTCGAAGCTTATCCACAATTAAATTCTCTGAGCTTAAATAAAAGTAAGTTGGGCTTTATTAGCCCCTTGGGACATTGGTTAAGATTAAATCCAGAAATGGTGAACTCCTCGTTACAGAGTCTAAATAAAAATTTTGACTTAAGCATGAATGAACTAGATAAACTACGCAACGCACCTCAACAAGGTAATTATGTGAAATTCAAAATGCTTTGGACATTAATCGTTTTAGAGAGATGGTTAACTTTAAATAATCATTAAAAAAATATTTAGCAGAATAATTCCAAATTTGTTAAAGGTATAAAATTATAAATTTTAGTTTATTCTCGCTTAAAGAGGATTTAACTTGAGAATACCCCTGCTTGTGTTTAAATTATCCTATCAAGTGATCTTTTAACATAATTATATTTTCTCATACTTTGGCTAATTTAAATCTTTTAATCTCTGTAATTTAATTTTGCGATCTTTACTGTTGGTCCGGCTACAAGTCCAAAACTTTTTCATTGTAGTTAAATTCTCTTGACTATGCCACCTATAAATGCTTTGTAAAAGATTTAGATGTCTAAAAGGTTAAAATCCAAGAAAATGCTCGATAGGTCCTTCAGAAGTAAGTATATAACTTTACCCTTTATTAATGTAGAATTTTAACATCAGATATTGATGAGGTTACAGACCATTCGTAGTGAAGAATAGGCTGTCCGCCTCTAAAAATATTTCCTGAGGTTAAAATGATAAGACGATGTTAGGAGAGGCCAAAATTAAAATTCAGGATATTCAAGAGTGGTGGAATAACAACTCGTACTCTTATGGGATTAATTCGAATAAAAAATACAAAGATGTAGGCGTACCCCCGGGCCCAATAGAGTCTGTAATTACTGAATATGAACGCAAATATAAAAAACATCTAAAAGAGTCCTGTGATAATCAAAACAGGGTTGGTGGACTGTTTATTCCCTACGACTCCATAAAAGATGGTGATGTTTTAGATGTTGCCTGCGGCTTAGGTTGGGCCAGTATTAATCTCGCATTAAATGGGTGCAAGGTCCAGGCTATTGATTTGACTCCAAACGCAGTAAGTTTTCTAAATGATTATGCAAAGTATAAAAATTTGAGTATATCTGTAAGTCAAATGTCAGCTGAAGAATTAAAATTCCAAAGTGATAGTTTTGATTTTGTGCTCGGATGGGGCTTTATTATGCACACTGAAAACCCCGAAATAGCTTTGAATGAGTTAATTAGAGTAGTTAAACCTGGAGGAAAAGTAGTTATTTATTTCTACTACAAACACAGTATTTCTTACTGGTGGAACATCTTTTTTCTTAGGGGTATATTAATGGGATATTTAATTAAATACGGTGGGAGCACTGTTAATCTTGTTAGCAGATTTACAGATGGCCAGAGCTTTGGAGGCAATTCAAAAACACTAGTTTTGACTCGATCTTGGTTTGTTAAAAATGTTAATCACTTAGGTGATGTTAAAATTTCATTTACTGGCTGGGGTCCGCCAAGTTTAATTGATAGCTTCCCGATTTCTAAACTACCCCTAGGCAAGTTTCTACCATTGAAATTTAAAAAACTTATTTCTGGACGCTATGGATTTGGTCATATTTGCACAATTCAAAAACTGTAAATAAAAGAACTGAAAATCTATTGTGCGCCCGTAGGGATTCGAACCCCAAACCTTCTGATCCGTAGTCAGATGCTCTATCCGTTGAGCTACGGACGCAATTGTATTAAGCTTTGATAAGTCTACCGATTTCTTAGGTAGTGCCCAAACTTATTAATCGATCCCAATCAGCCACTTTTATGCGAGGTTTTCTAGCTAATTCACCAGAGATCACCTCTGAGGCATTTATTTTTTCCCAACCTACTTGATCAATAATTTGGTGCCCTGATTTTAATAATCCTTCAATGCCAGTAGCATTTTTTGGCTCCTTCAAAGAGTCAATAATTAGATCCACCACATCTGATGAATCGCTCTTGTTTGTACCAATCACCCCTACCGGGCCTCGTTTTGCCCACCCAGTTACATAAATATTATGTTCCATATGCCCGGCAATATTAGCAATTCGGCCATTTTCAATTTTAATTCCCGGGTACTCAACGCAGTCATATCCAATTGCTGTTACAACTAACCCAGCTTTTATGGAGAAAGTTTTATCTGTTGCACTTACCTTTCCATTTTTAACCTCATTGATTGCAAAAATAATCTCTTCAACTCTACTACTACCCTTAATCTCAATTGGAGCAGCTAAAAATTTTATCTCTAAATTTCTCTCCACACCTTTTTTACTATGCTCTGCGATTAATCGCATCGCCTCTAGATTATTTTTTAAATCTTTTTCCACCTCACCCATCTGCTCGACCCGCAGGTTAGCCTCATTTATTTGGGCCTGATCAATATAAACAGCGGTGTGCTCTAGCTTTGGCAGATCTCGTAACTCAGGGGCAGTAAAGGCGGCATGCTCTGGGCCTCGCCGGCCACAAATTATTACCTTTCTGATTTTGCTAGCTTTAAAAACTTTTAATGCATGCACGGCTATATCGGTTGGATCTAACTCTATTGGATCTAGAGCCAGCATTCTGGCTACATCCATTGCTACATTGCCCGCGCCAATTATCACTGCGGAATCGGTATCTAAATCCACTTTTACATCGGTAAAATCTGGATGAGCATTATACCAAGGAACAAAATCAGCTGCAGATAGGCAATTGGGAAGATCCTCACCCTTTATCCCAAGCTTTCTACCAGAAGTAGAGCCGGTGGCAAGAACCACTGCGTCATATGCCTCACGTAAATCTTTAAGTGATACATCCTTACCGAGTTCAACATTGGCAAATAATCTAAATCCATCCTCTTTAGCAATCTTTTCAAATACTTTAGAGACTGTTTTTATCTTTGGTTGATCAGGGGCAACCCCACTTCTTACCAATCCCCATGGGGTAGGAAGGCGTTCAATCATGTCGATAGAAAAGGTGAGCTCTTCATTTTGTGCTTTTTGAAAGGCTTGGGCGGTGAAGTAGCCGGCAGGGCCGGCACCAACTATTGCGATCTTGTAGGAATTCACATTAATCGCCAATAACAAAGACGTATACTAGATGACGCCCCAGTTTTTTTGAAAACTTTCTAAGATATAATCCTGTAAAAATCTCAACTTTCTCAATCATTAGTAATACTCCGGGAATACGTCTTAAAATCTTATGCATGAAATCTTGAAAAGGAAAATTTATACAAATTACGCCAGATGAGAAGATTGATTTAAAGCCATATGACGCCATAAGATTTTCTAAAGATTTGCTATTGAATTCCCTCACATGCTGATCGCCATGTATTAGTGTCCCTTCTGACGAAAAATCAATAGCTGGGGTAAACTTTTTTAACTTAAGTGCTCTTAAAAATCTTCCATATAAGGTGCCATCTCCATTTAAATTAGGAGTCGTGATGATAATTTCTCCATTCTTGGCCAGTAAATTTTTGAGCTTAAGAAGTAAATTTTTCTCGTCTAGGACATGCTCTAAAACCTCTAGTAACAATATTTTGTCAAAATGATTTTCTGTTCGAAAATCCTCAATTGATGTATGCTCAAATTTAATATTATTTAATTCAAGTTTGGAAACATGCTTATCAGCGACTGAAATAAACTCTTTTCCTATATCAATACCCAAAAAGGTTGAACCTGGATGCGATTGTGATAATTCAAAAAGAGTATGGCCAGATGCGCATCCCGAATCAAGAACTTTTTCAGCTTTATCAATTTCAATAAGCTGAAGAACCAGTTTCTCTCGAATTAAATTTCTCAAACCCCAAGGAGTCTCGCGTAAAAATTTACCATTCAAATAGTAGTTGCCACGTGACCGAGCATAGTCATCATATTTACTTGAATAGCTCACAATTCCTCCGAAACACTTTTTAAAATGTTTAATAGTTGAACTTCCCAAGTATAACCCGGGGTCAAATTTTTTAACAACTCTTTCCTTGTCTTTTTGACCGACAATGATTCGCCTAAAATTAAATTTACTTTTGTTTCAAAGCTGCCCGGCTTCATTAAATCAAATCTGTATAAGAGTTTTTCTAAATGTTCTGGTAGAACCTCCACATTGTTCGATACCAAAATTGGTGCTCCTGATGACATATAGTCAAAAATCTTTGAAGGAAATGAGTATTTAGTAATTTTATTCTTAAGCCTTGGCACAACCAGAATATCGGAATTGACCATTATCCATTCAATGTTTTTTGAGTCAACTACAAATGTATAAGGTTCATCTTGATTTTCATAAACTGTTGCAATATTTCCAATTACAATTATTAAAGATAATTTAAAATTTATCGAAGTTCTATTCTGAAAAAACAAAAATTTTAAACTTTCAACGCCTTGATAGCTGTGATTATTTCCAATATATGTTATATACTTCGAGTTTCTTGAAAATTTAAAATTTGAATTAGGTGTACTATTTATTTTTTTTAAACCACCGTAAACAACGAAGTTTTTTCTTCTTGCATTTAAGAAACACTTTCTTGCTATAGATTTTGAAACTGAAATTGTTGTAATCCTGCTTACGAAAATATACAAATTAATCCATAACTCAAGTAGTTTATATCTAAACCTTAGTGTTATACTTTTGTTTAACTCGATTGAATTTAATCCATGTATATCCGCAACTAATTGTACTTGACACAATTTTGCTATTTTTTTTAATTTATAAACACCAATGTGGTTCAAAGTAAAGATTATGTCGTTCTGATTCAGGTTACTCATTAAGAGAGCTTTTATGCCCTCCTCACTATACTGATCTAAATCAAGAACCTTAACGCTATATTCCAGTTGGCGAGCAGCACCTATCCAGTTTTGCATTCTAAGTGGAGTTCCAGTTTGATTTTTAAGTGAACCGAAAATTACAAAATATATTGTATTCTTTGATTTTACTGATTGTAATTTCATCTCGTTATCATATACTTAAGGTGTGCCCATACACATACTGCATGTTATTGGAGCTAGACCAAATATTCCCAAATTTGTTCCACTCTATAGGGCCTTTGATTCAATCAAACTCAACCAATTAGTTATTCATTCAGGTCAACATTACGCAGACTCCCTAACTGGTTATATTTTCAGAGACTTAGATTTTGATCCGGCACACATTCAGTTAAATTTGAAAGTGGGTTCTGGCAGTCATGGCTACCAAGTAGGAGAAATGATAAAGAAATTAGAAATAGTTTTTACCCAAAATCACCCATTGTTTGTTTTTACATATGGAGATGTTAATTCCAGTCTAGCAACGGCCATATCTGCTAAACAACTAAACTTAAGTGTCGTGCACATTGAAAGTGGTTTAAGATCTTTTGATAGAAGCATGGTAGAGGAAATAAATCGAACACTAATTGATCATGTATCGGATTTATTGTTTTGCACACTGGAGTCTGCAGTCAATAACCTTCTAAGTGAAGGAATTTCTAAAGCTAAAATTAATATGTTAGGAAATACAATGATAGACTCGGTCGTGTACATTAAGAATAAATATGATTTGTCCGGCATTAAAAAAGAACAAGTTGGTGGATTAAATGAATATTGTTTTGTTACATTACATAGGCCTTCTAATATTGAAAATTCTGAGCGCTGGGGCCAGATTAAAATCGCCCTAGAAAACTTGACTAAAAGTATACCGGTGGTAGTTTCTGCGCACCCACGATCAGTCGGTTTTTTTAATCAAATACGGAATATAATTTTATTAACGGACCTAGGTTACAAAGAGTCTATTGCATTACAAAGTGAATCAAGATTTGTACTGACGGATTCTGGCGGGCTTCAAGAAGAAACCACGTTTCTTGGAATTCCTTGTCTTACATTGCGCGACAATACCGAAAGGCCTGAAACCATAAAATTTGGAAGCAATAGGCTCGTAACTCCAAATCAAATCGCCGATTATGCCGAACTAACGAGACTTTCATGGAATCACAAGAGCGACAACAAAATCAAATTTTGGGACGGTCAATCTGCAAATAGGATATTAAATAAATTCACTGCTTTGTTGTAATTCAGATTTCATCCAGTTAATGGTCCTTATTATTCCCTCTTCTAGGTCAACTTTATCAGTATGTTTTAATTCAAGTTTGGCCAAGGAATTATCAACAATTTTTGTGTGTGTGGTGTGCGGCTCAGTATCCAATATTTTTACCTTGCTTTTAGAACCAGAGTGTTTTAAAACTAAATCCACAACTTTTGACATCGGTTGCAAGTCACTATTACCAATGTTATAAACTCTACCTGGCTTAAAATTTTTAGAAATACTTACCAGAGAGTTAATACAGTCATCAATGAACGTATTGGATCGATAATGGTTTTGGTAAAGTGTTATTTCTTTATTCTGCAGCGCTTGCCAAATAAATTTGCAGATAGCGCTTCTATATGGGTGGTAACGCTCTCCGGGTCCATAGGTATTGAAAAGTCTAACAATGACGGTTTCGCAGTTATCAAAAGAAATTGAATTTTTAATTTGAACCTCATTGCACCATTTAGAGAGTGCATAATCATTTAGTTGTATAACTGCATTCTCTTCAAGTACGCTTTCTGACATTGTACTTGTCCAATCCCCATAAACTTCAGAAGATGAAAAATGGATTAATTTAAATCTAAAGCGACTTTGCAATCTAATAATATTCTTCAAACCAATTACATTACTATTCCATACATCTTCATAAAAATCTTCACCATTCCAGCGTCCAAATTCAGCAGCTAGATTGTAGACAAATTCGATATCTGGAAACTGATTGAAGACTGATTCTATTTGACGATAATTTGAAATATCTGCACGAACAAAATTTGGAGTAGAAGAGTGGAATCTATCGACTCTTATAACTTGGTTACCCTTTTGCTCCAATACTCTGGATAAAGGTTTTCCAACAGTTCCTTCAGAACCAGTAACTAAAATACTCATTTTGTCCTCATTCACTTAAGTGTAATGCATAAGCCTATTTTTTAAAAGGATAAATCTTGAATTTCGCTGTATCCAAATTTGGGAAAAATTCTGCATTACAACACAGCTTTGTTTCATACCTCACAAGCACAGGAAGAATTTTCCTCGCTCGAGAGAGGATGTTTAATCAGAACTATTAAACTCGTTCGTGGTGAGGTAACCGCATCTAAAGAGTGCACTCTGAATCCTCCTTTCGTAGGTTAAATTCTTGACCCAGTTATGAGAATTTAGTGACATTCTGTGAGCTAAAAAGTCATTATTTAACACTTTAAGAATTGCTTCGCTGAGACTTTGTCCCGAATCAGGCTCAAAATATTCTGCCTTATCGACTCCTAACAAATACTGGTGAGCGATGGTTCTGCTCGCGATTATCGGTATCTGCCGTGCAGCATACTCCACGATTTTAATAGGAAAACTAGTTTTGTAGTAATTATTGTTTGGATATAGCACGATTCCTACATCAAATGTATCAATAGTTTGCATGATTTTCGATCTTGGCACTCTCCCGGCAAATTCTATATTGGTCGGAAATTTTTGGTTATAAAAGCTAGAATCCAACCCGTAAAGTTTAAATTTTATGTATTTGTGATTATCTTTTAGCAAATTAGCTGCTTGAACTAAAACCTCTAAATTTAGTTTTACTCCGCTTGAATGGTTGGAGCCAACATACCCAACAATTTTGGCTTCAGAACTTTCCTTGTACTTTTTACTCAAAATTTCAGATTTTTGTACACTCATTGGTGCTATCTCGCTAATCAGAGGAGAGGTTTTACAGCTATGCCTTAGTTTTTCCGTGATAAACAAAAAAATATTATTTTTTTTGTTTGTTAAAATTTTAAAGAAAATCATATTAATTTTCGTTGGGATCCTATGTATCTCACAAACCGTGGTATACCCAAATGTATTAAATACAAGGGCCAGGTAAATGTCTCTCACCCAGATAAGATTATTTTCTTTGCGGATAACATTCTTTAATTTTAGGAAATAGAGTGGGATCCAAGCCCTAAAAACTAGAGTTTTTATGAACTTGATACTCATTAAAAATTGATAAATTTTTTCAAATGGCATTCTAATCTCAATTACTGAATTATTAGTGGCTATACTTCTATCTAAAATAGGAGTTATGATTTCTACATCAAATTTTTTAAGATTCTGTATTGCATCCGCAGTTAATGAAGTGGTTACTCCATATGCTTTTTCAGTTGGGAATCTAACACTTAATACAAATGTAATCTTTTTTCTCATTAATTTAGAGTAGTATAAACGCGGAGACGAGAGGATTTGAACCTCCGAAACCCTTTAGGGGTTAACCTCATTAGCAGTGAGGCGCACTAGACCGGGCTATGCGACGTCTCCAACAAGAAGTAAGGTTACCGCCCATCTTATCGGTAGCCAATTTAGGC
>Ga0194133_10009599_pt1 | contig 11060 bp, 11 predicted proteins | sample TA2KigOf40mmetaG_FD_155448 | JGI IMG/M metagenome (GOLD analysis project Ga0194133, IMG submission 155448) | Freshwater microbial communities from Lake Tanganyika, Tanzania - TA2015055 Kigoma Offshore 40m | ecosystem: Environmental > Aquatic > Freshwater > Lake | place: Tanzania: Lake...
CCAGTCGGGCGGGGGAATTGGGCGCAGGCTTGGCCGCGTTGGTGACGGGAAAAGGGGTTTGCCTATGGCGGCGGATCAGGACCATGCGGGCGGCTGTCTGTGCGGCGCGGTGCGCTATGTGGCGCGGGGGCCCTTGCGCGATGTGGTCTTTTGCCATTGCAGCCAGTGCCGCAGGCAGACCGGGCTTTATTTCGCCGCCACCGCCGTGGACAAGACCGGTTTCACGCTGACCGCCGAGGCGGGACTGAAGTGGTATGCGGCCTCGGACTTTGCGCTGCGGGGGTTTTGCGGCAGCTGCGGGTCGGTCCTGTTCTGGAAGGCCCATGAGGTGCCCCATATCGCCATTCTGGCGGGCAGTCTGGAAGATCCGTCCCAGCTGAAGGCTGCCTCGCATATCTGCACCGAGGGGCGACCGTCGTTCTATGCGCTCTGCGATGGTCTGCCGCAATATCCCCATGCCGCGCCCGGCCTGCCCATCGCATAACCGCGCGTTGCGCGCCCGGCGCGTTTGGCTTATGGGCAGGGCTTGCGAACAGGTGTGGCCATGACCGACGTCAAGAAACTTTTCATCAAGACCTACGGCTGTCAGATGAACGTCTATGACAGCGAGCGCATGGCAGAGGCCATGGGCGCGGATGGCTATGTCCTGACCGAGACCGCCGAGGATGCGGACATGGTCCTTTTGAACACCTGCCACATCCGCGAGAAGGCCAGCGAAAAGCTTTATTCCGACCTTGGGCGGCTTAAACCGTTGAAGCAGGCCAAGCCGGGTATGAAGATTGGGGTGGCGGGCTGTGTGGCGCAGGCCGAGGGCGACGAGATCCTGCGGCGGATGCCGGTGGTGGATCTGGTCGTCGGCCCGCAAGCCTATCACCGGCTGCCCGAAATGGCGCGCGCCGGGCGGCAGACGGTGGATACCGAATTTCCGGCCGAGATGAAGTTCGACCTTCTGCCCGAGCGAAAGGCAGCGCGCGGGCCGACGGCGTTTTTGACGGTGCAGGAAGGCTGCGACAAGTTCTGCGCCTTTTGCGTGGTGCCCTATACCCGCGGGGCCGAGGTGAGCCGCCCGGTGGACCGCATCCTGAGCGAGGCGCGCGATCTGGTGGCGCGCGGGGTCAGGGAGCTGACGCTCCTGGGGCAGAATGTGAACGCCTATCACGGCGTGGGGCCGGGGGGCGATTACACGCTGGGCCGGCTTTTGCGCGAGATGGCCGGGATCGAGGGGTTGGAGCGGCTACGCTATACCACAAGCCATCCCAATGACATGGATGACGACCTGATCGCCGCCCATGGCGATTTGCCGCAGCTGATGCCCTATCTGCATCTGCCGGTGCAGTCGGGCTCAGACCGCATCCTGAAGGCGATGAATCGCAAGCATACCGCCGAGCAATACCTGCGGCTGATCGAGCGGATCCGCGCCGCGCGGCCCGATATCCTGCTTTCATCCGATTTCATCGTCGCTTTTCCCGGCGAGACCGACGCCGATCATCAGGCGACGCTGGATCTGGTGCGCGCGGTGGGGTTCGGGGCGGCCTTTACCTTCAAGTATTCGGCCCGTCCCGGCACGCCTGCGGCCGAAAAGCCGGAACTGCCGGCCGAGGTTGGCGATGCACGGCTTTATGAATTGCAGGCGTGGATCACCCAGCAGCAGCGCGCCGCGCAAGAGGCGATGGTGGGCCGCGAGGTGGGGGTGCTTTACGAAAAGCCGGGCCGCCTGCCGGGGCAGATGGTGGGCAAATCCGACCACCTGCATGCCGTGCATGTCGATGACCCCAGCGGCAAGGTTGGCGAACTGGTGCGGGTGCGAATCCTGTCCTCGGCCACCAATTCGCTGGCCGGGCAGCGGCTGCGCTAAGGCCAGCCCCCTACCCGACGTTTCCAGATTGGCAACAGCACCGCCCTTGACGGTGCATTTTGCATCATTTGCCCCAGTCCGCCCAAAGGCTTCACGAGAAATCGCTTTACTCCGCCAAATGGTGCAAGCAAATCTCGAAAGATAGACATTTTCGACTTCTGAAGGGGTCGAAAGGTAATGATAAAAGGGGGGGCTGCCACGTTGGAGCGCATGTCCAAAGCAGTATTGGATTTGGTGACAGGGGTGGCCTTGGCCACATTCGGGTTTGGAACGGCGGCAATCGCGCACCCCAGCCCCACAGCCCATGAGCATCCGCAAAACGTTCCGGGGCCCAAGGTTTCGGGGAAGATCCAGTGGGGTATCTGGATTGACGATGACGGCTGCATGCACTGGTGGGCCGACGGCGGGATCGAAGGCTATCTGCTGGACCGCGTGAACCCCAAGACCGGCAAGCCGGTCTGCCTCAAGCGCAACACCTGCCTTGTGGAAAACACCGACCAGCTGTTTGCCACCGACAGCCACAAGCTGACCCCGCACGGGATGCGTCGGCTGGAGGATTTCTTCCGCAACGCCGGGGCCTTCGGCTATGCCATTTATGGCCACACCGACAGCCGCGCCTCGGATGAATACAACATGCGCCTGTCTGAGCGCCGGGCGCGGTCTGCGGCCGATGTCGCCCGCGCCATGGGCGCCATGGTGGACCGCGAAATCGGCTTTGGCGAACGCCAGCCCATCGCCTCGAACGCGACGGCTGCCGGGATGCAGAAGAACCGTCGCGTCGAAGTTGTCTGCTACCGGTGGTGATGAACATGATGAACACTTTGAAAATCGCCACGGGCCTTGTGGCCGCAACCGTTCTGTCGGGCGGCATCGAGGGGGTGATCCCTTATCGCGGCTCTCCTGACACCGTGATCGCCACCGCCTATGACCGCGGCCGGGATTCGGGCGTGCTGGAAGAGAGGGGCGCGGCCATTGCCTATGACCCCGACGGCTGTCAGGGCTGGATCATCGACGATGGGATCGAAGGCTATTCGGGCCGCCGGTTTGATCCGATCACCGGCCTGCCAGTGTGCAACGACCACTATCCGCCGGGCACTTTGTTGAAGGATTATCAGTCGCAGTCGCCGGGTCTGCGCGACTATGTGCCGGGCTGGGCCCAGCCCAAGCGGCGCTGGGGTGGCTGATCACCACCGGATTTCTGGTGATACGGATAAGGAATGCAGGGGCCATGGCGGATGCCATGGCCCTTTCGTGTTTTCTGGCCCATCTGCCCGGCAACGCTATATCTTGGGCAAATGTCACGGCACTTTCGCAAACCTGCGCAAATATAGCGTAAGTCCTGCGGATTTTGCTTGCCCGAAGCGTGAAACAGGACGACGATCAGGATGTGTCCCTCTTCTGACCCGCACTCTCACAAGGAGACCCCATTGGGCATCAGCGCGCTGACCCCCCCGACCCGCCCCGAGGATGTTGTCGAGACCGTCCTTGAAATTTCGGACAATCGCCTGTTGATCGGCCTCTGCGGTGAGTTTGACCGCAACCTGGCCCAGATTGAACACCAGATGGGCGTGCATGTGCTTCGGCGCGGAAACAGGTTGTCGGTGATCGGGGATGCGGGGGCGCGCGAGCAGGCGGCGGCGGTGCTGCGCGGGCTTTATGCCCGGCTTGAGGCGGGCCGTTCGGTTGTGGCTGGCGATATTGACGGGGCAATCCGTATGGGCCGCCCGATGCCCGAAACGCTGCGCGCCGAGGGCGAGCAGATCGAGATGTTTTCCGGTGGCGCGATGGAGTTGCGGACCCGCAAGAAGCCGATCGAACCGCGCACAGAGGCGCAAAAGGCCTATGTTGCCAATCTGTTCCAGCATGAGCTGGGCTTTGGCATCGGCCCGGCGGGCACCGGCAAGACCTATCTGGCGGTCGCGGTGGGGGTGACTATGTTCATCTCGGGCGCGGTGGAAAAGATCATCCTCAGCCGCCCGGCGGTTGAGGCCGGAGAGCGGTTGGGCTTTCTGCCCGGCGACATGAAGGAAAAGGTCGATCCCTACATGCAGCCGCTTTATGACGCGCTGAACGATTTCCTGCCCTCCAAGCAGGTGCAGAAACTGCTTGAGGAAAAGCGGATCGAGATTGCGCCTTTGGCCTTCATGCGGGGCCGCACGCTGTCCAATGCCTTTGTGGTGCTGGACGAGGCGCAGAATGCCACCACCATGCAGATGAAGATGTTCCTGACCCGACTGGGCGAAGGAAGCCGCATGGTGATTACGGGCGACCGCACGCAAGTGGACCTGCCGCGCGGGGTGGCCAGTGGGTTGGCGGATGCCGAGCGCATTCTGAAGGGGGTGAAGGGCGTCAGCTTCAACTATTTCACCTCGGGCGACGTGGTGCGCCATCCGCTGGTGGCCCGGGTGATCGAGGCCTATGAGCGCGACGAGGCGCAGGGCTGATCGAGGTGCCCTCAAGGCCCACTGGCGGGCCATGGGGCCTTGAGGGGCGGCGGGTTCCGCGCTAGGCAGCCTGCCATGGAACCGCTTGTCGATATCGTCGTGGAAGATGACCGCTGGGAGGCCTTTGGGCTGGAGGCGCTGGCAGATCGCGCCCTGCGCGCGGCACTCGAAGAGCTGGGCCTGCCTGCCATTGGGTTCACGCTGTGCCTCATGGCCTGCGACGATGCCCGCATTGCCGCGCTGAACGGCGATTTTCGCGGCAAGGCCAAGGCGACCAACGTGTTGAGCTGGCCCTCCGAGGAGCGTGGCAGCGACGACGAGGGCGGCCAGCCTGATCGGCCCGAGCCCGGCCCTGCCGATGACCCCGAACATCTTGGCGATATTGCCATTTCCTATGACACCTGCCTGGCCGAGGCTACTGCGGCGGGCGAGCCTGCGGCCGATCATGTGACGCATCTGGTCATTCACGCGCTCTTGCACCTGCTGGGCTATGACCACATCCGTGAGGCCGATGCCACGCTGATGGAAGGAATCGAGGTCCGTGCCCTTGCAAGGCTGGGCCTTTCTGACCCATACTTGTGAGGCCCGCCGCAGAGGGCGGGTCTTTGGGACAAAGGATCAATGGGCAGTAGTAGCGATGGGTCTCCCGCAGCGCAGAGCGCGCGGCATGATGACGACAGTTCTGATGGCGCCGACCAGGCCCCACGCGGATTCTTCGGGCGGATTCTGAACGCCCTTACCCCCTCTGACCCCCAGGCCGATAGCCCCGCCGATCCGGGCACAGGGCAAGCGGCGCAACCCGGCACCGGCCAGTTGGGCCTGGCCAATCTGCGCAAGTTGCGCGTCGATGACGTGTCGATCCCCAAGGTCGAGATTGCCGCCGTGCCTCTGGACATCGGCAAGGATGATTTGGTCGAGGCCTTTCGCCAGCACGGGTTTTCGCGCCTGCCGGTCTACAAGGGCACGCTGGACCACCCCCAAGGGCTGGTCCTTTTGAAGGACCTTGCCTTGCAGCACGGCTTTGGGGCTGCTGGCCGGTTCAGCCTGAAAAAGCTTTTGCGTCCGGTGCTGTTTGCCCCGCCTTCGATGCCCGCCGCGACGCTTTTGCAGAAGATGCAGCGCGACCGGGTGCATATGGCCCTGGTGATCGATGAATATGGCGGGGTGGATGGGCTGGTCACCATCGAGGACCTGATCGAGACCGTCATCGGCGAGATCGAGGACGAGCATGACGAGGACGAAGGCACCCTGTGGAAAGAGGAAAAGCCGGGCGTCTTTGTGGCGCAATCCGTGGTGCCGCTGGATGAGTTCGAGGCCGCCATTGGCCTGAGCCTGCGCAATGACGAGGACGATGCCGAGATCGACACGCTGGGCGGTCTGGTCTTTGTGCGCACCGGCCGGGTTCCGGCCCGGGGCGAGGTGGTGCCGCATGAAAGCGGGGCCGAGTTCGAGGTGATCGACGCCGATCCGCGCCGGATCAAGCGGCTCAGGGTGCGCCTGCCCGGCGCGGGCAGTGCCAAGCCGGCCGAGCCTGCCGAAGCGTGACGCGGGCCTTTCTCAGCCGCCGTCTTGCCACCTGGCCCGGAGCGCGGCCTGCCGCGGTGGCCTTTGGCAGCGGCGCGCTGGCCGGTCTTGGCCATGCGCCGCTGTATCTATGGCCCTTGACGCTGATCAGTCTTGCCGCGTTGATCCGGCAGGTCGCCGGGCGGCCGGATCGGGCTGGCTGGCTGGGGCTTCTGGGCGGGGCGGGCTATGGGGCGATCGTCCTGTCGTGGATCGTCGAGCCCTTTCTGATCGAGCCGGAAACTTATGGCTGGATGGCGCCCTTTGCCCTGCTGTTCATGGCCTTGGGGCTGGGGACCTTTTGGGGGGCGGCGGCGCGGCTGGCCTGCGCCTTGCCCCTGCGCAGCCCCGCATATGGCTTTGCGCTGACGCTGAGCTTTGTCGAGTTTCTGCGCGGCCATATCCTGACGGGCTTTCCCTGGGGCATGCCGGGCCATGTCTGGATTTCCACCCCCATCGCCCAGCTTGGGGCCTTTGTCGGCCCGACGGGGCTGACGCTTGGCCTGATGCTGGCCGCCGCCGCCCTTGCGCGGCTGGAATGGCGTCCGGCGCTGGTCGCCATTTTGGCGCTGGCGGCGGCCTGGGCGCAGAGCCTGTGGACGCTGTCGCGGCCTTTGCCCGAAGGGCCGGGCGCCACAGTCCGGCTGGTGCAGCCCAATGCCGAACAGGCGCTCAAATGGGACCCCGACCTTGCCCGCCGCTTTCTGGACCGGCTCATGGTCGCCACCGCCGCGCCCGGAGGCCAGTCCGGGCCGCCTGATCTGGTGATCTGGCCCGAAACCGCCCTGCCCTATCTGATCGACTATCACCCCGAATTGCCCCCGATGATCGCCGAAGCCGCGCAGGGCGCGACCGTGGCCCTGGGCGTGCAGCGCACCGATGCCGGGCGCCACTGGAACAGCCTTGCGGTGATCACGGCGGATGGCGTGATCAGCCAGACCTATGACAAGCACCATCTCGTCCCCTTAGGCGAATACATGCCGCTTGGTGATCTGGCCTATGAATGGTTCGGCCTGAGCGCCTTTGCCGCCCAGCATGGGGCGGGCTATACGGCCGGCGCCGGGCCGCGGCTGCTGGATTTCGGCCCGGTTCTGGGCCGCGCCCTGCCGCTTATCTGCTATGAGGCGGTCTTTCCCCAGGATGTGAACGCCGCCCCCGAACGGCCTGACTGGCTGTTGCAGATCACCAATGACGCCTGGTTCGGCGTGATTTCAGGCCCGTTCCAGCATGCCGATCAGGCGCGGATGCGGGCCATCGAACAGGGGCTGCCGCTGGTGCGGGTGGCCAATACGGGGGTGACGGCGGTTTATGATGCGCGTGGGCGCGAGGTGGTGTCGCTGCCCTTTGGCACCGAAGGCCATCTCGATGCCCTCTTGCCCGGCGCGCTGGAGCCGACATGGTTTTCGCGCTTTGGCACCGCGCCGGTGCTGGTGTTGCTGGCCGGACTCTTTGCTGCGCTGATGCGGCGCAGGGCTGCATGAAAACTTGACCTTTGCCGAGCCTTGCGCCAAGCGGATCGCACAGACTGTCACAACGGCTTCCTGGCGTGGCAGGTTTTCTCATAACGGAGCACTTCCATGAGCAGAAAGAATTACGTCTTCACCTCGGAATCGGTGTCCGAGGGCCATCCTGACAAGCTGTGCGACCGGGTGTCGGACGCGGTTCTTGATGCGTTTCTGACCGAAGAGGCCCATGCCCGCGTGGCCTGCGAGACCTTTGCCACCACCGGCCGCGTGGTTGTAGGCGGCGAAGTGGGCCTGTCGGACAAGAAGGCCCTGAAGGCGATGAAAGAGCGGGTCGAAGAGATCGTCCGCGGCTGCGTCAAGGACATCGGCTATGAGCAGGATGAGTTTCACTGGAACACGCTGAAGGTGCAGAATTACCTGCACTCGCAATCCGCCCATATCGCGCAGGGTGTGGAACGCGACGGGGCGGGCGATCAGGGGATCATGTTCGGCTATGCCTGCCGCGAGACCCCCGAACTGATGCCGGCGCCGATCCAGTATTCCCACGCGATCCTGCGCCGTCTGGCCGAAGCGCGCAAATCCGGCAAGGAGCCGACGCTGCGCCCGGATGCGAAAAGCCAGCTTTCGCTGCGCTATGAGGATGGCAAGCCGGTTGAGGTGACCTCGATCGTGCTGAGCCACCAGCATTCGGACGAAGCGCAGGATTCGGATGCGATCCGCGCCATTGTTGAGCCCTATATCCGCGAAATTCTGCCTTCAGGCTGGATCACCGAGAAAACCGAATGGTGGGTCAACCCGACGGGAACCTTTGTGATCGGCGGGCCGGATGGCGATGCGGGCCTGACGGGCCGCAAGATCATCGTGGACACCTATGGCGGGGCCGCCCCCCACGGCGGCGGCGCGTTTTCGGGCAAGGATCCGACCAAGGTTGACCGCTCGGCCGCCTATGCCGCGCGCTATCTGGCCAAGAACGTGGTAGCGGCAGGTCTTGCCGACCGCTGCACGCTGCAGGTCAGCTATGCCATCGGCGTGGCCAAGCCCCTGTCGATCTATGTCGACACCCATGGCACGGGCCAGGTCGCGGCGGAAGCCATCGAACGCGCGGTGATGGAATGCATGGACCTGACCCCGCGCGGCATCCGTGAACATCTGAACCTGCGCCGCCAGATCTATGCCCGCACCGCCGCCTATGGCCATTTCGGCCGCGCGCCCGAGGCGGATGGCGGGTTCTCGTGGGAAAAGACCGATCTGGTGGATGCGCTGAAGAAGGCGGTCTGACCGATAAGGGGACGCGGCCTCGGGGGGCATCGAGCCCCCGCTCGCCCGCGTTGCCACGGAAGGCGGCGCGCGGTCGCTTGACCTTCTCGCCGTCCTGTTTCAAAGGTCCCCGGATCAACGCTTCCTTTGCCATGAAAAGCTGCCATGTATAACTCAGCCGAACGCCGCAACTTCTATGGGCGCGTGCATGGCAAGACGCTGCGGCAAAGCCAGAAGACCTATCTGGACGAGGATCTGGCACGGCTAAGCCTGCCCGGCGTGACGGTCGAGGAAAACCCCGCCCGCACCCCACTGGATCTGGCGCGGTTTCAGGACATGCCGCTGTGGCTTGAGGTCGGTTTTGGCGGCGGAGAGCATCTGGTGCATATGGCCGCGACCTACCCGCAGGTCGCGATCATCGGCTGCGAGCCCTTCGTCAATGGCATTGCCATGCTTCTGAGCAAGATCCGGCAGGCGGATGTGACGAACCTCTCGCTGCATCCCGGCGATGTGCGCGACCTTTTTGACGTGCTGCCGGATGGCTGCCTGTCCAGGGTGTTTCTCAACTACCCCGACCCCTGGCCCAAGGCCCGCCACCACCGCCGCCGCTTTGTCACGCCCGATTATCTGCGCCCCCTCGCACGCTGCATGGCGCCGGGGGCGGAACTGCGCGTCGCGACCGACATCCCCGATTACGTCCGCCAGACGCTGGAAGAGGTGCCGCAAGCGGGTTTTGATCTGATCGCGCAAACTGGCCAAGGTGCGGCTTGGGCGGATTGGCTCTCTACCCGCTATGAGCAAAAGGCGTTGCGCGAGGGGCGCCTGCCGCATTACCTGACCTTCTGGCGTCACGCGGGCTGAGCCTTCGGAGGCTCCGGCGGGAGTATTTGATGAAAGGCAAGCTTTGAGCGCGCGCCTATGTGATTCGCCCTTCTAGAGATACTCCGGGGTGAGGCGCGGCACGCGCCGAGGGGCAGCGCCCCTATGGCCTTGACGCTCAGGCCATGGACGGCCCGGTTTGCTTGCGCTATCAGCCTTGGCAGCTTTCGAAGGAGACCGAGATGTCCGGCCATGGCGACGCGCAACCGATGATGTCCGCGAAATGCGGGCCCTTGAAGGGCATGGCTTCGGTGCCGGGGGACAAGTCGATCTCCCACCGCTCGCTGATTTTTGGCGCGATGGCGGTGGGCGAGACGAAGATCACCGGCCTTCTGGAAGGGCAGGATGTGCTGGACACCGCCCAAGCGATGCGGGCCTTTGGCACGACGGTCACCCGGCATGGGGAGGGCGCGTGGTCGGTAAACGGGGTTGGCGTGGGCGGGTTTCAGGAACCGGCCGATGTGATCGATTGCGGCAATTCGGGCACCGGCGTGCGTCTGATCATGGGCTGCATGGCGACGACGGCGATGACCGCGACCTTCACGGGCGATGCATCCTTGCGCAAGCGGCCGATGGGGCGGGTGACCGATCCATTGGCGCTCTTTGGCGCACAGGCCTTTGGCCGCAAGGGGGGGCGGTTGCCGATGACCGTGGTCGGCGCGACTAATCCGGTGCCGGTGCGCTATACGCTGCCGGTCGCCTCTGCGCAGGTGAAATCGGCGGTTCTCTTGGCGGGTTTGAACGCGCCGGGCCAGACCGTGGTGATTGAAAAGGAGCCGACGCGCGATCATTCGGAGCGGATGCTTTTGGGTTTTGGTGCGGAGCTTTCGGTGGATAAGACAGCTGCGGGCAATGTCATCACCCTGACCGGGCGGCCCGAGTTGCGGCCGCAGACCGTGGCGGTGCCGCGCGATCCGTCCAGCGCCGCTTTCCCGGTTTGTGCGGCGTTGATCGTTGAGGGGTCGGATATCTTTGTGCCCGGCGTCAGCCAGAACCGGACCCGCAACGGGCTTTACCTGACCTTGGTCGAGATGGGGGCCGAGATCGAATTTCAAAACCCGCGCGAGGAAGGCGGCGAGCCGGTGGCCGATCTGCGCGTGCGGTTCAGTGGCAACATGAAGGGCATCGAGGTGCCACCCGAGCGTGCGCCGTCGATGATTGACGAATATCCGATCCTGTCGGTGGTGGCGGCCTTTTCGACTGGCAAGACCGTCATGCGCGGGGTCAAGGAATTGCGCGTCAAGGAATCTGACCGCATCGACGCCATGGCGCGGGGGCTTGAGGCCAATGGCGTGAAGATCGAAGAGGATGAGGATACGCTGATCGTCCACGGGCTTGGCGCGGGCGGGATGCCGGGCGGGGCGACCTGCGCGACCCATCTCGATCACCGCATTGCGATGTCGTTCCTTGTAGCCGGGATGGCGGCGAAAAAGCCGGTCGCGGTGGATGACGCCAGCCCGATTGTCACCTCGTTCCCGATCTTCGAAAGCCTGATGAACGGGCTTGGCGCAGACATCCGGCGCGGGTAGGTCGAGAGAGAGCCCGCGATGATCTTTACCGTTGCCATTGATGGCCCCGCCGCGGCGGGCAAGGGCA
>Ga0194133_10009602_pt1 | contig 11057 bp, 8 predicted proteins | sample TA2KigOf40mmetaG_FD_155448 | JGI IMG/M metagenome (GOLD analysis project Ga0194133, IMG submission 155448) | Freshwater microbial communities from Lake Tanganyika, Tanzania - TA2015055 Kigoma Offshore 40m | ecosystem: Environmental > Aquatic > Freshwater > Lake | place: Tanzania: Lake Tanganyika...
TAGCCGCGGGTGGGATCGAACTTCTCCACGCCCCGCACCAAACCGATCGTGCCCTCCTGGATCAGGTCCAGCAGTTCCATGTTCCGCTTGGTGTATTTCTTCGCCACGCTCACCACCAGGCGCAGGTTGGCGGCAACCATCCGCTCCTTGGCCCGCTGGCCCGAGCGCAGGCGCTTCTTCAGCTGCTGGGGGGTGATGCCGGCGGCGGCGGCGAGCTCGTCGTCGCTGGGGTCTTCACCGCCGGAGCGCAGGCGCAGCTCTTCACGCTGCTCTTCGATCGCCATCAGCTCCTGCACCTGACGGCCCAGGGTGATCTCCTGCTCATGGCTGAGCAGCGGCACACGGCCGATGTCCCGCAGATAGGAGCGCACCAGATCGGTACCGCCGGCAAGGGCAGCGGCATCGCGATCGGAACGGATCACCGGAAGCGAGGGCATGCAGCGACGGGTTTACGAAACTCAGGTGTTTCGTAAACCTATCACCTTTTTCCTGGGCAGAATGTGAGGCAGCAAGGCCCAGGCGATGCCCGAAGAGCGGCTGCAGAAGCTGATCGCCGCCGCAGGCCTGGGCTCCCGCCGCCATGCCGAAACCCTGTTGCGCGCCGGCCGCGTCAGCGTGAACGGTCGCACCGCGCAACTGGGGGAGCGGGCGGATCCGGAGCGCGATGCAATCTGCCTGGATGGCCGCCCCCTGGCCAAAGCGCAACCGCCGCTGGTGCTGCTGCTCAACAAACCGGCCGGCGTGATGTGCAGCTGCCATGACCCCGAAGGCCGGCCAATCGTGCTCGATCTACTGCCGCCCGAGCTGGCCAGCGGCCAGGGGCTGCATCCGGTGGGGCGCCTCGATTTCCACAGCCGCGGCGCGCTGCTGCTCAGCAACAACGGCGCCCTCACCCTGCAGCTCACCCACCCGCGCTTCCAGCACAGCAAGACCTATCGGATCTGGGTGCGGGGCCAGCCCAGCCCGGCGGTGCTTGAGCAGTGGGCACGGGGCGTGCCCCTCGATGACCAGCCCAGCCAGCCCATGAAGCTGCGGCGGCTCGATCAACAGCGCGATGCCACCGCACTGGAGCTGGTGATGCAGGAGGGCCGCAACCGCCAGATCCGCCGCACCGCGGAGCTGCTTGGCCATCCCGTGCTCGATCTGCAACGGGTGGCGATCGGATCGATCGCTCTGGGCGAACTGCCGGAGGGTCGCTGGCGGCGCCTGGATCCCCAAGAATGGCCGGATCCGCAGCACCGGCCTTAATGCCCAGGCTTGCCCCACGCCTGTTCAGCCTTGGCCGCTTGTTTCGGCGTGGCGGCGGCCAGCGAGCCGGAGACCCCAGCGACGGCTTGCCCCAGGAAGATCCGCTGCTGGCGGTGGGGCGGCGGCTGCGGCAGGAGCGGGAGGCGCGGGGCCTCAATCTGCGACAGCTCGCCTTGGAAACCCGCATCAGTACACCCGTGCTGGAAGCGCTGGAGCGGGGCTGGCGCGATCGCCTGCCGGAAGGGGCCTATCTGCGCACCATGCTGCCCCTGATCGAGCAACACCTCAACCTGCCGAGCGGCAGCCTCGATGTGGCGCTGCCGCCCCAGAGCCAGCAGCACGGCCCCCGCGGCCAACGCAACGGGCTGCTCAAGCGCTTCACCCCAGGCTCCATCGATGTGTTCAGCACCTGGCAGGGGGGGCTGCTCTACGGCGGGATCTGCCTTGGACTGATCTACGCCTTGAACCTGCAGCAGCGCCAGCTGGCGGCGGCCAACCTGCTCAGCCTCAGGCCGATCGCGCCGCTGCCCGCGGCTGAACAACGCAAACCCGCCGCGCCAGGCACCACCCTGCTGGGTGCCTTCCCAGACCTGCGGCCGCTGCAGCAGGCCAGCCGTGGCGTAGGCCGCGACGCCCTCAACCAACTCCAGCAAGCCGGTACCGCTCAACCCACGCTGGGTGTGTTGGAGCTGAACCTCAGCCAGGCCAGCAGCATCAACCTGCGCAGCGACAGCGGCCAGCGCTCACAGCTCAATGGCGCCAAAGGCCTCTTGGTGTGGCAGCTCGAACCGCCGCTGGAGCTGAGCGTTTACCCAACCCCGAAGCCAGCTGAGGTGCTCTGGAACGGCGCCGCCTTGCCCCCGATTGCGAAACAGCCCGGCCAGTACCGCCTGCCGCTGCCGCCCAAGCCGATCAACGCTGGTGGCGCTGCGCCAGCTCCCCAAACCCCTTGAGCGGGCCGCGAACCGCCTCCAGCCCACCACTCAGCCGCCACTGCCAGTTGCCCTCGCTGGTGCCCGGGGTGTTGAACCGCGCTTCATCGCCCAGTTGCAGCAGATCCTGCAGCGGCACCACAGCCCAATCGGCCTGGCTGGCCAAGGCCAACTCCAGCAGTTGCCAGCCAGGAGCCGTCACCGGCCCGAGCAACTGCTCCACCTGGTGCCGCTGCTGGTCGCTGAGCTGCTGCCACCAGCCGATGCAGGTGGCGTTGTCGTGGGTGCCGGTGTACACGCACCAGTTGCAGCCCTTGTAGTTCGCAGGCAGGTAGGGGTTCTCGGGATCGCCGTCAAAGGCGAACTGGAGGATCTTCATCCCCGGCAGCGCGTAGCCATCACGCAACTGCTCAACGCCGGGGGTAATCACGCCGAGATCTTCGGCAATCAACGGCAGCTGCTGGCCGCGGTAGCGGCGGCTCAAGCGGCGCAGCAGGCTGCCACCCGGCGATGGCCGCCAGGATCCGTGCTCAGCGGTGGAATCAGCCCCGGGCACGCACCAGGCGGCTTCCAGGGCACGGAAGTGATCGAGGCGGAGCAGATCCACCAGGCTCAGCTGACGCTCCAGCCGCCGCAACCACCAGCGAAAACGGGTGAGCCGGTGCAGCGGCCAGCGATACACCGGCGTTCCCCACAACTGACCGGTGGCCGAGAAGTAATCAGGCGGCACCCCGCTCTGCATGCTCAAGCGGCCATCGGCAGCCGCAGAGAACAGGCGCCGATGACTCCAGACATCGGCGCTGTCGTGGGCGACATAGAAGGGCACATCACCGATCACCTGGATGCCGCGGGAGCGGGCGTGATCCAGCAGCGCCTGCCACTGCTCCTGCAGCTGCCACTGCAGCAGCGCCTCTTGGAGCAGTTCAGCCTCAGCCTCGGCATCGAGAGCGCGTAGCGCCGCACCCTGCCGCCGCGCCAGCGGCCGCGGCCACTGCCACCAGGGCTGAGCGTTGTGGCGGCGCCGCAACACCCAGAAGCGGCAGTGATCCACCAACCAGCTGCTCTGCGCTGTGCGCCAGCTGGCGAAGCGCTCTTTCAGGGCGGCATTCCAGCGGGGGTAACGCCGCAACAGGGCTGCCGCGAGCAGGTCGGCGCGCTGATCCGCTCGCTCCAGATCCAAGTGAGCCGGATCACCGCCCTGGGGCAACGCATCGAGATCCGCCGGTTCCAGCAGTCCCGCCACCACCAGCTGCTCGCCATCGAGCAGCCAGCCATTCAGCGCGAAGCTGCTGGGGGAGCTGTAAGGCGATCCGAGGGAATCGGGCGGCGCCAGGGGCAGCAGCTGCCACGCCTTGATGCCGTGATCCACCAGCAGATCGAGCCACTGGTGCGCCGCTGCCCCCAAGGTGCCGCACACCGGCGAGCCGGGCAGGGCCGTGGGATGAAGCAGAACGCCGGCCCGTCGCATCAATCCGGAAGCCGATAACGGCTGATGATCCGGCGCGCGAAGGCCGGGATGTGCTCTTCCACCTTGTCAGGGTGATTGCGGCGCAGCCACAGGGCGTTGCGGGTGAAGTGGGAATCGATGGAGAAGCGGCCGTATTCGAGGCCCTTCGGGCCGAAGCGCTCCACGAAGAAACCGATCAGGTTGGCCAGCCAGATCGGCAGCTTCACCGCCTTGTCGTAGGCCTCGATGCCCTGCTGCACCGCCGCCTGGCGCTGACCGGCGCTGGTCACAGGAGCCGTATCTAGCTCGGCCTCGACGAGATCCAGCAGCTGCTGGCCCTTGGGGTTGCGCACCGTGAGCCACTGGCGCCCGAATGTCGCCCCCATGTAGCCCACCACCAGATCGGCGCCGGCATTGGTGTAGTCGAAGCAGCTGAGGCAGCTGGGGGCGAACACGTCCTTGAGCGTGGGCGTGTCGAGCCCAAAGAACGGCACCGTTTCTTCGCGCCCATCGCTGTGGCGGAAGTGGATGCGGAAGTCCTGCATGAACTCGTAGTGCACCACCGTGTCGGGTGAGCTCACCGTGCTCTCGAGGAAGGTCTGCAACCCCTGGCGCGACACGTTGTCGACGCAGGGCAGGCCGAGAACGAACAGTTCATCCAGCGGCAGGGTGGACTGCACGGCCCGCAGCGCCTGGATCTGGCAGCCCACGCCGATCGCCAACAGCTTCTTGATCCCACTGCCGGGCAGCTGCTCCAGCACCTCAAGATTCGGCGAGAGGGTGGGTTTGTTCACCCGGGCGCTGAGCACCTCCTCAGGGGTGCGGGCCAGCCGCGGCACCGGCGTGAAGCGATCCTCCTCGCTCTGGCCCACGCACAGCACCGCATCCACCAGGCCGGTTTCCAGCGCGCGCACGCCGATGCGGCTCACAATGCCGGTCCACTGGGCACCGGCGATCGGCTGCTGCAGCCGGGCGGTGAGCATGCGCTGCTGCACACCGAAATAGAGCTCGTCCTCGTTGTCGAGGTCGCGGCTGCGGCCGTGGGCGGCCGTTTCCATCGCCTCAAAACGCTGATTGAGGAAGGCGCAGCTGTCCTTCACATAGGCCACCCAGCGGCTGTCGCAGAGGCCGCACTGGCTGCAGAGGTCCTTGGCGGGATACACGCTGCCCTTGGCCAGGGGCTTGGCGCGCTCGTGCGGGGGGGTAGCGGCGGAAGTCAACGGAGCCGGCCGGAGCGTGGTGTCTGGCTGCACAACCTATCGAGCGCGCCAGACGTCAGGGCAGCAAAGCGGCGCAGCTCGGTCAAAGTGGAGGGATTGTTGATGGCCCCTTCGCTTTGGCTCCCGCCCAGCCACGCCCGCAGCGCCGCACGCGTGAGCGGGCTGCCCTACGCCTGCTGGCCGCTGGCCTGGGCCTGGCCAGCAGCCTGGCACTGTTGGGGGTGATCTGGCCCGAGGGCGATCGCAGCGTGCGCGATCAGGGCCCGCCCAGCGCCGCTGATCTGGCTCAACCACCCGGGCGGGCCATCAGCGTGCTCTTGATCGGCTCCGACGCCGATCAGCTCGATGCCGGCACCACCGCCAAACCCGCCGATAGCGATGCACTGCTGCTGGTGCAGGTGAACCCTGAGGGGCCGCTTCAGCTGCTCAGCCTGCCGGTGGAAGCGGCCGTGCAGCTGCCCGGCGACAAGCAACCTGTGGCCCTAGGGAGCCTCTACAAACGGGGCGGGCCAGCGCTGGTGGCTGGCGCTGCGGCGCAGCTGGTGGGTCTCCCGCAAACGCAGCCCGATCGCTATGTGGTGCTGCCCAGGGCCGCCTTGCGCGACCTGGTGGATGGCATCGGCCGGGTGGAGCTCTCACCCGATCGGAGCATGCGTTACACCGACAAAACGCAGAAGTACACGATCCGGCTGGAGGGCGGCCTGCAGGTGATGGATGGCCAGCAGGTGGAGCAACTGCTGCGCTTCCGCGATGAGGCCAATGGCGAGGAGCGTCGACGCGACCGCCAGCAGATGGCGGTGGAGAGCGTGTTGCGCCAGATGGCCCAACGCCAACAGCTGCAGCAGCTGCCCGATCTGCTCCAGCAGCTGCAGGGGCAGGTGGACACCAACCTCACCCGCAGTGAAGCCCTCAGCCTGCTGGCCGTGGCCTTGAGGCCTGGCGAGCGGCTCGAACTCCGCACCCTGCCCCTCAAGCCACCGCTGCAGCCGAACAGCCCACTCAGGGCGTTGGATGCGCGGGCTCAGCGGCCCTGGCCGAACTGAGCTGCCAGCGGGCCAGCAGATGCAGGCGGAGAGCTTCTCTCGCCTCCTCATCCGGGCTGCCGCCAAGCGGGGCTTCGGCCGGTAGCCAGCCCAGCCAGGGCAGGCCATCCACGCGTCGCTGCTCTGGCAGCCAAGGCCCTCCCAGCTGCAGCAAGCCCACCAAAGGCACCCCAGCAGCTGTGAGCAACGCCGTGTAAGCCCGAGCCAAGCCGGAGCCTGCCTCGGCTGCAGGCAGCTGCAGCAGCACAGGCTGCCGCCAGGCCCCCAGGGCCTCACTCCAGCAACCGGGCTGCGCCAGCTCCGCGCCGGGATCGAGGCCCAGGGGCAGCAACCAGCCCGGGGCCGCGGCGCCGAGCCAGGCCAATGCCCCATCCGGATCGCCCTGCTGATCGGGAGCAAGGGCCAGCGGCCGCAAGCCGAGCGCACCCGCCAGCCGCGCCCCATCGCCAGGGCTCACGCCGCCGGGAGCCAGCAGCACCAGGCCGGCGGAAGGCCAGGCGGGCCGGAGGATCTCAGCGCTGGTGGAGGGCTCTGTCATCGATCGGGCGCGGCCAGGGTTCCGGGTGGCTTCTACGATCGGGGTTCCACCGTTCGCGCCAGCGGCCGCCGTGACCAGTTTCCTGACCGCAGAACGGGTCGATCAGGCGCACGTGGGCCACGACACCCGGCGGCTGCGGCTGTTCAGCGGCACCGCCAATCAGGCCCTGGCCCGGGAGATCGGCGCCTACCTCGGCGTGCCCGACGGCCCGCGCGTGATCAAGCGCTTCGCCGACGGTGAGCTCTACATCCAGATCCAGGAATCGATCCGCGGCTGCGACGTGTTCCTGATCCAGCCCACCTGCGCTCCGGTGAACGATCACCTGATGGAGCTGCTGGTGATGGTGGATGCCTGCAAGCGGGCCTCAGCCCGCCAGATCACCGCGGTGATCCCCTACTACGGCTACGCCCGCGCCGACCGCAAAACCGCCGGCCGCGAATCGATCACCGCCAAGCTGGTGGCCAACCTGCTCACCGTGTCGGGGGTGGACCGGGTGCTGGCGATGGACCTGCACTCCGCTCAGATCCAGGGCTATTTCGACATCCCCTGCGACCACATCTACGGCTCACCTGTGCTGGTGGATTACCTGGCCGGCCGCGATTTCGGTGATGTGGTAGTGGTGTCACCCGATGTGGGTGGTGTGGCCCGGGCCCGGGCTTTCGCCAAGCAGATGAAGGATGCGCCCCTGGCGATCATCGATAAGCGCCGCTCCGGTCACAACGTGGCCGAAAGCCTCACGGTGATTGGCGATGTGGCCGGCAAGACGGCGATCCTGATCGACGACATGATCGATACCGGCGGCACGATCTGCGCCGGTGCCCGCCTGCTGCGCGAGAACGGCGCCACCCGCGTGCTGGCCTGCGCCACCCACCCCGTGTTTTCAGGGCCTGCCATCGAACGCCTCTCGGCACCGGGGCTGTTTGAGGAGGTGATCGTGACCAACTCGATCCCCCTGCCAGCCGATCGCCGCTTCCCGCAGCTGCAGGTGCTCTCGGTGGCCAACATGCTGGGCGAAGCCATCTGGCGCATCCACGATGAGAGCTCCGTGAGCTCGATGTTCCGTTGAGCCAAAGCCGCCTCAGGCCCAAAGGCCGGCGCCGCGCGTGGATTGCCGCCGCGCTGCTCAGCCTCCTGCCGGCAGCGGCCTGGGCTGACACGCGGAGGGTGGGGGTGTGGCTCACCAACAGCCCGAGCCCCCTCTACTACCAGCCCCAACGCATCGAGCGGGCTGTGGGCGAGCTGGCCGAGGCCGGCTTCAACACGCTCTATCCCAACGTGTGGAGCCGCGGCACCACCTTTCACCGCAGCCGCTGGGCGCCGATCGAGCCGGCGTTGGTGCAATCGGGCGCGCGCCACGACCCCATCTGCCTGATGACGAGCGCCGCCCACCGCCGCGGCCTGCGGGTGATTCCCTGGTTTGAGTACGGCCTGATGGAGCCGGCCGAGGCGGAGGTGGTGCGCCAGAACCCGGAGTGGGTGCTGCAGAAACGCGATGGCACCAGCACCATGACCATGCACGGCAAACAGATGGTGTGGCTCAACCCCGCCCACCCCGGGGTGCGCGAGCGCTTCCTTGGCTTGATCGGTGAGATCGTGCAGCGCTGCAAGGTGGATGGCATCCAGCTCGATGACCACTTCGCCTGGCCTGTGGAACTGGGCTACGACCCCTACACCCGCGCCCTCTACGAACGAGAGAACAGGGTTCAACCACCCGACAACCACACCGATCGCACCTGGATGGTGTGGCGGCGCAAGCAGCTGAGCAGCCTGTTGCGGGAGCTGCGGGCCACGCTCAAGCGCAGCGGACAAGGCAGCCCCTACGTGAGCCTTTCACCCGGCCCCTTTCGCTTCGCTTACAACCACTGGCTCCAGGATTGGGAACTCTGGGCCTTGGGAGGTCTGATTGATGAGCTGGTGGTGCAGAACTACGCCTACTCCGTGAAGGGATACGAACGGGATCTGCAGCAACCGGCCCTGGTGAAAGCGAGCAGCTGGGGCATCCCCGTGGAAATCGGCATCCTTTCCGGCTTCGGCGGCCGCACCACAGCGCTGCCCACCTTGAGTGAGAAGGTGCGGCTGGCCGCCGAACGCGGCCATGGCGTGATCTATTTCTATTGGGAAGGTCTTTGGGGCCAATACGCCGGCCCAGAAGGCGGTGAGGCCCGCAAGCAGGGGCTTGGCCGCCTGCATCAGAGCCTGTTCAGCGCACCAGCCTCACCCCTGGGCAGCCGCCGTTAGGCCTGCCCCAGGCACTGGCCCACCACCTCGCGGGTGTTGGTGGAGAGCGACGCAGCCGCCAGCTGCTCCAGCGCTTCGCGCATGCGGGCGCTGCGCTCGGGGCCGTAGCTCTGCCAGCGGCTGAAGAGCTTGGCCATGCGCGAGGCCGTGATCGGATTGCGCTGATCAAGCTGGGCGATCTGCTCAGCCATGAAGCGATAGCCGCGGCCATCGGCGCTGTGGAATTGCGCCACGTTGCCGGCAAAGCCGCCCAGCACAGCCCGAATCGAATTGGGAGCGGCGGGATCGAAGCGCGGGTGCTCGAGCAGCGCCTGCACCCGGGCCACCCCATCGCCAAACGGGGCTGAGGCCTCGAGGGCAAACCAGGCATCGAGGATCACCGGCTTGTCTTGCCAGCGCTCATGGAAGGCCGCCATGGCCGCCGTGCGCTCGGGCGTGTCGTGGCATTGCAGGGCCCTCAGCCCCGCCCGGGCCAGGGTCATCGAGGGGCCGCCCACGGCCGCCGCCGCCTCGGCGCGCACGCCCACATCGCCCGCGGCCACCCGCCAGCTCCAGGCCGTGGCCGTGAGATCGCGATCACCCACGCCATCGGGCCAGGCCAGCAGCCACTGGGGCCGGCAGCGCTCGAGCGTGTGCTCCAGCGGCTCGGCCAGTTCGCTGCCGAAGCGCTGCTGCAGATCGAGCAGGGCCTGAAACAGTGCCGGAGGATCCGAGAAGCCCGCCGCGGCCACGGCCGCATCTTCCAGTTCCGGCAGGCCGGGCAGCGCCAGCAGCATGCTGCGGTTGGAATCGCAGAGGCCCACCTCCGCCAGGATGCGCTCGAAGGCCGCCACCAGGCCTTCTTCCAGCTCATCGTTGGGCGAGCCAGCCGCGCGCTCGAGCACCGCCTGGCGCAGCAGCACCTGGCCGGCATCCCAGCGGGCAAAGGGATCGCTGTCGCAGGCGAGCAGGTGCAGCAATTCATTGGTGCCGCGCTGCAGCTCCAGCTTCACCGGTGCCGAGAAGCCCCGCAGCAGCGACAGCGCCGGGGGATGGCTGTGGGGCTCCAGGCCCTCCAGGCAAATCTGCTGCTCGGGCTGATCGATCACCAGCAGCCGGCTGCCATCCCCCCAGGCATGGGCCAGAGCGGCTGAGCGAGCCTCAGCGGCACTTTCCCCCTGCAAACGCACCGGCAACGGTTCACCGGCCTGGCCCACCAAGCCCAGCACCAGCGGAACCACCAGCGGCTGCTTCTCGGGCTGCCCCGGCGTGGGCGGGGTGCTCTGACGCACGTGCAGTTGCAGGGTGCCCTGATCGCCATCCCAATGGCGCTCGATCTGCAGCAACGGCGTGCCCGCCTGGCTGTACCAATGGCGGAACTGCGCGAAATCAAAACGCGGCAGGGCGGTGCCCTGCGCCCAGGCCTCTTCCGCTGCATCCTGCATGGCCTGCACGAAATCGTTGCAGGTGGCGGCGGTGCCGTCATGACGGCTCACATAGAGCGCCATGCCGCGCATGAACGTCTCCTCACCCAGCAGGGTGTGCAGCACGCGGATCACCTCCGATCCTTTTTCGTAGATCGTGGTTGTGTAGAAATTATCGATCGCCTGGTAGTGATCCGGTTGAATCGGATGCGCCGTTGGCCCGGCATCTTCGCGGAACTGGGTGTTGCGCAGCAGCGAGACATCCTCGATCCGCTTCACCGCAGCGGAATGCAGATCAGAGGTGAAGCTGGCATCGCGGAACACCGTGAGGCCCTCTTTGAGCGAGAGCTGAAACCAGTCGCGGCAGGTGATGCGGTTGCCGGTCCAGTTGTGGAAATATTCATGGCCGATCACACTTTCAATGCGCTCGAGCTCCCCATCGGTGGCGGTGGCCGCATCGGCGAGCACCAGCTTGGAATTGAAGATATTGAGGCTCTTGTTCTCCATCGCGCCCATGTTGAAATGGCGCACCGCCACGATGTTGAACTCATCGAGGTCGTATTCGAGCCCGTAGCGTTGCTCATCCCAGAGCATCGAGCGCTTCAGCGAGGCCATCGCATGGGCGGTGAAGGGCTCATCACCGGGCTCCACATGCAGGCGCAGCTGCACCGTGCGGCCGCTGCGGGTGGTGAATTGATCACGCACCTCCTCCAACTGCCCGGCCACCAGGGCAAACAGATAGGAGGGTTTCGGGAAGGGGTCGTCCCACACGGCGTAGTGGCGCCCCTCAGGCAGTGCGCCGGTTTCGAGGCAGTTGCCGTTGGAGAGCAACACCGGGCAGCTGACCTGATCCGCTTCGATGCGCACCCGGAAGCGGCTGAGCAGATCCGGGCGATCGGGATGGAAGGTGATGCGCCGGAAGCCCACCGCCTCGCACTGGGTGGTGAACATGCCGCCGCTCACGTAGAGCCCCTCGAGGCTGGTGTTG
>Ga0194133_10009603_pt1 | contig 11057 bp, 11 predicted proteins | sample TA2KigOf40mmetaG_FD_155448 | JGI IMG/M metagenome (GOLD analysis project Ga0194133, IMG submission 155448) | Freshwater microbial communities from Lake Tanganyika, Tanzania - TA2015055 Kigoma Offshore 40m | ecosystem: Environmental > Aquatic > Freshwater > Lake | place: Tanzania: Lake...
ATGAAGTGCTGCAGTTCCATTACTGCATGATAAAGCGTATTTAACTTTTAAAAACTTTGAAATTTTATTTTCGAATTTTTTAACATAACTTCCAGTTGTAATCAAATCTTGTTTTAAGGCTTTAGAAACAAATTTAATATCTTGATTATCAATATACTGACGCCCGTAGGGTATAATGTTCATACTGAATATTTAATTTTTTTTATAAATATAATTTATAAACTTTTAATATGCTCTTTCTTTAATCTATCCCCAGCATGTAAATTTTTTTTTGTTTTTTTTCCAATTACTTTAGATAAAAATTTTGGATGCATACCATAAAATGGTCTAACAGATTTTACATTGTTATGTGTGAATTTTTCACCTTTATTTATGTCGGTAGATATATAAAGAGACCTTCTTCCTGTAAAATTTTTTTTTACTGATTTGGGTATATCTAAAGTTTCTCTTCCTAAACATTTTTTTATCTGACAAATATCATTTTTAAAATTTTTTAATAAAGAAAGGTTCATCGAAAAAGTAGAATCAATTGAAACTTTATCATTATCTAGTTTAAAATGTTTTTCAATAATTGTAGCACCTACAGCAACGGCTACTTTTGAGGCTAAATCACCTACAGTATGATCGGAAAATCCGATAGCGCATCTATATTTTTTTTTTAGCATTTGTATAGTTTTTAAATTTAAATCCTCTTCAAAAGTTGGATATGATGAAGTACATTTTAAAATTGCAAATTTATTATGTATTTTTTTTATTGTTTTTACTGCAAGATTAATATCATCGAGAGATGCCAATCCTGTTGATAAAAAAATTGGTTTTTTTTTTTTTGCTATAAAACTTATTAACCCAATATCAGTTATTTCTGGTGATGCAATTTTATAAGCAGGACAATTAATTTTTTCTAAAAATTCAACTGAAGAAAAATCAAATGCTGACGCAAACCAGGGAAATTTAATTTTATTTAAATCTTTTACCACCTCTTCAATCCATGCCCATGGCGTGTAAGCTTTCTTATACAAACTATAAAGTGTATTATATTTTTTCCAAGAATTATTCGAGTTAACTATGAAATCTTTTTTATTGGAATTAATGGTAATGGTATCAGGGGTATAAACTTGAAATTTAATAATATCGCCTTTTAGTTCTATAGTTTTTTTTACGAATTTTTTCATAGAATCTAAAGAATTTTTATGATTGCCAGACATTTCAATAATAATTGCAACTTCACTATTATTAACATTAACAAGATTTTCGAAAATATTTTTTTTCATAAATTCATCTCCATAACCTCAAAAATTTTATCGAATTCAGTATTACTATAATTATTTTTTACTCTTATTAACGATAATTCTGATGCATTCTTAAAACCTAAATTTTTATTTAAAAATTTAACAAATATATTTTTTTTTCGCATAGTGACAATCCATGTCATTTCTTTATACATTTTTTTAACAGTAACTAATTGAAATTTTAATGTAACAAATGAAATTTTTAACTTAGAATTTAAATCATTTTGATTAGATATATTTCTTTCTAAAAACCAGCCGCTCTGAACAAATGTTCCGAAATTATCATTTTTTTTACTTACCCAATAATATGCTAATGTAATGTTATTTTTTTTTATTTTATACTTTAAAATATTTTTATCTAGCCACCAATTTAAGTGCTCAGGCCAAGTAATTATATGATGTGGATTAAAAGAGGCAGATCTTGAAATTTTGCTATTTCTTGATTCCATAAACTTTCTTGAATCTGAATAGGAGCAAATTTCAGATGAATAACTTTTATTATTTCTTATTTTAGAATTATTTTTATGCAAATTAACATTTTTAGGGTTTTCTAAAATAATCTTTTTTACGCGATCAGCGCCTTTCCCGTCTATTATTTTAGAATTTTTATTTAATATATTTAATAATTCATTTTTTTTTCTAAAAATTAAACTTAAACTGTCATTTAATATTTTTTTATCTTTAATTTCTTTTTTTTTTAAATGCATCAAATGACCGAGACCTAACCAAGAAACGTCTGAATCTCTTCCATCATCTATAAGAGGAAAAGAAAAGGGTAAAGAACCTGAGCCTATTATTTCGAACGTTGTAGTTCCCGCAGGTCCAAATATAATATCATATTTTGAAAATGTAGAGGATAATTTATTAATATAATCTATAAATTTTAATTTTAATTTTATTCTATTTTCACGACATAAATTAATTATATATTTTTTTGAAGCATTATTGGTACATAAAATTGTTAAATTTATACTGTCCTTTTCTAAAAATTTTAGCAAAGCAATAATTAAAATTTTTATTGGCTTGTATAAACTTGCTCCACCAGCATGTAGCAAAATTTTTTTTGTTATGTTTTTTTTCTTTTTTTTATTTATATCTATTAATGCGTACTCTGGACCTGTTAGCCAAATTTGATTTCTCTTTACATGTGTATTTTTTGGGTTTTCAGATCTATTGCTTATAACAATATTTGCGGCATGTTTCTTATAGTGATCATCTATTGCGACGGTAAAGAATCCTTTTTTTACAAAGTAACGCTCTAGTTTGTAATCAAGTTTATAAGAATCTAATATAATTTTAGATATTTTTAACTCTGATAAAAGTTTTGATAAAAAATTAAAACTATTAATTTTCTCAACAAAAATTACATTAAGACCTTGTGTATATTTTTTAATGAACTTTAAGTTTTCTTTTTCAAAGAAAAAAATGCACTCATTTTTACTTTTTTCAATTGAATTATTGAGAGATATCATTCTTTTTATATGACCTAAGCCACTCTTTGGTGATAAATCACAAAATAAACCTATTCTAGTGAAAGATTTTCTCATATAAAATTAAAATGTTAATTAATGTTCGAGATTATATAACTATGATTGTAAATAATTAGTAAATAATTTTTTATAAATTTAATTGTACTTTGAATAATTTAGACAAATATAATCAGGTTTTTGTTAAAACTTTCTCAATAAAAAAAGAGAAGTTAAAAAAACTTAAATACAACTCTATTTCTAAATGGGACTCTGTGGGACATATGTCAATGATTAGTGCTTTGGAAGACTCTTTTAAAATTACTTTTGAAATGGATGATATTATTGATTTTAGTTCTTATGAAGTTGGAAAAAAAATTTTAAAAAAATACAAAATCATTATTAAATAATATAGTAATTGAAAACATTTAGTCTAAATAATCTAGAGTTATTAGAATACCAGCCAAATCGTCCTCCGTTTTTAATGATTGACCATGTAACAAAAGTGATGCCAGGCAAATTTGCCGAGGGGTACAAGAAATTAATCAAAACCGAATGGTATTTTCCTATCCATTTTCCTGGAAATCCAAATATGCCGGGAGCATTACAACTCGAGGCTTTAGCTCAAATGTTGACAGTTGCAATAACTACACTGCCTGGAAATAAAGGTAAGGTAACCCATGCAATTTCTCATCAAGTAAAATTTAAAAAAGAAGTTAAGCCGGGAAGAAATTTTGTAATCAAAACTAAAGTAAATTCTTGGAATAGAGGAATTTGTCGTGGAATTGGTTTAGGTTTTACAGATGGAGAGCTTGCTTGCGAAGCGGAAATGACAATTACTATTCCTGAGATTTTAAAAAAATTTTTACCTAAAAAATAAATTTTAAAAATATACAATTTTTACAGAAATGTATCTAAAAAAAATTCATATAATAATTGTAGGAGCGGGAGCTAGTGGAGCTGCGGCTGCATGGAACTTAAGCAAAAATAATTTTAAAATAACATGTTTAGAACAGGGACCATTGATTAATAAAAGTTCCTATTCGTTCAATCAAAATAAATGGGAAATTTACAAGAATAATAAATTTCATATTAATCCTAATGTAAGAAGACTAAAAAGTGATTATCCAATAGATGACAAAGACTCTCCTATTTCAATTGCAAATTTTAATGCAGTTGGAGGATCTACTATTCTGTTTTCTGGACACTTTCCAAGATTCCATCCTTCTGATTTTAAAACCAAAACATTAGATAATGTGGGTGAAGATTGGCCTCTTAATTATGAAGATTTAGAAACATTTTACGACATTAATGACAAAATGATGAAAGTTTCAGGATTATTAGGTGATCCTGCATATCCCCCTATGAAACATCTTTATCCAACAGTACCATTATACCCAGCGGGGGAATTAGTCGCTCAAGGATTTAATAAGCTAGGTTGGCACTGGTGGCCTTCTTATAGCGCTTTATTTAAAGAAAAAAGAAATCAAGAAAATTTTGTAAGATCAACTGCTGATATATGTTATTTGCAAGAAGCTATTAAAAATGGGGTAAAGCTTAAAACTAATTCACGAGTAATAAAAATTATAACCGACTCTACAAATAGAGCAACTGGAATCGTATATATAACTAATAAAAAAAAAAAAAAGTTTTTAAAAGCAGACATTATAATTTTAGCTTGTAGCGGGATAGGAACGCCAAGAATATTATTAAACTCAAAAAATAAAAGATTTCCAAATGGTCTAGCAAATGGCTCTGGTTTGGTTGGAAAAAATCTTATGCTTCATCCTTTGGGATATGTTGAAGGAACGTTTAGTAAATTTATTGCTTCATTCAAAGGTCCATCAGGTTGTTGCATAGCTAGTCAAGAATTTTATGAAACCAGAAAAAAAGAACAATTTAAAAGAGGATTTACAATGCAGGTTTTAAGAGGGAATGGACCCTTAGAAACGGTAATGCAAATAGAAAAATTCGGCAAATTACAATTTGGAAAAAATTTTTTCAGAGAATTTTTAAAAAATTATGGAAAAACAATATCAATAGCTATTATTTGCGAGGATCTTCCAGAGAGAAAAAATTATGTGGAATTAGATTATAAACACCGAGACTCTTCTGGAATGCCAGGTATAAAGATTCATTATAAGCTGAGTAATAACTCAAAAAAAATGTTAGCTAACGGTATATCAAAAGCTAGGAGGGTTTTAAAAACTATAGGAGCAAATAAAATATTTTCATTTGGACCAGTTAGACACACTGGTTGGCACATAATGGGCACGACTAAGATGGGCTTAGATAAAAAAAGATCGGTTGTAAACCAATTTGGACAGACCCATGATATAAAAAATTTAGTAATTGTTGATAGTAGTATTTTTGTAACTTCTGGTGGCGTAAATCCAATGTCAACCTTACAAGCATTGGCTTTAAAAATCACTGATTATATAAAAAAGTCTCCTGAAAAGTACATTATATAAAAAATGATAAAACAAAACATTAAAATTATTACTGAAGGAGTTATAAATAAAATGATTCCTTCTAATAAAAATTTTTTAAAAACTAAGACTAGCACAATATTAAATATTGATAAGTTTGTAAAAATAATTAAAAAAAATCCAATTATTAAAAAAAAAATTGTACATATAAATAATTTAATAAAAAAATCAAAAAACAAAAATTATCAAATTTTTATAAATGAAATATTTAAAACAAGAATTATTGAAGACGATATAAAAAAACAACTATTGGAAGACTATTTTTCATCTAAAAAAGTTATTAAAGTATTAAAAATAAAAACGCAAAATTTTTTAAAAAAAAATAAAAAAAAAAATATTAATAATCTTTTACAATGTGTAAAAAAATCAAAATTAATATATAAGAATGTATAATGCTATTATTAAATAAAACTGTATTAATCACCGGATGTAATGGCGGAATAGGTAGGGTTCTTTGTAAAAAAATTACATCAAATGGCGCCAATATTATTTGTTGTATTAGAAAAAAAGATAACAAATTTTACAAATACGTAAAAATACTCTCAAAAAAATATAGAAGAAAAATTAAAATATTATTGTTTGATTTAGAAAATGAAAAACAAATAACAAGATCAATAAACTCACTTTATAAAAATAACACCATAATTGATGTATTAATAAATAACGCAGGAATAGCTAGTGGGTCTCTAATTGAGATGACTCTTTTGAATGATTTAAAAAAAGTTTTTCAAGTAAATTTTTTTTCTCAAATTTATATAATTCAAAAACTATTAAAATTACTTAAAAAATCTAATAACCCATCAATTATCAACATTTGTTCAATAGCTGGTTTATTAAATCATCGAGGAACGATAGCTTATGGATCTAGTAAAGCAGCATTGATATTTGCAACAAAAGTGATGGCTAATGAGTTTTCTCCATATAATATTAGGGTCAATGCAATCGCTCCAAGCGCAGTAAATATTGGCATGTACAAAAAGATGGATAAAACTTCTCAGAAGTTGCTACTAAAAGATTCGTTTCTCAAAAAACCTATTCCTGCAGAACAGATCGCTGATAAAATTTTATACTTGGCATCAGAGAAATCTTTAAAAGATAATGGTAAAATTATAATTATTAATGGAGAGTGAAATTAATGAATGAAATTGAAAAATTAATCAATCTTAGAAAAAAAATGAGGAAAACTCTACTAGAAACAAGTTTGAATTCTGGAGAACCATCGCATATAGGGGGAGCTTTATCAATTGTTGATATTTTGGCAGTTCTATATAACAATATTTTAAATATCAATTTAGACAAACCAGCTGACAGATTTATTTTAAGTAAAGGACATGGATTTTTAGCTTTATTGAGCGTTTTATATTGCCAAGGATATATCTCTAAAAAAAAATTAATGACCTTCCAAACAAATGGGAGCGACTTTATTGCTCATCCAATAGAAAATCCCCGATATGGAATAGAGTCTTCTAATGGTAGTCTTGGTCAAGGCTTATCTTTTGGAATAGGAATCTCTTTAGCTTATAAAAAAAAATCAAGAAAGGAATTTGTTTATGTTCTAGTAGGAGATGGGGAGTGTTACGAAGGTTCAATATGGGAAGCTGCAATTTCTGCAACAGAATTAGAATTAGGAAATTTAACAGTTATTGTTGACTGCAACGGTCATCAAAATGATGGAGCTATAGGAAAAAAAATGAATTATGAAAATTTAAAGAATAAATGGGAAGGTTTTGGTTGGAATACTGTTTTATGCGATGGCCACAATATGACTGAATTATTGAATGTGCTAAAAATTAAAAAAAAAAATATCCCTACAGCAATTATTGCAAAAACAATTAAAGGCAAAGGTATAAATTTTATGGAAAATAATAACGACTGGCATCATGGAAGATTAACCAAAAACTTATTTGAGGAAGCAATAAAATCTCTATGACAAATTGAATAAATTTAAAATAACAGATCCCAGGCAATGGTCTCGTATGGGACCTAGAGCAATGTTTGGTCAATTTATGTTAGAAATTGCCAAAACTAATAATAAATTAATAGTTCTATCTGCAGACTTAGGTCGATCTTCAGGTCTCGATAGATTCAAAAATCAATTTCCAGAAAAATATTTATCGGTTGGAATTAGCGAACAAAACTTAATCGGAGTTGCAGCTGGACTTGCAAAAGAAGGATATAAAGTTTTTGTGACATCCTTTGCTCCTTTTTTATCAATGAGAGCTAGTGAACAGGTGCGAATGAATCTTGGTTATATGAATCTTCCTGTAAATATGGTGGCTCTTGGAAGTGGTGTCTCTATGGGTTATTTAGGTAATAGTCATTTTGGATTAGAGGATATAGCTATTATGCGAGCTATACCAAATATAAATATATCAAGCCCAGCTGATTGTGGGGAACTAGGAAAAATATTATACAACTATGCTTTTAGTAATTTGGGTCCAAGCTATATAAGATTAACTGGGGTACCTAATTCCGCTTTAGTATATGATAAGGATTACAATTACGAATTTAAAAAATTTATTACCTTAAAAAAAGGTAAAGATTTATTAATATTATCTACCGGCTCTATGGTCTCTCAGTCATTAAAGGCTTCTCAAATTCTAGATAAAGAAAATATTAATTGCGAAATAATAAATATTCACACATTAAAACCTATAGACGAAAAAATTGTTAATTTGTTAAAGAAATTTAGAAAAGTTGCTACAATAGAAGAACATTCGGTTATTGGCGGATTAGGTAGTATTATAGCTGAAAAAATAGCAAAACATTCTATCAAGTGCCATTTTTTAACGATTGGTCTTCCAGATCTTTTTGGTCCAACAGGAACTTATGATTATTTAATAGATTATCATGGATTGAATGGGGAAAAAATTGCAAAAAAAATTATAAAATTTTTAAAAAAATAAACAACTCTTAAAAAATGCTTTTTCAAGGTATAGAAAAATACGGCGAAAAAACTGCACTTATTAGTAAAGAAACTGGTGTTGTCACTTATAAAGATATTGAATATCAGGTTAATATTCTAAAAAAAAAAATTCAAAGTAAATCTTTTGCAATTTTGCTATGCGAAAACTCTATTGCGCCAATTATTTACTATATATTTTCTATAAAAAATAATTGCGTAACAATGTTATTAGATATCAAAACTGATATAACGCAAGTCAAGAATCTTATTAGAGTTTACAAGCCGTCATTCATAGTGGGACCTACTGAATGGATAAAAAAAAATAATATATATAAAAATGAATTTTTATATAAACTTTTGAATTACTCAATTTATAGAACGAAATATAATCTTCTTCCAAAAATAAATAATAAATTATGTTTATTAATGCCAACTTCAGGTTCAATGGGAAGTATTAAATTTGTAAAAATATCTAAAGAAAATATTACAGAAAATACTAATTCAATAATAAAATATTTAAAAATTACTTCTAATGAAAAAACAATTACAAATATGCCATTTAATTATAGCTATATGCTTTCAGTTATTAATACTCATATTCAAACTGGAGCTTCAATTTATGTAACAAATGAATCTATACTTCAAAAACAGTTTTGGAATGAACTTAAAATAAATAAAATAACTTCTTTTAATGGGGTACCTTATCATTATGATATTTTAATTAAACTAGGTTTAAAAAATATTTACAATAATAATTTAAAATTGTTTACACAAGCGGGTGGTAAGATGAATATTGAAAATCAAAAATTAATTTTAGATTTTTTCATAAGAAATAAAGCTAAATTTATTACAATGTATGGACAAACAGAAGCATCCCCAAGAATATCTTACTTGGAACCTAAATATAATTTTATCAAAATAGGAAGTATTGGAAAACCAATTCCAAAATGTAAAATGTGGATAATAAACTCTAGTGGAAAAAAAATAAATAAAACTAATCAGATTGGTGAATTAGTTTTTAAAGGTAAAAATGTTTGTATGGGTTACGCAAAAAATATTCATGATTTAAAAAAAGCAGACACTAATAAAGGCTTATTAAAAACTGGTGACCTAGCTTTTGTCGACAAAGATGGTTTTTTTTATCTCACAGGCAGAAAGAGTAGAGTTATAAAAATTTTTGGAAATCGTTTTAGTTTGGATGAAATAGAAGAAAGAATGCAAAAAAAAGGAATATCAATTGCTTGCAAAAATAAAAATGACGAATTTTATATTTATTATGAAAAAAATGTTAAAAAAAATAATATAATAAAAAATATTGCCAATATTACCAAACAAAATATAGTTAATTGCAAGCTTATTTTATTAAAAAGATTTCCACGCAAATCAAATGGTAAGATTGATTATCAGAGTCTATAAAAAGAAATTCTTGTGTTAAATTACAAAAAAATCTTTTCTTTAAAACCTTTTGATCTAATACAAAAAGATAAAGATAAATGGTATTTTAGAAATCAAATTATGCTTTACAAGCATCACTATAAAAAATGTGAAGAATATAAAAAAATATCAGATAGAATATTTAAAAATATAAACTACTGCAAAGCTTCACATGAACTTCCTTTTGTTCATGTTAAAAACTTTAAAGAATTTAACTTAAAGTCCGTTAAAACCAATCAACTGTCTAGGACCTTAGAATCTTCAGGCACCTCAAATCAAATTACCTCTAAAATTAATGTTGATAGAAAAACTTCTTTGCTTCAATCTACGGCGCTATTAAAAATTTTTTCTGATATTGTCAAAAAGAAAATAAATTTTTTTTTTGCAGATAGCCCTTCAACTTTGTCACGACTAAGTACTTTGACAGCAAAAAATGCCGCTATAAGAGGGTTCTCGCAATTATCAAAAAAATCAAATTATCTGTTTGATAACAAAAATAATTTAAAATTAGGTGAACTTTATAATTTTTTAACCAAAAACCCAAAAGAAGAATTTGCTATATTTGGGTTTACTAGTCAAATATGGTTTCATTTAATTCAACAATTAAAAAAAAAAAATATTTTTCTTCCCAAAAATAATGGAATTTTAATCCACGGGGGTGGGTGGAAAAAATTACAAAATCAATCAGTTAATAGAGTTTTTTTTAATAAAAACATATTGAACATATTAGGAATAAAAAGAATTCACAACTATTATGGAATGGTTGAGCAAATAGGCTCTGTTTTTTTAGAATGTGAACATGGATTTTTTCACACATCTACTTTTTCAGAAATATATATAAGGGATCATAATTTAAACTTAGCTCCTAATCAAAAGACAGGCCTTATTCAAATTCTGTCACTCCTTCCATTAAGCTATCCTGGACACAATATATTAACAGAAGATTTGGGCTTAATAGTAGGTATAGATGATTGTAAATGCGGCAGAAAAGGGAAATATTTTTTAGTATTGGGACGAGTTCCAGGAACAGAAAACAGAGGATGTAGCGATGTTCATGAATAAAATCAAAGTAGTTCTTGGTAAATTAACTTTCATGAGTAAAACATATAAAATTTTTGAAATTAGCACAATTAATTTTCTAGATGAGGTATCTCAAAAAATTATTAAAAATAAAAAGTATTCTGAATATACTGATATTATAACATTTGCATTTTTTATTAGAAAAAAAAATTTAATAAAAATATCTAAAGAATATAAAAATAAAGATCGAATGATTGGGCGTGGCTTAGCTTACCATATCACCCCTTCAAATATACCTATTAATTTTGCTTATTCTTTAGTTTTTGGTTTGCTGTCAGGAAATACCAATATAGTAAGATTGCCTAGTAAAAATTTTATTCAAATAAACCTTTTATGTGACCTTTTTTTTAGAATTTTAAAAAAAAAAAAATATATAAAATTATATAAAAAATTT
>Ga0194133_10009604_pt1 | contig 11057 bp, 9 predicted proteins | sample TA2KigOf40mmetaG_FD_155448 | JGI IMG/M metagenome (GOLD analysis project Ga0194133, IMG submission 155448) | Freshwater microbial communities from Lake Tanganyika, Tanzania - TA2015055 Kigoma Offshore 40m | ecosystem: Environmental > Aquatic > Freshwater > Lake | place: Tanzania: Lake Tanganyika...
AGATCCGGAAATCATCGACCAAGGAGTAGAAACCTTCCTCAAAAATGACTGTGATGTGGTCACAAATTGCCGCATTCCTTCCTATCCCCAAGGCATTGATGTGCAGGTTTTTCGGTTTGAGGATCTGCGGATGGTGGAATCCTCCATCCTAGAACCTGCTGTGCGGGAGCATGTTTCCCTCTTCTTCTACGAAAATCCAACAAAGTACAGAATCATTCATCTTTTAGCGCCCCCGCATCTTCAGCATTCGGACCTGAGGTTACAACTGGATTATCCGGAAGATCTAAAGCTGATCCGGGAAATTTATAAAAGGCTAGAACCGGTTTATGGTTCATGTTTTGGGCTTTCGAAAATCGTGAATTTATTAAAGCAAGAGCCATCCCTTCGAAAAATCAATTCGGACTGCAGGGAAAAGTCCCTTCGTTGACCATGAAAAAATGGTGCACTGTCTTGGTGGGTTTTGGAAAGATAGCTCAAGGTTACTCCAACGATGCCGTGATGGCACGGCACTTTCCCTATGCTACTCATGCCCAGGTTCTCCGCGATCATCCCTGCCTTGATTGGCAGGGCGTCGTTGATCCAGATCCTGTCGCCCGCCTGGTCGCAAAACGAAAATGGAAAAAACAAATCGTGGTACCATCTCCTGCTGGACTTGGAGATTTCCGCGAAAAGGTGACCCTTCTCGTGCTCGCCACGCCGCCGGATCATCGACAAGGGATCCTTGGTGAATTTCCCGCCCTTCGTGGCGTTATGCTGGAAAAGCCCTTGGGCATTGATTTGGCATCATCTTGGGCGTTTCTTGAAGAATGCGCACGAAGGAGAATCTTTGTGCAGGTCAATTTATGGCGTCGGGGGGATAAGGTTTTGCGGGGATTGGCCGATGGTAAGTTGCGTCGCCTTATCGGGCGTTTGCAGGCAGCTTTTGGTATTTATGGGAATGGTTTATCCAATAACGGAATTCACATGGTGGATCTGGTGCGTATGCTGTTTGGCACGATCCTTTCTGCAAATCGTTTGCCTGGGCCATCCTTTCGGGAAAGTCCTCTGAGTAACGATGTAAATGTCGCCTTTTCGTTGCTCGTCAAAGGAGGGCCGGCTGTTTCCTTTGCGCCAGTGAGGTTTTCGAATTACCGGGAAAATGGTTTGTCCCTTTGGGGGGATCGTGGGCGCCTGGATATTTGGAATGAAGGTTTAACCATTCAAAAATTTGGCCTCTGCAAACACCGATCCTTTTTTAAGGCTAAGGAGGTTACGCACGACCGACCTGTTTCTTTGCCACCGCAAGCTGGATACGCCCTGTACCGCTTATACTCAAATTTGATCAACACTTTAGAAGGTAAAGGAAAGCTTTGGAGTTCGGGCACCTCAGCCATGGAAACGATCCGGATTCTTGAGGCGATCCGCACTTCACCCGTGCCCAGGGAAACTTTTCCCGCGTGAAATCCAAAAGATGGCTGCTTTTTGTGGAAGATCCAGGGGCAGTAAATTATTTTTTACCTATCGTCGAATATTTCAAAATAAATAAAATAAATTTTCGCATCTGGGGAGGTGGAAAAGCCTTGGCTCTTTTCAAAAAAACAGGACAAAGAATTGAATCATATCAGCAAAAAAGCATTTCTTCCTTAAAGGCAGAAGATGCAGTTGTACTGGTTGGCACCTCAGAAAACCATAAGAGCCCCTCCTTTTCCCTATTAAAGTGGGCAAAAGAAAAAAACATCCTCTCGGTAGCCTTGGTAGACTCTGGAATCAATGCCTCGTATCGATTCTGTGGTCGTAGTTCTTATCCTCTCGAGCATGCACCGGATATTCTCCTTGTACCTGATAAGTGGGCACTTCAAAAATTTGAGGACCTTGGTTTTCCACGAAAAAAAATCGGGATTGTCGGATACCCTGCAAGGAGAACAATTGGAGAAAAAAAGCCAATCGGAATAATTCGTAAGAAGCTTTTGCCAAAAAACGTTTCGGATAAAATGGTGATATTATTTGTATCCGAATCCCCCACCGGTCTTTGTCCGGATCAATTTAAAAAAACCAAGTCCTTTACTCTTTGTGGAAACAGCGCGTCCGAAAACCGAACCCTTATTGTAATTGAGGAATTCTTAGACGCGATCCGGGACGCTGGCATTGATGAATCCGAAAAACCCTATTTGATTTTGCGATTACATCCAAAAGAGACCAAAGATCATTTGGCTACTGTCCTAAAAGAGTTTAATTATATAAGCCGTGATGAAGATCCAATCGAATTAGCTCTCTGCGCAGATCTGGTGATTGGAATGACCTCCATGCTAATCAATGAGGCTTACTGGGCCGGTTGTAATTGTATGGTAATCGTTCCGAGGTGCGAAGAAAAAACATGGTTACCAGTAGTTCGTTCGCGGCATGTTCCTTGTGCAAGCAATCGACCAGAGTTAAAAAAACTATTAGCAAAAAAAATAAAAAATATAAAAAAAAGACATTTCAAGCGCCTTCGTACTTTCCCACAATTACGCAAAGCGCCCTTGAAATTTACTCCAATAAAAATGCAAGAAATAATTAAGCATATAAAAACTAAGACATTCAAAAAAAACTCTCCTCTTTTGTCGATTCATTAATTTCAAAAAAAAGAGCGTTGAAAATTAAGCCTGAATAATGTTTTCGCCAAAAAACAAAATGGGGTCAAGTTGCTTAACTGGAAAAAAAGTATGCCTCATGCCTTTCACGGAAAAAGATATCACACCCGAATATATTTGCTGGTTAAACGACTCGAAAACCATGAAATTTAGCTCTCAAAAGTTTAAAAAGCATACCGTTTTGAGCTGTAAAAAATATTTAAAAACTTTTCAAACAACAGAAAACCTTTTTCTTAAAATTGTAAACAGGGAAAACAATGCCACGGTTGGGACTATGACTGCCTACGTGTCTGTTCCTCACAAAACTGTCGACATTGGAATTTTAATCGGAAAGCGTAATATTTGGGGAAAAGGATTTGGGGGGGACGCATGGGGCGCATTATTTAAGTGGTTGATAAACAGCGCGGGGGCAAGAAAGTTGACTGCTGGGACAGTGATAAATAATACTGCAATGGTGCGTATTTTTAAAAACTCAGGAATGATCCAAGAGGGTCTCCAGCGCCAGCAAATTCTCCTGAATGGGAAGCCGCGGGATATGGTTTTTTATGGAAAGATCTGTAATTTTATGCACGGCGATTCACATGAAAACCATGCCCGCCAATCTAAGTTTGTAAAACAAAAAAAGCAAAAACCTATCGGTGCTCAAGACAAAATGACCTAATTTTGCCGGCGCTTTTTTGTTGTCAGAACCAGTGAAAATTATAATCGTCGTTTTTTCATCTCAAAAAGGGTTATTGCTAAGCATGGGAGAGGTTCTCGCCAAAAACGGGCATCAGGTCTCCTATCTCCTCGAAAGTAAGTATGCGCTGGTGCAAGCTAAGGCCTTAATACCTGAGGCTGATTGCTGGCTGATATCCGGTTTTGCAAAAAAACAAAATATTGGCCAATTGGCATCCCGCTTTCTTTGTCTTGAGAAAACATACGGAGAAAATCTTTCTTTCCTTGTTTCTCAGGACCGGGGCCTAGGCCAGGGATATCTTTTCAACGCTCAAGCTCATCCTTTTGTTGTAAAATCATCGTGGAACAAAGAAAAAAAATATGCCAAAATAGTTGACCAGTTTAACTTATACGAGACCGTTGTCGCTAAATTCCGGCCAGACCTGGTCTTGGGGGTTGCTTTGCCTAACGCGGCTTATTTGGTTTTTCGTAAAAGAAAAGTCCCCGTCAGGATCCTTACCACACCCAGATTTGGTTCCTTATACCGGTGGACAGAAAATCAAGCTGAAGAAAGCCAAAGCATTCTGACCTGCCTGAAAAAAAACCTTCAAAAAGCTCGTCGTACCAAAAAAATTCCAGCCACTTCGCTGCGACAATCCACCTTCGCCTCTTACTTTTTCGGGCAATATCGATTTCACTACAGAACTGCCTTGAAAAAGGTCCTCGTCCAGTTTGCAAAAGAAACCTATCAGTTAATCCTCGGAAATCACAAAAGGTTCAAAGATGGGTACAAATATCTCGGCTGGATTTCGCCGATTCTTCAAAGACCTTTTGCCTTTAAGTATTTGGAACGCCATGGCAAGTTCCCTTCGCAGCTGAAGGGAAATCAGATTATTCTGTTTCCTCTCCACATGGAACCAGAAGCAACGTTGTTCAATCTTTCGCCAAAACAAAATAACTCCATGGAATTGATCGCCTGGATTTCCAAGTCGCTGCCTGCCAACTGTACTCTGTTAGTAAAAGAACACCCTGATGCTTTCGGAATGCGTCCGGTACGATTTTACAAAAATATTCAACATATGGCCAATGTAAATCTAGCACATCCAAAAGTGCCGGCGAAGGAATGGCTTTCAAGCTGTACCCTAGTGGCAAATATTGCAAGCACAATGGCTTTTGAGGCGGTGGCCCTCGAAAAACCCGTGCTTAGTTTCGGGGCTCATCAAATAATCAATCTGCTCCCGACAGTACAATATGCAGACAGTTTTGATACCACTCGCCATGCCTTGAAAGTACTCCTAGAAGAAATAAAAAATAAGAAAAGATCCCTCAGGGAGTCTCGTTGGGCTCTTGATATGACGATGAGGGAGGTTGGATTTGATCTCTCCGGTTATGAAAAAATATTTAAGAGCGAGCAATTGCATCCGGAACTAGCTAATAAAGCTCTATGTGGACTAACCAAAGAATTTCCTGGTCTCATAAAAATCTCTTAAAAGTCCTCATAAAAAATCTCAGTATTAAAAAACTAGAAGAAGTCTTTTGAAAAAATATCTAAAAACCGAAAAAAATAGACCTGGCTGGGCTTGTCTGGTCGATGATGAATGGGATGTATATTTCGCGGGGAGCCAAACAGTAGCCAAAACAATTCTAGGCAGACTGAAAGCGTCTCCGCATGACGAACCATCAGAAATTATACTGAGCGAACTCGGAAATTTACCAATCCGTTGGGGGTTCATTGCGGCAAACGAGCAAAGCCTTTTTGCGGCAACAGACCGTATCCGCTCCTTCCCCGTTTTTTATACCGATCAGAAGGATTCGTACTTGGTCTCCAATTCAGCTCGTGCCTTGTACAGTTGTGTTCAATCGCCTTCACTGAATATAGGAGGGTTGCTAGATTTTCGAATGGCCGGCTACACAACCGGCCATGAAACTCTTATAAGTGAAATTCATCAACTACAGGCGGGTGAATTTCTTTTTTGTGCCAAAAAGCAGGTACGCCAGATTGTGCGCTATTACCGATATCTTCCCCATCCCACCATGGAAAGCGCAACGAGTCTTCTCGGGCAATTGCAAGAAAACACCGAAAGTAATTTAAAGGAAATAGTTGAAGAGGCTCATGGGAGACAAATTGTGGTGCCGTTGTCAAGTGGGTGGGACTCTCGGCTAATCTTGGGTTTATTGAAGGAGCTTAAATACAAAAACGTCTTCTGTTTCTCCTACGGTCCGCGCGGCAACCACGAAGCTCGAATTGCCCGCCAAGTGGCGTGCCACGCTGGGTATCCATGGAACTTTGTCCCCATCAATCATGCATTAAACCGGAAAGCTTTTTTTTCCAAGGAGCGGGAGGCTTACTGGCAATTTAGCGATAATCTTTGTGCGATCCCCAACATGCAAGATATCCTTCCCATTCAAATGCTCTTGAATGAAAAAAAAATTAGGCAAGATGCCATCATGATTAATGGCCAGACGGGCGACTTCATTTCCGGAGGCCATATTCCGCCGTCTTTGATATTAAAAAATTCAAGTTCTGAATTTAAGAACTATATATTTCACAAACATTACGCCCTGCGGAAAAGTCTTTGTACGTTGAGCAACCGCCTTGCGATCAACGACCGCCTTGAGGCCTTCCTCGCAGGGATGGAACAGCCTGCAAAAGGTAAAACTGAAATGGCCGGGCTTTACGAAAGCTGGGAATGGCAGGAACGGCAATGCAAGTATGTGGTCAACGGGCAAAGAATTTATGACTGGCTTGGTCTGGAGTGGAGGCTACCCCTCTGGGAGACTCGGTATCTCGATTTTTGGGCAAAAGTTCCTTGGGAAATGAAGCTCAAGCAGCGTCTCTACAAAGAGTATCTACAAAAATCCAACTACGGTGGCTTATTCCAAAAAATCGGCCGGGCAGGGTGGCCTTGGTTTGGATGGTCCAACGCCGTACCCCCAGCAGGGAAAATTCTTGAATGCATTTGGGGAACAGAGGCCAAAGACTCGTTTTACTCTTTCGCAAGATACTGGGGATACTACGGTCCCCAATATGGATTTTATGGAATCAGAAAATTTTACACTGAGTGCAAGGACATTCGAAGCGTAATTTCGTTGTATGTCGACACGTGGATTCAGGAAAATAAAAATGTTCTGCTAGCTAAATGAAATGAAAGCTTTCTTAGAAAATAAAATAGTGCAAAATCTGCTGCGTCGTAAACATCTGTGTTTTTGGGATATTGGCGCCCACGGGGGCGTGGGTTTGCCATGGAAGGGCCTGGTGAAAAAAAGCAGCTTTGTCAAAATCATGGCCTTGGAACCCCGCAGGGAAAGTTTTTCACAACTTCCCCGAGGGAGGAACAAATTCAATTATTGCCTGGCCGCCTCGTCAAAAAAAGGAAAGACCGTCTTTTGGTTAAGCAGTTCCGGATCGTCCATCTTGAAGGAGAGAGGGCAGGATCCGGGCAACGGCTGCAAAGTCTTCGTCCGCACGGAAACGCTCCGAGGACTTCGTTCCCCTCAAAAAACCTTGGATATTTTAAAAATCGACACGGAGGGTTCCGAACATGACGTGCTGGTCGGCGCCGGGAAGTATTTAAGGAAAGAGACGTTGGCGGTGCAGCTTGAGTATGAATTTCGGCCGCGCTCCCCAAAGCAGGCGCCCTTCCATCAAGTCGACGAATTGCTAAAAAGCCATGGCTTTGATCTTTACGGGATTACCTTGCAGTCCGGAACCTCGGACGAAATAAAAGGAGGGGATGCTTTGTTTATCCGGAACCCGAGGTGGATTCTGGCGGACAAAAAAAACCATCTGGAAAAAAAACAGCCCTGGTCAAACTCATGGTTATTTACGGTTGTATAGGGAAAAGCTTTCCGGCGTTTGCGGCAGCCCATCAGGGTCATGCGGCAGGAATCTTCAGCAATCAAGAATTTGAAGAAATTAAGAAATGTATTTTTCAAGAGGCATTTTTGCCCCACCTTCTGGTTTCCGGCCCAATATTGCAAAAAATCGCGCGCCTGCTTTGCCATCTGGGCTTACTGCTTGCCGGAGACTTTTGCGACGCCAAAAGCATTCCTGGAACAGACCGGCTTTTTAATTCAGGTCTTTTGTTGCGAACCACCGGTTTCTTCGGGAAAAAAAGAATGAAGGAATTCTTTCGAAAAAAACATGCCTACCTGCTTAAGCACGGCGAGCCGTAAAAAAAAAATAGAGATCCTGTTTCCATTTTGCGGAGATAGGCTAGGCGGCTCGCATCTTTCGACGCTCGAATTAATCAAGCACCTGGACAAAAGAACATTCAACGTTTCTGTGGTCTGCCTTCGCGATGGAAAACTTGCGCCTTTTTTAGCGGCACAGGGCGTGCCCTGCCAAACCCTGGATTTTTCCAAACGCTTGCGGAACTTCATTTTCAGAAAAATGCAGATGGGGTTTGATTTTATCAGCGCCATCCGGCTTTGCCGGCAACATCGTTCCTGCATTGTTCACTGCAACGAGCTTTACATCAAATTGTTATTTGCCGTGCCAGGAAGAATTTTTTGCAAAAATATCTGGCATCAAAGAACCATGGTGACGGCAAACAAGCTGCGCTGGCTCATGCCCTTCCTTTGTGACAAAATCATCTGCGTGTCTCAGAGTGTGTACGAAACTCTTTCGCCTCGTGGCAAAGCCAAAGCGGTGGTGATCTATAATCCTGTTTCTGTGGCACCGCCAAAAAGCCGACAAGCCACCCAACGGTTGCCTTTTCAGGGTTGCCTGGTTGGTTTGGCATCCCGGATCGTGCCCCAAAAAGGCATCGAGGCATTTGTCCGGGGCGCTTCCAACGTTCTTCGACAAAAAAGACGAACCAAGCCTTGGTTCATAATTGCCGGAAATGGAGCGATGCAAAAAAAAGTCAGCGGTTTGATCAAAAAGCAGCCCCGGATCCAGATCATCCCCTTTTACCACCCGGTCGAAAGCTTTATTCGGCAATGTCGTATCCTGGTCGCACCGAGTTTGGAGGAAGGTTTTGGAAGAACATTGGTGGAGGCCATGCTCTGCGGGGTTCCCGTCCTTGCTTCCGATATTCCTGCCCATCGTGAAATTTCCCAAAACGGAACTTACGCGAAACTTGTAAAGCCCGGTTGTGCCGTTTCCCTGGCAACGGGCATCGCGAATCTGATCCGGGAAAAACCCAGTCAAGAAAATCTCCTCCGGGCACGTAAGTTCGCGCAGTCGAAATTTTCACCGGCGCGGCATGTTCAAATCATGCAGGGAGTTTACCAGGACCTTCTGATTCATTAAAAAGCCCCCCCTGCCTCCGTCCATCGCCTTTTTTGTGCCGAGCCTCTCCTGCGGGGGCGCCGAGTCCTCAGTGTTGAGAATCATGGAGTATTTGCCGAATCTGGGCATCCATGGATGGCTTGTGGTGGCGGATTCCCGAGGACCCCTGCAAGCGCAGCTCAAAGGGTCAGTCCATTTCCTCGGCGACCGGAAAGCAGGGATGTTTTTATCCCTTATTCCCCTGATCCGTTTGCTGCGGAAACTCCGCCCAAGTTTTTTTTTCAGTGTCATGACGCATGCGAATGTAACGGCCTTGTTGGCATGGAAGATTTCCGCCCAACAGGGAAAGATCTTTGTCAGCGAGCGCAACGTTAGGCCTCGAATGCGATTCGGATTGCTCGGCTGGAAACAGGTTGTGGTCGACCTGTTGGCCAAGGTTTTATATCCCAAAGCTGACGGTGTCTTTGCGGTCAGCCGGGCGGTGGCGGCTGATCTGTCAAAACGGCTATCCCTTCCGTCCCAACAAATCGCCATTCTTCCCAACCCCGTGGTCTCCCGGCAGTTGAAGATGCAGGCGCAAGCAACCGTCCCGCACCCATGGCTGCGTCCGCGCCAGCCCCCGGTGGTCCTAGCCGCGGGGCGTTTGGTTCGGCAAAAAAACTTTTCGCATTTAATCAATGCCTTTGGGCTGGTTCGAAGCCACCGTCCTTGTCGATTGGTCATTCTCGGCGAGGGGAATCTGCGCGGACCCTTGGAGTGCCAAGTTCATCTTTCCCCTTGGGCCCATGAGATTTTGCTGGCTGGCTATCAAGCCAATCCTTTTTGCTGGATGAGCCGCGCAAAAGTATTTGTCCTGAGCTCCCTGTGGGAGGGGCTGCCGGGGGTTTTGATTCAGGCCATGGCCTGCGGCACGCGGGTAGTCAGCACGGACTGTCCGGGAGGAAGCCGGGAAATCCTTGAAAACGGGCGCTGGGGCGTTCTGGTTCCCGTATCCGATGTTCAGGCTCTGGCCAAAGGGATTGAGCACGCCATGGATCGGGGTCCCTCGGCCCAGGCTCTGCGTCAACGAGCTTCCTATTATTCGGTTTCCCGCTCGGTCCGCCTCCATCTCAAGGCCATGGGATGGCCCGGAAAGAGTCCCCAAGGCAAGGCGATCCGGAGAAAAGCCACCTTTGCGGTTCCTGGTGCCACGTCTTGAAGACTTCTAGATTAACTGGAAAAATTTTCCCTGAATCCCTCCGGGCGGGATGGATGCTGGTTTTGACGGCGTTCTTTCTTGCCTGGGCCTTTCTTCGTCTCACCTGGCGGCCCGAGGATCCTCCCAAGGGCGCGGATGCAACCTCCTGGTTTGCACCCGCGCTGGATTTAGCCCACGGGGATTTTCTGGAAAATCCGGAAAACTTTTTCCGGGGTCCGCTCCTGCCTGCCTTCGGGGTTGCGGCTTTCAAAATATTCGGTCAAGAAACGCCTTACGCGGTTATTCTTCTCCAAATCGGCGTTTTCCTCGGGACCTTGCTGGCGACGGTGGCGATTGCGCGCGCCCTGGAAGCCCCGATGCCGTGGTTGGCGGGGTGGTTGCTGCTCCTGAATCCCAACAGTTTCTCCACGGTGTTTTTGAACCAAAGTGAAACCGTCTTTGCCGCCATCACCGCCGCGGTGGCCTTGCTGCTGCTCAAGCAGTTGAAAAGTCCCGCTTGGGGCACTGCCCTGCTCCTGGGCTTCGTCCTGGGCCTATCCTGTCTTGGTCGCCCCAACTATGTGCTTTTTTTGCTGGGATACCCTTGGCTGTTGTTTCTTTTGTCGGTCGGCTCGGGATCCCGGGCGATTCTCCTGATCCGTAACCTGACCGGTTCTCTGGTGGGGCTGGCGTTATGCGGCCTTTGGATGTCCGGTTCCTACCTGCTGGGGCAGGGATTCCATCTTACGCCCCGGTCCGCCTTCGCGGTTTATATCAACGATATGGCCTATCTCGCCGAATCCCTTGAAAAGAAAAGCAGCCTGTCGGCCAACCCGGAGGGACATCGCTCGGCGGTGTGGAAAAAGCTGGAAGAGCAAATCGGCGATGACTGGCACGACCTGACCGAAAAGGAAAAAAACGACGCAAAAGTTCAACTGGGGTGGGCCCGGTTAGGGCAAGTTTCACCCAGGACCCTGGCCGTTGCCCAAGCCAAGGCCTTCGCCCAATTTTGGTTCAACGCCGGCTCGGGTAATTTCTATGAGCTCCTGCGATGGGATCGAGTCAACCTCACCCGGTGGTGGATCCAATATGACCGGCGCAGCCTGCAACCCGTCCTGGACCTCCTTTGTTCCCTGCCCCGGGAATATTTTGCAGTGATGGCGGCTTGTTTTTTCTACGTCTTTTTGGGAAGAATGCTCATGGGATGGGGTTTTCTCCGTCTGATCCGGGCGGGTCAAATCAGGGAGTTGGTCTTGTTGGGGTGCCTTCTTCTCTACCTCTCCAACATACAATTTTTAAGTGGCAGCAGTCGTCGCAGGGTTCCGGTGGAGCCGGTAGTGGCTGCTTTGATGGCCCTGCCCCTCGGTCGTCGGAAGTG